>Ga0316204_10004816_pt1 | contig 23557 bp, 23 predicted proteins | sample 6monrhotite_MG_2_FD_205661 | JGI IMG/M metagenome (GOLD analysis project Ga0316204, IMG submission 205661) | Microbial mat bacterial communities from mineral coupon in-situ incubated in ocean water Damariscotta River, Maine, United States -... | ecosystem: Environmental > Aquatic > Marine >... | reverse complement strand
TATGTCACTCGATTCATTTAATGGGCTAATGGAAACAGTGCATTTGTTAAAAAGTTCTGCCAATGCATCACATTTAGCAAAATCAATTGGTCAATATCGTTCTGGTAAAACTGAAACACACGAGTTAACGGGTGATTGAAATATTAGCTTGGACTAGAGAGGCATGGTCTGATTATGTCTATTGGCAAGGTCAGGATAAGAAAACGCTAAAACGGATCAATAAATTACTTACGGATTCTATACGCAGTCCATTCGAAGGAGTTGGAAAGCCTGAGCCGCTTAAGGAGAATTTATCCGGTTTTTGGTCCAGAAGAATCGATGCATCAAATAGATTGGTGTACGCTGTAGATGATAATCAACTAACAGCTATATCTTGTCGTTATCACTATGATAAATGATTTAGCAAATCGCTGCTGCAGGTGGACTGTAAAGCTCAGCCTTAAATGCCAGTTATAGCAAAATCTAGTGCATCTATAATTTCTTGTTTTAAGTGCTCTAAAGACCCAACAGGAGACTTCAATAATTTCTTAGAAATTGAAGATACTTGTGGTGTCATTAACACTAGAACTTTATCTTCGTAATGTATTTCTAGTTGTAGCTTTTTCATTATTTGGTTTTTAAAGCTTTCGACTCTTCCTAGCGGAATAACAATTCGAGTATCTATCCCCGAGATATAGTTGTTTTGAATATCAACTAAATAAGGGTAAAACTTCGATGATGTCTTACTCGGGTTTTTATATACATCAAATTGAGGCATTAAAAGCTCTTGAATTCATCACTAAAACAACCATGCTCTTCAATAAACTTGTTATAAGCCTTAATTGCTTTTTTATTTTCTTTTTTCCATTTTTCAGCTTCGGCTTTTGCTAATTGCTCTCTTAAAGCCAACTCTAAAGTTGCAGACAAATTTATATTTATTGATCTCGTTCTCTTCAATAAATCACTATTTATACTAAGATTTGTTGCTTTCTTTGGTGCACTTGTGTCATATAATTCTTGCATAGTAGTTAGCCTTACTTAAAACATTAACAATAAATATGCGTATGCTTATGCGCATTATAAAAGCATTTAACAAGTTGCACCAGCGGTTTAGTCAAGGTGATTATTGTAGTAGTCCTATTTGCTCAACCAATCGATGGTTATGTGATACCTCGATATTTAATTCAGCTGCCTTAGAGGTAACATAACCGTTAATAAACTCTATTTCGGTTTGACGTTTGAATTTAAGATCTTGATGCATCGATGAGTAATTATTGGCTGTATCTGTTATCACTTGATTAACGTTTTCAATTAGTTCTGCACTGGCAACTGTGTAACCTAGCGCGCCCATCACTTTTGCAATTTCATCACAAATATTAGAGATGCTGACTGTGTGTTTTTTATCTGCTAACTCGCCGTTTTTTAAGTTGTGAATGGCGGTAAGTGGATTAATCACTGCATTGATAGCTAACTTTTTCCATAATGCCAAACTGATATCTTGATGCCAATAACTGGGTGGTAGTAGTGCTGAAAGTATTGGCTCAATTGATTGTTTTAACCCGGTATCAACCTTGCCTAACCAGCCCAGATGAGTTTGACCCAACCCCGTTTCTATCAATGTGTTTGCATCCGGTTTAAATGCCCCGTAACTGGTGGTGGCTGCGATCAATGGATTATTAGGTAGCAGTTCTCTAACTTGTTCGATAGTGCCCATGCCATTGTGTAGTAGCACTATTATATGATTTGATTGAATAAAGGGTTGTAATTGCACTAGCACTGGCAGTACTTGATAAGCTTTGACGGGCATTATCAGCAAATCAAATTGGGCTGGCCTAGTAATGACTGAGGTGTTTGGTGTCAAACTATGGGACACACCTGATATATCAGTTACCGTAAATGATTGCTGCTGTGGTGTTTTTATTAAGTGTTGACAATCATAGCCAAGCTGGTGGCATTTAAAACCTATTAATCCGCCTATCGCTCCTTTGCCAACAATAGCTAATTTAGGAAAACTAGGTTGCCTCTTATCCTGCATTTTTTTGTTGCGTCAACTTGATGTTTGGCCACTTGAGTGTCCAAGGGGTTGCTAGGTTAGCGACTTGTAATTTGGTCTTATCAGATACAAAAACAGCACCTTTATTGGGGGGGCAGATGATACAAATGGGTTGTTGTTGATAGTTAAAACGAATGCTATATGCGTGCAAGTAAGTGCGGTCTGAACTTTCGCCTTTGTATAACTCGTCGCCTAAGATAGGACTACCTAAACTTTTTAAGGCCACCCGAATTTGATGTGTCTTACCCGTAAGCGGTTTAACCAAAAACAATCGAAGGCCAGGAGAAAGAGAGAAGCTAAAAAATTGGCTGATGGCTTCAGCAGTATTACTACTATCCAACATCCATTTACCGTCCCGGATTTTTTTCATGCCGCCTTTGACTGCACCTTGTTTTTTCTTAGGTTTTTTCGCTGAGATAGCCAAATAGTACTTTTCTATTTGTCTGTGCTCAAACAACTGGCCAAACACAGCAGCAGCTTGTGGGTGTTTAGCTAGAATTAAAATGCCCGAGGTGATCTTGTCTAATCTGTGCACCAACCATAATTGTTCAAGGTTAAGTTGTTGACACAGTATTGGCAAAATACCTGATTGGTGGGATTCATTTTGCACAGAAATAGCGCTGGGTTTGTTGACGACCAAAAAATCAGGGTGATCAAACAAAACTTCTATCGAATCTAACAAAACCTGTGGTTACTCCAGCAACTGAATAGCTTTGGCATAATCCAAATCATCAATTGCCTGATTTAGTTCACCTAGTTTTTCAGAAGACAAATTTAAAGATGACCCGTAGCTTTGCATTTTACTCTCAGAAATAAACTCACTGCGCTTTAAAGCTGCGATTAGCGCCACTTTGTCATCTTGTTGAGGGGCAACTTCTGGACTTGTTTTAACAGCATTTTCTGTTGAATAGTTTTGTACTAAAGTTAACGTTTGCCTAAAAACCTGCAAAAATTCTTGCAAGGTATGCTCGGTTGTTTGCTTAGCCATATTCACTTCAAGCTCTTTACATGCTTGGTGTAACGCCTGCATGCCTAAATTTCCACTGACGCCTTTTATGGTGTGTATGTCTTGTTTAAGCGCATTCAGGTTTTTTTGTTGTAAGTGTTCGATGAGTAAAGTATCAAAATGCTCATATTGTTGTATGAATTTTTCTAAAATTTTCAATAATAACAATTGGTTACCACTAAACTGATTGGTGGCAAATTGGGCATCAAAAATATTTAGAACAGAGCCAGACAAAATAGTGTTTCCTTCAATTTAAGTAAGTATTTAAAAGATTATTGGGGATTCGTTTTTGGTATTCTAGCAAACAAAGTGGAGTATTTGTTACTCGATGTAAATTACTGATATACCTAGTTACTTTATTCGTAAACTGCAGGTAGACTAGAACCCATAAGTCAGTGGTTTTTATTTTTAGTTGGATGGTATTTTGCAAGTAAAACAGACATCTTTTGCAGAGCGTTTAAACGTATTACAAGACCCAGCAGTTGCACAAACCTTAACTGGAATACGTCATGGGGTAGAGCGTGAAACCTTACGTATTAATCCAGACGGCGGTTTGGCACAGAGTCCTCATCAAGAGGCCTTGGGGGCGGCTTTGACCCATGACTTTATCACCACCGATTTTTCAGAGTCTTTACTGGAATTTATCACACCACCTGAAGTGTCTGTGCAAAAGACGATTGCGCAGTTAAATGATGTGCATAAATTTACGATTTCAAACATAGGTGACGAACGTCTATGGCCTATGAGTATGCCTTGTTTTATTGAGGATCAAGATGCCATTCCTATCGCCAACTTTGGTTCCTCTAACGTAGGAAAAATGAAAACCTTGTATCGAGTTGGTTTAAAAAACCGCTACGGGAGCATGATGCAAGCAATCTCGGGGGTACATTTTAATTTTTCTCTTCCTGACGAGTTTTGGCAACAGTGGTTAGATAAAACATCGGCAGAGAATGCTGATAAAGATGGGATCTCTGCAGCATATTTTTCTTTGATCAGAAACTACCGCCGTTTTTGTTGGTTAATACCTTACCTTTACGGCGCATCTCCAGCTATTTGTGGTTCGTTTATCAAAGGTAAAGAAACCAATTTACCTTTTAAAAAATTGGGCAGTGGCACTTATTACCTACCTTATGCAACATCTCTTAGAATGAGTGATTTGGGATATACCAATAGTGCGCAGTCTGGTTTAAATATTTGTTATAACCAAGTGGATAGTTACATTGCATCGTTAAGAGCAGCCATTAATCAGCCATCTTCGGTTTACCAAAAGTATGCGGGTAAAAGACAAGGCGAGTACCAACAGTTAAACGCTAACGTTTTGCAAATTGAAAATGAACTGTATTCGCCAATTAGACCCAAGCAGCCAACTCAGCCGTTAGAGAAACCGTCAGAGGCCTTAGATAAAAGAGGCGTGAGCTACATAGAAGTGCGGGCACTAGACGTTAATCCATTTAGTGCCATAGGCATTGAGGAAAATCAGTTTTATTTTCTCGATGTGTTTTTGTTGTACTGTGTCACTCATCCAAGTGAGATGATGGATGCACAGCAATATCATGAAACTGAAGTCAATTTGAGTGCGGTAGTGGATCATGGGCGCGACCCCGAGCTTATGCTCTCAAATGGGCAACAGCCCATTGGTTTATCTGTATGGGCATTACAATTGTTTTCTGATATGCAAAAAGTGGCTTTGGTACTCGACCAAGCGAATGGTACAACCCACTATTCGACAGCGTTAGAGCTGGAAAAACAAAAAGTACTTGATCCTAGTTTGACTCCTTCAGCCAGAATTTTACAACTATTAGTCAGTCAACAATGTGACAATGGCGCATTGGGGTTAGCTTTGGCAAAAGATTACAAACAACAATTGCTCGATTCTGATTATGAATTTATGAATGCTGAGGTATTAGCAGAACACGCGAGATTATCCATTGAGAAGCAGCGTGTCATCGAGCAGCAGGACAATATTTCTTTCGATGATTTTCTAAGTAGTTATTTTTCGGTTGCAGTTACCGTTTAATTTTAGGCAAAAAAAAGCCTGATATAAATCAGGCTTCAAAGCTACTACCAGGGAAAACACATAATAACTAGAACACGCTAATTAAGAGTAGGTTATGGATCAAAAGTTCACAAAAAAGTATCAAATTTTTATAATTATTTTAGTCACTATGGTTAGCACCTTATTTTTAGGGGCTTGCAGTACCACGCCACCGCAAAATATTAGTAATATTTGCGATATTTTCACTGAAAAGCGCGATTGGTTTGAAACGGCAACCGACATGAAAGAGAAGTGGGGTGTGCCCATTCACGTACCTATGTCGATCATGTATCAGGAAAGTTCGTTTAAGGCGAAGGCCCGTCCACCCAAGGACTATTTCTTTTTTGGATTGATCCCTTGGGGGCGCGTCAGTAGTGCCTATGGTTATTCTCAAGCCAAGACGCCCACTTGGGATGATTACAAGCGGGAAACAGATAACTCTTGGGCTGAGCGTTCTGACTTCAGTGATGCTATGGATTTTATGGGCTGGTTTATTAGCAAAACCAACGAAATAAATGGTGTATCAAAATGGGATGCCCAGTTGCAGTATCTTAATTATCACGAGGGGTGGGGTGGTTATAGCCGAGGCAGTTATAACGAAAAAGTATGGCTAAAAGATGTGGCTAAAACCGTTAACGCTCGAGCTTTAAGGTATGCTGCCCAGTTAAAAACCTGTGAAGAAGAGCTGTCTAAAGGTTGGTTTTGGAGATTGTTCAGCTGACAAACAAATAAAACAGGCCATTCACTGGCCGAATTTATATCTTAATTTACTTGCAATCTAAAGCACGCACAACATTACTCCTCAGAAACGACAACAGCGTCTTCAGCGGGCTCAGCGGCTACTGTTTCCCTATCGGCTTTGCTAATGTACTTAGGCTTGTTTTTAGAGGACAATTTGGCATTAGCCTTTTTGGCTCGGGCTTTTAAAATCTGATTACCTTTTTTACGACGGTTCATTTGTATCTGCTCAATCTCACTAGTCTGATATGCTTAGTGTCAATTAGGCTAATACGAGTAATTAATATGAAAAAAACCTTTGTTTTGTCTCATCCTAAAATCAAATTGCCGAGGTTGGTCGATAGTATCAGGCATGAAGTGAAGAAATATCTTAGGCGCGAAAGAAACAAGCCGCTCCCAAATGGCGCCGATTTTTGGGATTTTGACTGCCGTTTTGGCACGGACAAAGCTAATGCAGAAGTGATCCATCTTGGAGCCATTAATCAACATATTGATGAAGCGGAAAAAAATGAACTGGTGTCATTTTATTTGGAAATTATCGCAAAACCTGGCCTTAAAAAAACGAGCGAGGGATCAACTAACATTTAGCGAGGGGAAATTCGGCAGCAACTACAACAGCGTTTAATCCCGTCGTTGTCGTTTGAGCAAATGCTAAGCCTACTGAAACAACTGCATAGTTAGACCTACCTATGCATCAATTTTTTTTGCTTATGCTTATCTCAATATTTTTACTGGCACCCGCAAACCACTTTTGCACATAAATGCTACCGATAACCGGTGGCATTCCTTCTTCAGGTACTTCTTTAAATCGAACACTATTTTTATTCTGTTTCTCGAATTCAAACTTAACTTTCTTTTCAGACATTTGTCACCCTAACAATTTGAAGCTTAATTCATGGAATATAACCTAACATGGCCTATTTTTACTTGCTTGTGTCACATTTTGAGTCAGTCGGAGAATTAACATGCCTGTGCTGTTAATTGATGCCTTTTCAAGTGTTTTGACCCCTTGATTCAGAAACATAACCCTTCATATATTGATTTAAGTTGGAAATCTAAACTTTCTTGGATTTTTGTAATCAATTTGTAAACCAGCCCATTTAAGGTCGTCTTCTAGATAGTCATCATTTGCTATCATGTGCCTCGTAGTCTTTGACTCCAGAAGTTGCACTAAATACAGTCGATTTAGGGTTCTTATGACATTATTTTCTACAACCTGATAACTACTAAAATCATGATAGTCCGGATTCATGTGAAGCATGACGCCCGCGTACGGCGTCATAGGAAACCACTTTGTTGTTCTATTGGGGTCAAATATTTCGTTTTTGAACGTACTAATAGGCACATTTACAACTGGGTTTGTAGAAATACGTAAAGGTATTTTTGAGCCTAGAATTGATATAGATACTTTCTCAAATGCTTCGAAGTACTGTTCAACACTTCCTGACATGCCCAGGTAAAAATTCGCAATCCCATTAGGGATAAAACCTAACTCCGCATGCATTCTACGCTCCGATCCTGAATATTCATTAATATATTTAGGGTCTGTCACTCGTTGCTGTTCGATCTTTAAGAACTCAAGAGTCTCAATATTTCTCGATTCTAAGTGCCTTATAAATATATAAAGTATGAACTTATCATTCTTAGTCAAAAGCTCGGGAGTGTTGTCACTGATCTTCTTCCAAGTTTCAGACTGAGAAAAAGGAGTTTCAATATCTGTATTCAAATACTTTTCGATACAGAATTCGATGTCTTTGTCGGAAATTTTGTATAGGTAGTCTTCATATCCAATATTCCCAATCGAGCTTCTTTTCTTAATCAAGAAATGATTGTGTCGACTTAGTGAAGGCACTTTATTTTCGTCATCATGACAGCAAAAGTTTCTCAAATAAAACTGAGGGACATAGTGGTGTTTCCTAGGGTCTTTTGGCTTACTCATGACAATAGTATTTCAACCAAATCAAGTGAACTTAACAACTTGATAGAAGGCGTGACGCCGTTTAGTTTTTTTCATGATGTCTTCTATCACGATTATAATTTAGTTCACATTAGCCCAATTTATTAACCTTATCAACGTGTTAATAAAAATCACGTTCTTCAGAGATAGGAAAGTGGGCATTGCACCTGTTTAGTCATTTGCAAAACTACTAATCACCTACAACCGCTTTGGTGGCTCCGCCACTGCCTTTCCCGCCTTTAAAGTTTCAGTAAAAAATGGCTTATTCTTAGGTGAAATGACAGGACGTCATTTTAGCGAAAATTGGAGGGACTCATTTGTAGCGACCTGAGAATAAGCCATTTTTTGCGGTTAAAAACTTTAGCGGCGAGCGGCCTTTCTTGCTTACTTCTTTTGGCTGTTGAAAAGAAGTAAGTCAGACAACATGGATGTTGTTTGAACAAAGGCAGGGATGCCAGTGTGCGTAGCACATGCTCTTAAAAGGTAAATTGCTATGCTATATAGACAAAAAGCTGCGTATCTCCTCTTGTCTAGCCAAGCCATCCTGCAATCCTAAATCAATCAACTCACGGCAGAACTCTTTTTCAAATAATAAATAACTCAATAAACTTGAGTCAGCTTTATCGTGTAGCCCCATTAAACGTAACAAAATTTTGATCCCCGAAGGCATACGGTGAAAATGTTTAGCGGCCATTTCGTTAAAGTTAACCGTTGGATTGATGACTAAAGTCTCGATGGATTTTAGTTGGGTTTGTTGCTGTTGCCGGTGGGTCATATGGGCGATGGTTTCGTTGATGCGGGTAAGACGTTCAAGGTCCGATTTTAGGGTGTCGGCAAAAATAGTGTCGAGCAAATGCCCCGCAATAGCGATGCTACTGGGGAACCGATTCATGTCGGTAAACCGAGATTTTTTCTCTGGTTGTTCAACACCAATTATCAGTATTTTTTCTGCACCTAAATGGATCGCCGGACTCAGTGGAGACAATTGGTGAATAGAGCCATCACCAAGAAACTCTCCCATCATTTTTACCGGTGGAAACAGCATAGGAATAGCCGATGAAGCAATCAAGTGTTCTGAGTTTAAGGTGCAAGGTATGCCGCGTCTTTGTTCACGTTGCCAAGGTTCAATGTCGCTTTGCCCTTGGTAAAAGCTGATGGAATCATGGCTTGTGTAGCTAGAGGCGTTGATGGTGATAGCACGTAAATGGCCACTTGAAATATTTCTATCGATACGATGAAAATCCAAGCGACTTCTGATAAGGCGCCTTAAAGGCTGATTATTTAATAAACTAGAGGGGTGTCTTTGATTTTGCGCGGATTGGAAACTGCTCAGATAATTACCGGCTAAATGTTTAAATACGTCTCTGATGCCACTGTCGTAGACTTGGCGGGTGTGAAAGTTTTTCCATACCCATTCTAATTTTCTGAGGCCAAGGTGGTAGCAAGAAGCATAACAGGCTAAACCTGTTGCGTTGATTGCACCGGCTGAATTACCGCAGACTATGGGGAAAGGTAACCCTTGGTTGCGGGGTAAAAAAGTGGCAATGGCTTTAAGCACACCGAGTTGATATGCGGCTCTTGCTCCACCGCCTGACAACAACAAGGCATATTGATTACGCTCTGACAAAAACCTTGTTTCCTATAATGTAAGTGTCAAACCTTCGGCTGCCGCAAAAAGTTCTAAATCTGCACCACCAATTTCGATGATCTCTTGGCAATGACACTCTATCTCAGCTATTTCATCATCTGTGCGAATATGATCATGACTATATAATGCCATTCGTTTTGCCCGGCTGCCCATGGCAAGTTTAACTGCTTCTTCTGCTACAGAATGCCCCCATCCTGATTTAGCTGGCATATCTGAAATCATATATTGTGCATCGTGAATAATCAGGTCTGCATCACGGCTAAATTCAACCCAGTCTAAAAAGTCTGTGTTTTTTTTGTACGGAGGATATAACTCATTATCGGTTATATAGGCGACTTTTTTGCCATCGGCTTCAATACAAAACGAACTGCCGCTACCAGGATGATTCATGGCTAAACGGCTAATTTTGGCTTCACCGATCTTCCAATGATTAACCGCTGCAGGCTGGGGTATAATTTGAATATTAGAGGGTAATGTTTTGTAATCTACTGGAAAGTAACTGCCACTCATTTGTTCTAAAATGGCATGGTCTGCGTCAAAAGTAATCTGACCTGGGGTAATAAAGATATTACGCTGGGGTTGATAAATGGGCGCGAAAAAAGGAAAACCTTGGATGTGATCCCAGTGATTGTGGGTAAGCAACAAATGAATGTCGTTAGTTTGTTTGATCAATATTTGGCCGAGATTTTTTATCCCCGTGCCAGCATCTAAAATAATGTCGGTGCCGTCGTCTAAACAAAGGTGTACACAAGCAGTATTACCGCCGTACTTGATAAACTCAGGGCCGGGAGCAGGGCAGGAGCCGCGTACACCGAAGAAGGTCACTTGCATTTATGATCTCATTAATAAGCTAGTTGCATCCATGAGTCTAAACAGTACCACTAAAGCTAAACTGAATTAAGTATAAACTTATTAGTAAAGGTATGTATGTAAGTTTCTAAGAAGTTGTTTTATATAATGAAAAAGCGCCTTAAGGCGCTTTTTTTAGATTGCTAATAAATTATAAGTTAGCAACAAACGCCGCCAATTGGTCGATTTCAAGCAATTGTTTTTCACCGCTACGGCGGTTTTTATATTCCACTTTATTTTCATCAAGGTTACGTTCACCGATAACAATAGTGTGGGGTATTCCCACTAATTCCATGTCGTTGAACATCACACCTGGGCGTTCTTTCCTGTCATCAAATAACACTTCAATAGCGGCTTCTTTTAATTGTGTATATAAAGATTCAGCGACTTCTTTTACGCGATGTGATTTGTGCATATTCATGGGGATAAGGGAAATTTTAAATGGGGCGATGGCGTCGGGCCAGATGATCCCATATTTATCATGGTTTTGTTCTATGGCAGCAGCGACTATGCGCGAGACACCTATGCCGTAACAACCCATGCTGAGTATTTTATGTTTGCCGTTTTCGTCTAACACTCCACAACTCATTGCTTGCGAGTATTTATCGCCCAGTTGGAATATGTGGCCTACTTCGATACCACGCTTTATCTCTAAAGTGCCTTTGCCGTCTGGCGATGCATCACCCGCTTTGACATTGCGGATATCCGCGACTTGAAACTCAGCTGCGTCTCTGGACCAATTTACGCCTGTATAATGGAAGCCTTCTTCGTTGGCACCGCAAACAAAGTCGGCTAAATGAGCGGCACTTTTATCCACTATCACTGGGATAGTTATACCCACTGGTCCAAGCGAACCAATAGTGCAGTTTAAAGTGTCTTGTATTTGCTGTTCACTTGCCATAGTCAGTGGAGCAAATACGCCAGCAAGTTTTTCTGCTTTGACTTCGTTTAGTTGGTGATCGCCGCGTAACACTAGTGCGACTAACCCATGTTTACCTTTTTCATCTGGCTCAGCCAATACAATCAGTGTTTTAACCGATTGCTCAGCAGGCACATTTAGGAAAGCTGATACAGCTTCGATAGTCTTTTGCTCAGGTGTGGCGACTTTTTCTAGGTTTTGTGTACCTTGAGGGCAATCACCAATGGGTGCTAAAGCACTGGCCATTTCAATATTCGCGGCATAGTCAGAGCCATTGCTAAAGGCTATATCGTCTTCGCCTGATTCCGCCAACACATGAAATTCATGAGAAGCACTGCCACCAATTGAACCGTTGTCGGCTATGACTGGGCGATAATCCAAACCAATTCGTTCAAAAATATTACAGTAGGCTTGATACATGTTTTGGTAGGTTGTTTCTAAGCAGCTTTGATCGAGATGAAATGAATAGGCATCTTTCATGGTGAATTCACGACAACGCATAATGCCAAATCTAGGGCGTATTTCGTCTCTAAATTTAGTTTGTACTTGATATAAGTTAAGTGGCAGTTGTTTGTAGCTGTTAACTTCATTCTTGACTAACGAGGTGATCACTTCTTCATGAGTGGGGCCCAAAACAAAGTCACGTGATTGGCGGTCTTTTATCCGCAGCAATTCAGGACCGTATTCTTCCCAGCGACCTGACTCTTGCCATAAATCAGCAGGCTGCACCACGGGCATTAATATTTCAATGGAGCCCGCTTTGTTCATTTCGTCGCGTACTATTTCAGCCACTTTATTTAACACACGTAAACCAGAGGGTAGCCAAGTGTATAAACCAGCAGCTAACTTTCTGACCATACCGGCACGTAACATTAACTGGTGGCTAATGACTTCTGCGTCGGCTGGGGTTTCTTTTTGTGTGGATAATAAATATTGGCTAGTGCGCATGAACGAAAAGATCTCTGAGTTTGTAGGAAAAAACGGTGCTTATTCTAACAGCAGGCTTAGTACCAATCTATATAAATAAGTGCCACTTATTTATATATACCCAAAGCCATTGGAGTTGCAGCTAGGCGGCAAAGGAACTCAGCCCCATGAGCTTAGATGCACTAAGTGATTGGGGTGAGTGAGAGCAGCCAACAACGCTGCAACTTCAAGGGAGACGGGTATATTGCCAAAGCCTTTATTGTTCTATCGCATAATTATTTTTTCTGTATAGCTAAGACGACATTTTGTTGCTTAATAACTTGCCATTGAATGTTGAGTTCGTATAGTGACATGCCGTAGGTTTTATCTGAATGAGAGTCCGTGTGATAGGCAGGTCGAGGATCTTGGCTAAGTACCTCTTGAATAAGTGAAGCCAAATTCGGATAGCGCTGTTCAAACTTATTCAATTGACTATTGGCATGTTCGGTAAAAGTAACGGCCATTAATTCTGGGCTATGCTGCGCCAAACCTCCTGATGCATTTGGAATACTATCCGCGTAGGGGACATAAGGTTTAATATCTAAAATAGGCGTGCCGTCTAATAAGTCAATACCTTTAACAATCAGGCTAAGCCGATTATTTTGATAATTCACTGCCCCGAATTCGACCACAGACATTCCCACACTGTTGGGCCTAAAGGTACTGCGTGTGGCAAACACACCCAACTTCTTGTTGCCTCCTAAACGCGGAGGACGTACTAAAGGAGCGTGACCTTTATCAGCGGTTTGATGAAAATGAAACAAAAGCCAAAGATGACTAAATTGTTCGACACCACGTAAATAGTTAGGATCGTTAAATGCCTCAAAAAAGGTGATTTCCCCTTCAGCACTTTTGGCTAAACCGGGCTGCCGAGGAATGCCAAACTTTTCTTTGTAAGGTGTACTAATTTTGCCAATGGGCTGGATAGTGATGGTCATAAACGAATAGTGCGTTGTGGCTAAAGAGAATTAAGTGATTTACATGGTTGCTGAAACTGACTGCTTATTCAATAGATAATTTATAACCTAAATAAAACAAGCATAACGGCTTAATAGCATTCTGTTATGTCATTAGATACCATTGGTTTACCATGATTGAAACGGCTACCCAATAGTGTTTGAAATAACAATTACTGATAAAGATTTGTTGTCCCATTTGTATTTAAGTGAGTTGGTTTGCCAAGAAGGTTTAAGTGATTTTACTTTGACTGGCAATTCTTTATGTAGCGATAAAACCTTAGTGGGTGCACAAACACCTGCCTCTATGTCTGTTTCATCTTCAGATAAGTCAAACCTCAACAAATTAGTTATTTTTACAGAAGGCCTACATTTGCAGCACTTAACGCAAGTGACACAAGCCTTAGGCGACTATCTAGAACTCACATTTTATCGAGTGATTCAAGTTGAGGGTGTCAGTGGTTTTGCTATTTGTGCTTATGTAGTGCTGAAAACCGAAGCTAACTTAAATAACCAATTAGAAGAGGTTACTAACCGTTTTAGTGTTGAGTTGTGCTTAGTTGATAAAACCCCTTGTTTAGCCCAACCGGGCTTGTTAGTGATGGATATGGACAGCACTGTTATCGCAGTTGAATGTATTGACGAAATTGCCGCCCTAGCTGGCGTTGGCGAACAAGTGTCGGCCGTGACTGCGCAGGCTATGCTAGGTAAATTGGATTTTGCTCAAAGCTTACGCACTCGAGTAGCTTGTTTAGTGAATGCTGATGAAGCCATTCTACAACAAGTGCGAGATGCGTTACCTCTTATGCCCGGTGTGGCGAATTTGGTTAATATTCTAAAATCTTACAATTGGAAAGTAGCGATTGCCTCAGGTGGTTTTAGTTATTTTGCTGATTATCTACAAGTCAGGCTCAATCTCGATGCTGCCGTGGCTAATGATTTAGCGATACAAGACTCAAAACTTACGGGAAAGGTACAAGGCGGTATTGTTGATGCCAATGTCAAAGCGCAAACCCTTAAAAGACTAGCCGAGCAATGGTCTATTTCGCCAAGTCAAACCATTGCTATGGGCGATGGAGCTAATGACTTAGTCATGTTGAACACTGCGGCTCTAGGCGTAGCACTACACGCAAAACCTATAGTGCGTCAACAAGCGGATATTGCCATTCGCCTTGGGGGTTTAGATACTGTGTTATGGGTGTTAGCAGCGGGGCAGGATTAGTCTGCTTGAATCTTGAGGTGGTATATACCCAAAGCCATTGGAGTTGCAGCTAGGCGGCAAAGGAACTCAGCCCCATGAGCCTAGGCGTACTAGGTGATTGGGGTGAGTGAGAGCAGCCAACAACGCTGCAGCTTCAAGGGAGACGGGAGGTGGTATATACCCAAAGCCATTGGAGTTGCAGCTAGGCGGCAAAGGAACTCAGCCCCATGAGCTTAGGCGTACTAAGTGATTGGGGTGAGTGAGAGCAGCCAACAACGCTGCAGCTTCAAGGGAGACGGGTATAGATATGTCGTACATTAAGCCGCCGTTTCCATAAGGTTTTTTAGTTGAGCCTGTATTTTACCTTAAGCTTTAAGCAATTGCTCAATCCCAACTTGTTTTATTTTATGGGTTGCAGGAGGTTTATGGTTCAGCATTATGGCACTTTCAGCAAACTCAAAACGTCTTAATACTTCGTCAGTTACATCAATGATATCGCCCACTGCAGAAACATTCCAAAGTTGCTCTTCCAATAATTTCGCCTTGTGTACAGCGTATACACTTACGTAATTGAGTTCTGATTGCATGGTCTCAAAATCCGGTCTACCGGTGCGCGCTAGAAACACTTTTACCGCAATAAATTGCCCATATTGTAAAGCTTGAGCAATAAACTGCCTGCGTTGTTCTGGTTTAGTAAACTGTTCAGTAAAGTAGCTGTTGATAGCGTCACCTATAGCCTCTTTACTGGGATCAAAGGCAATAAATAACTCACGCATTTCAGGGCGGTCATTAGGTTTGACCTTAGCCAATGTGCGGTTGATAAAGTCGTGACGTACTTTGGCATTGCGATAAAGCGGGTATAAGTTGAATTGACCAGGCTTAGCTTGAAAATTTAATAGCTGAGATAATCTGTTGTTGTCAGATGAAGTTGCCACCGCATCGGGTACAAAATCAACACTGTCTTTACTTAAAAAGTATGCCACGTTAATCACGTTCTGAGCATATATGTTGCGCAAGGCTTCTCCTATACCCGGCACTTCTTCTTCGTCACGGTAAGCTCTGAGTTTTGAGCGGTTTGACTTAATTAATGCTTCAAAAAAACGTCTGGCGGTATTACTTTCTTCGGTGACGAAGTTTTGCAAGTGTACTACATGCCTATCTTTAGACACATTTCTAACCACATAAGGTAAATCTGTCAACTCGTACTTTGAAGTGACCGATTGCAGCTGTGGAAAGCTCAACGTAATTTTGGCTTTGTCGGTTTGATGAAAGAACTTATGCAATTCTATTCTTAACCCTTGAGTTGAAATATCTTCTGTATGCCCTGCAAGTACCACATCATCAATGCTGACTTGCACTGCGGTGCGCAGTAAAAAACGTGTTTCTCTGCGTTGATTAAAATATTTAAAACGATAAACAGTGACCAGAGCAGGCGGTTTATTTCGCGGGTGGCCAAATATTTTGAGTTGTGCCAGTTGCTCACGCTTTATTTTGAATTTTTGATAATGGTCGGTACTGATATCGTCGGTGATATTGGTTAGCAAGGCGACATGGGTAATATTCTTTAATCGCGACATCAAACGTGGCGAGGGCTTTTGGTTTTGTCTTTTGACTTTATCGTTAATCGAGTTTCCGATAGACAGCGGGCGATAACTTTGTTCTGGGTTGATTTGCGTAAACTGCAACTTGTAAATTCGCCAACTCGCCTTGCGGGATCCATAACCTAAGAATAAATGTTTCAAGTCTGGTTTGGCCTCTAACTCGGCATGGGTGGCCGAATAAAAATAGACTTTTTCATTTTTAATATGATTAAACACAAAAATGAACATTTCCTGCTGGCCTTTTGCAAGGGACAGTCCATGTTTTATGCGTTCCTCAGTTAACAAATAACCAATTTTTAAGTCTTGTAACTCATTTGCCCAATACTGAATTTCTTCCCTGTTACAGTCATTGGCTAAGGCATATTTGGGAATGTACTGATTGTCTATTTGTGCGATAAATACCGGTACTGAAGCAAAATTAGGAATGTAATATTGTTCGTAGGTTTTGTTTTGAATGGCGGTGATTGTATTGTCTAAATTGACTTTGTAGCGACGTTTATTGCCGTGAATAAAACGTTCAAAAAACTTATCAAAAGAAGGGAATGGGATATCAAACTGACGTTTGAGGTTTAACCTTTGATCGTCTTTGGTGCGCTCAACACTACCAATAACATAAGCTACGCCTTGGCGCTTATCGAGAAGATACTCTTTCTCTAAACCACGAAATTGCACAGTCAGGCGTTCTTCAGGTTTAAACAGGTGTTCTTTGCTGGCTTTAACTTTCAACCCGTTTACCGAGACATCGATAGTTGTGGCTTGAATGCTTTTATTCATTTCGGTAAACATTTCTATATTGACCGAAAAATTCATTCTTTCTTCACCTCTTTGGGCAAAGCTACCAAATTTAATAAGCGGTGCTTGGAAATCTTCAGTTTTTGGTTTGACTGCTACGGGGTGATTTCGTTTAGCTTTTGCTTCTTGTTGTTCTTTTTTATGCCTGACTCGAAAGTTGTTTTCGGTATTCGTCACCGCCTCATAAACACCGATGGTATACTCACCAAATATACGCACTTGGCGTCCAAAGGTTTCAATCGCTATATCATCTAAATAATGTTCTTTGCCTAGATGCTCGTATATTCTGCATTTACCATCAACTAAGCCCCGTAAGTCTATTAGACGGATACATGGTCGAGCTAGGCGCATCAATTCCATTTTTAGCAAAAAACGTTTTTGCTTTGAAATCCCTGAAGCAACCTGATCCAATACCTGATTAAACTCAGGCTCATTGATCATAGGCTTAAGTTCTTCAATGATGTCGTGGTATTCTTCTAAATCTTGGCTCATGAATTCAAGGTAAACTCATTAATATTGTTAAGGGGTTAGTACTTAATGTAATAGTTATCGGCAATTTTGCTAAAACTATGATTTATAGGACATATTGCCCTAATCTAAAATACGACAATTACCTAGTGAATATCAATAAATAAAAGATAAATATTAAAATGGCAAAACGCAAAACTGCTTATGTATGCTCTGATTGTGGAGCTGAATATCCTCGTTGGCAAGGACAATGTAACGATTGTAATACTTGGAACACTATCACTGAATTTGTGGTGTCCTCAATTAGTAGCTCAAGTGGCCGAAATGCCGGTGGTTATTCAGGCCAAACTCAAGCCAGAGTGGAGTCATTAGCCAGTATAGATTTACAAGCCTTACCCAGATTTGCATCTGGCTATAAAGAGCTGGATCGGGTCTTGGGTGGAGGTATAGTGCCGGGTTCGGCCATATTAATAGGTGGCTCACCGGGAGCCGGTAAAAGTACTATGTTGTTGCAGGTTATGTGCAAAATGGCTGCGACCAGAAATGCGCTGTATGTTACCGGTGAGGAGTCTTTGCAACAAGTTGCCATGCGTGCACAGCGACTTGGTTTAGCCAGGGATAAGCTCAATTTGCTGGCCGAAACCAATATTGAAGTGATTTGTGACCTTGCTTTACAACATAAACCAGAACTCATGGTAATAGACTCTATTCAAGTCATGCAAGTACCTGATGTGCAGTCGGCGCCCGGCGGTGTTTCCCAAGTACGCGAAAGTGCAGCTTTTTTGACTCGATTTGCCAAACAGCAGCATATTGCGATGTTTTTAGTTGGACATGTTACCAAAGATGGTAGTTTAGCCGGCCCAAAAGTATTGGAGCATTGCATTGATTGTTCGATGATGCTTGAAGGTGAAAGTGATAGCCGTTACCGGACCTTAAGAAGTCAAAAAAACCGTTTTGGTGCTGTGAATGAATTAGGCGTATTTGCTATGACCGAAAAAGGTCTAAAAGAAGTCAGTAATCCCTCCGCTATCTTTCTCAGTCGTGAGGAACAGCCATCACCTGGCAGCATAGTCATGGTAGTGTGGGAAGGTACGCGACCATTGTTAGTGGAAATTCAGGCTCTGGTAGATTATTCACAAATGGCTAACCCAAGGCGAGTGGCAGTAGGTTTGGATCAAAACCGCTTGGCAATGTTATTGGCTGTGTTGCACAGACATGGCAACGTGCAAATGAACGATCAAGATGTGTTTGCGAACGTGGTGGGTGGCGTAAAAGTGAATGAAACCAGCGCTGATTTGGCGTTGTTGTTATCAATAGTATCGAGCTTTCAAAACAAGGTTTTGGACAAAGAATTAATAGCATTTGGTGAGGTAGGCTTGTCAGGTGAAATAAGGCCAGTCCCTAATGGCTCAGAAAGAATCAGCGAAGCGGCTAAACATGGTTTTAAGCGCGCCATTGTGCCAAAAGCCAATGTACCTAAACAACGAGTCGCAGGTATTGAAATTATTGGAGTTTCTCGTTTATCACAGGCGCTGGAAGCTATCTAATTAATTTTATGCTAAGCATAATTCTTAGCGTTCAGTATCCTATTTGTAACGCCTATCTTGGTCGTTGTTTTTTTCTTTCACAAGCGCGATTCGGCATACCCACTAATAACAGTAATGGGTATAGCTTCGCCAAATGAGAGACGCTGATTTATCAAGCATGCTTATTGTGAAAAATCAAATGTACCGCCATACCTGAAGGAGCTATTACTTTGAGCATCAGTGAAAAGATATGAAATCACATATTGACTGGCTTCAACATCGTAATCTAATTCATAGCCAATATAAGTAGATTCTCCCGCTGTTAAATCTCCATTACTTATAAACGCGTCAGTGAAGGTTGGTGAGTCAGGAAAGTTAACGAAAATATTGTTATTGTTTGGATCCAAGTACCCAAAATTGACTTGCTCAATAATAAACTCTCTATTAGTCAGGTTCCTGAGGAGCAAGTAGAAAACACTACCTTCTTTGAGCAAGTTATTCTCATACTCTACAGTACCTCTGCCACTTACTGAAAAAGCATCAGTTAAATCATCAGTACTAGATACGCCAGAACCCACAGAATAGTCACTAGCCGTGGCAGATAAGGAAATAAAGCCTTCATAGGAAGACTTAAGTGAATAGCTCACTGCACCATTTGTTGTTACCAGATCTATATCTCGAGTTGCTGTACCTTCTGTGATGGTTAAGCTTATGGGAGTGCCGTCTGCTATGACACCAGTTTCAGCATTAGGCACTAAAACTAAACTAATCTGGGCGCTATCATTGTTATCATTCAATATTATATTGGGTTGCACACTCAAATTAAGTGCTTTTGGTAAATTAGGATCAAGCGTAACTTCAAGGGCAAGGAATGAAGAATTAATACCCAGTAAAGACGCAGATATATTAACGTTACCAGCCGCAAGCCCTTTGACTAGACCTTTGTCTGCTGCTGTATTTCCAATCTCAGCAATATTGGTATCACTGCTCAACCAATTTACTTGAGGTGACACATCTAGAGTCGAAGAATCAGAAAAACTCGCAATTGCAGTTGCCAATACCGATGACTGCACTATAACCTGATTACTTGTACTACTGACTTGAATGCTAGTCAGCACCGCATCAGTGACGTCAATTGCTATTTGGTCGGTGAGAAGCTCTAAGCTTGCTGATATCGTTAATTGACCAGGGCTAATCGCCCTTACCAAACCTGCTTCCGTATTGTTATTTGAAACAGTCGCTTTTAGCACGTCATCACTCTGCCAGTTCACTTGCTGACTAATATCTCGAGTAGACATGTCTGAGTAAGTTCCTGTAGCAATAAGACCTAATGTTATACCGCTAGGCACAGTAGTTTGTGTTGTGCTGATAGAAATACTCTGTAACGTTGCAGCAGATACAGTAATATTTCCCAAGCCAATCACGCCATCTAACTCAGCGCTTATTAACGCTGAGCCCTCATTCTGAATCAGAACAGTTCCGCTACTTGCAGATTGCACTCCTACTGAACTGGGTTGGGATGAATTCCATAAGACTTTTGATGTTAAATCGATTAAAGCGCCATCAGTAAAATGACCAAGGGCCTTTATTTGAGCACTCGTCCCCTTTGCCACCGTTTGACTCGCTGGCTGAATCTCGATGCTGCTTAATACAGCATTACCAATCGTTAACGTGGTGTTTTGTTGAATGTCTCCTAAAACAGCGGTAACAGAAGTACTGCCTAGAGCAACAGAGTCAACTAAACCAGGTGAAGATTGAGTGTTGCTAATCAGAGCCTTGTCTTTACTACTTGATAACCAGGTTACCTCAGAGGTTAAGTCCTGAACTGTTCCATCGGCATAGGTCCCTTGAGCTGTGAACTGTTGTGACTGACCAAGTGGAATCGAGGCATTTACTGGAGACAATGCAAGAGAAACAAGTTCAGCATTGGTTACCGTGATAGACAAGTCTGCTTGTTGATCTGAAAGACGAGCTGTAAGCGTTGTTGAACCTGCCATAAGGGCTGATACAGTGAATGAATTGCCTGCAATGTTTGCAATTTTATTATTGGAATTAATCCACTGCACTTGATTACTAACGTCTTGTTTAGTGTTATCTGAAAAGGTTGCTGTCACGTTAACAGGCTCACTTGTGCCCTGAGCTAAGGAAATTATAGTGGGGGTAATTGCTATTCCAGTCACAGTAGCGGCACTAACAGAGATGGATAAAGAACTCGAGAGTCCCTGTTTGCTGGCAATAGCTGATACCGCCCCCGTTTGTAAGCCGGTTAGTAAACCTGTTGCGGAATTTATTGTAGCAATTGAAGCATTTGAAACACTCCAAACCACTTGGTTACTTAGATCTTGCTCTGTGCCATCTGAATAAATACCTTTTGCTGATAAATTCGAGGTTAAGCCCGCCACTATTTGCTGAATTGGAGAACTGACTACTATCGACTGCAGTGTGGCTGAAGATATGGTTACATTTAAATTTGAAGTTACTTCTCCAACATTGGCCGAAATAGACACCGTACCTGGTGAAATGCCTAATACCTCTCCAGTATTTGAGATACTAGCAACGTTCGAATTGGAAGATTTCCAAGTCACTGAATTATTCAACGTTTCGTTACTGTTATCTGAATATATGCCTGACAAAACTAATTGCTCAGAAGAAGCAATCGCTAAAGTTACAGTGGTGGGTGAAATAGCTAATGCGGTTAAGGCTTTTACGGAAATATTTTGTTGCGTAGACAACCCCTCGTAAGTTGCGGATACAGCAGCGGTGCCAGTCGATAAGGCTGTTACTAAACCAGTATCTGACACTTCAAACACTTCTGAGTTGGCAACAGACCAGCTCACTAACGATGTTATGTCTTGCGTAGTACCATCTGAAAGAATATTCGTCGCAGTTAGTTGCACTGTTTCCGATACTTTTAGGGTAGACGTAATCGGTGTGATTGTTATGGAGCCTAAATCTTGAAGCACTGTGATTTGTACTATTTCACTCACTTCCCCCAAACTAGCGGTAATCGAACTTGTACCCCCAGAAACAGCAAGCACCACTCCACTGGTCGAAATGTTAGCGATACTTGAATCTGAAGACTCCCAAGTAACCAAAGTATCCAAAACTTCGTTACTATTATCTGAATATAGACCCGTTACATTAAGTTGTTGAGATTCTGCAATTGCCAAAGTTGCACTGGAGGGTGAAATAACTAAACCAGTCAACGCCTTAACTGAAATGCTAACGTCATTTGATTGTCCTTCGTAGGTTGCCGTTATGGTAGTGGTACCTGCTGATAACGCTGTTATTAAACCGCTATTTGACACTTCAAGTATTGCGGAGTTGGCAACCGACCAAGTAGCCAAAGATGTTATGTTCCGAGTTGAGCCATTAGAATATGTGCCAGTCGTAGTTAATTGCAAGGTGTCGGATATTTTTAAAGTTGACTCAACTGCTGCGATACTCAAGGAACTTAAAGAGACAGGTGGAACAATAGGGTCAGAACCTCCGCCGTTGCCACCACCACACCCTGAAATCAAGAGTGCCGCAAAAATATAGGTGAAAAATGAATAAAACAAATTAGTATTTCTAAATGCTGGCATGTTGTAGAGATCCTATATTTAACACTTAATGTTTTGCTAAACCTAATGATAAGGATGGTATTATTTATAACCCGTTACTGCACGGCTTTAATTTAAATATACTCTCTATCCAAACCATTTTTCTAGTTGTTTTACTGTTGTCTAGAAAATGCTTGGCAAGTAGTAAAAAAAACTGGACTTTATTGTAGAATCACCAGAATTAATTGAAGCGATGCCAATACCAGAATTTCAAGGTTTGCGTATATCGCAGCTAAGTGTTGGTACTTGCATCATATGAGTCTAAAAATTATTGGTGTGCAGATAATCAATGCCAGATACCAACCACAATAGGCCCATGCGCCAAGGGGATGTCAGCAACATAAGCGATTTATGCCATCACTAGCCAATGGGTTTTTATAGTGATACCCCCAGTCAGGTACATAAACCATGCCGATGTGATACATCAATAATACGCCAATAGCGATTACTCTTAGCCAATCTAAACAATGCAGTCGGTTTGTATTTATAGCGGTAATATTATTCATGGTTTTATTGAAGTTGTATGATTAAAATACACAATGTATGAATCGAAGGCTGTCATGAACGACAACCATTTATATGTCTAACTTACTGAAATGAAACAATAAGTGATAAGTGGTGGAAATAAGGGATAAAAAGTAATTAATTAAGATGCAACTTTCAAAAGAACACATTCAAAAACACAAATTCGCTTTTGAAATGCTGGCGTTATTTTGCTATTTCGGCATAAATTCGACAATTAATGCCATCACTGTGTTAATGGAAGAAGCAAGAGAATCAAGTGCATCCTTTCAAGCTTGGGAGCCGTTTGTATGGAAATATTCTAGCGCCCTAGCAACACTCATTATCTTTCCGTTAATCGCATGGTTTATGCGCAAATATCCTTGGGATCGGCAAACAACAAAAAATAGTATTGGTCGGTATGTTGTTGCCGCTATTTGTTATGGAGCTTTTGTTTCTTTGTAGCAATAATTGGCATATATAGATACATGATTGCGCAATGGTTAGGAGATGCTCAATCAATCTCAAATAAAGAAGATAAAGAAATTGATAGCCAAGGATCAGAATCGTTAGCGAATATTCTATTAGTAAAAAAGTTAGGCAAAGAGTTTTTGATTAAAACTAAAAATATTGAATGGGTCGAGGCATGTGGTAATTATGTAAACCTACATATTGCCAACGAAATATACCCTATGCGCACAACTATGACGGAGTTTATCCTTAAAAGCCGTCGTTATTGCTTAAAGTGAGTATGTAAAAG
>Ga0316204_10004814_pt1 | contig 23559 bp, 19 predicted proteins | sample 6monrhotite_MG_2_FD_205661 | JGI IMG/M metagenome (GOLD analysis project Ga0316204, IMG submission 205661) | Microbial mat bacterial communities from mineral coupon in-situ incubated in ocean water Damariscotta River, Maine, United States -... | ecosystem: Environmental > Aquatic > Marine >... | reverse complement strand
ATATTTCACAGGTAACTACTAGTGCTTTTGGCTCTAAATATTACATTTTGTTTATCAGTTTATTGGCAGTTTTTTTAGCCGCTTTATTTTATATTAAGCGCAACAATGGCATTCACAAACTCGCTAGAAATTCCTTAGATAAAGAATATGTTCGATTCGAATATGTGCTAACGAAAGAAGCTATTTTACTGTTTAGAATTAATCATAAAAATGCACAGCAAACCCTTTACCTTAAAGACATCACTCGCTGTGAAGTTTTGTTGAATAATAACGTTATTAATGTAATTGATAGCGAGCCAGAAAATGCCATTAGCAATCAAATAGAGGCACAGATACGTGCTCTTTTCACAACAGAGCAAAATGAGAAAATGCTTGATGAACAAACTCGTCAAATTCAAATAATACTATCTGATAAAGATAGTAGTTATGCAGTTTGTGTATACCTTAGAAAAGGCAACAATAGAGTCACAGGTGCAAAGTATTATAAGGTTGTCGATATGCTTATTGATCTGTGCTGGGTGATTTCAAAACGGCTCAATCCCCAAGTGACTGAGACTCGGATAGTGCCTGTAGTGGCATTCTCTCGCCCTAATTTACCTGTGTCGGCTAAACAAATTTCCGAACCAGCATCCAGCCAACACGACATTGTTAACAATTCACATGAAAAGCTAGAAAGTTCTAAACCCACTGCACCAAAACCAGCTGGCCAGATAACCCAACAGACTGATGTAATTGCAGCGCTCGATACGTTAGTCAACTTACATAAGCAAGGATATTTAAGCGATGAAGAATTTAGCTTAGCTAAAAACAATTTGTTGCGATAACTTGTGCATAACCGATCACTTTCAACCTAGATTCCGCAACTTGATTTTGGCATTTTTAAGGTCGTCTTGCGTATCAATATCTAAAGCGGCTTCTGACATCTCCATACTGATAACTTGTTGCGGGTGTTGCTGCAGTATTACTCTCGCGCCCTTATCTGCTGTCAATTGACTTAACTGAGAAAAATATTGCCTTGGAAAAATGGCTGGAGCCCCTAGTCTACCGGCATATTTTGCCGCAATAATATTTTGCGGGTGTATCCTTGATTCACCTAATATTCCCTTAATCATTTGCTGAGTTATCGATGTTTGATCTGCAAGTGCTATTAATACATGGGTGCTGTCAATGGCAAGGAACCGCATGCTTTGAGCCAAGGTGTAACCCATGCCGTTTTGCCAAGAATTAACAACATGTTTATTGATGCCTTGTGGCAGCACGTCTATTATCAAAGAGGCGTTTGCACCTAATGCGACGTGTCCGTCGACTATGCCTTCGATCCACTTTTTACCTTGACGATATTGCGAAAGGCAGTGGCAGACCATGGGTTTGCCATGAATATCGGCTAGTTGTTTTATGCCACCAAAACGTTTGCTTTGCCCAGCAGCCAGTAATATCAGCTCGGTTTTCACTGATTTAACACACCACTGATAGACAAACCATCGGTGTTTTCTAAGACCGCATGCGCTTCGGATAACATGGATAAGGCAATAGATTCTGGCAATTCACCACCTAATCGCAAACCTACTGGATTAGCCAAAGGTTTAGTTAAATCGTTTCTGGTTAACTTAGCGATATCTAACACTCTGTCAGTGCGATGTGTTGGCCCGAGTAATCCCACATATTTAGCGCTACTGCTTTGTACTAATTTTAGCGCTGCTGCATCAAGTTTTATGTTGTGCGTTAATACCAGCGCAACGTCTATCTGACTCAACCAAGATGCACTTTGTAATTCGTCAAATGGTTGGCGGATAATCTGGCTGGCTTTAATAAAGAACTCAGCTTTTGCGTAACCAACGCGAGGGTCTACAAGTAACACCTGCCAACCCAATTCTGCAGCTATGGCCACTACTGGCTTTGCATCCACCCCAGCTCCGAATACAGCAAGTAATGGCGCAGGACTAAGCTGCTGCACAAAAGTACTCACCACTCCTTGCGTCTGTGTACTCACTGCAATGGATTGTGTTTTGTCGACCAAAGGCAGCACTCGATTTAGAGGTAACCCCTCATCAATTTGTTGATGATATTCGACCTTTTGTCTTTGCTCCAAAAAGCGGTTTAGCGCATCGAGTTTTAGATAATCATTATCTGCATGCACGGGTTGCAACAGAATTCTCACCATGCCACCACAACCTATACCCAGTTGCCACGCAAGATCTTCTTCTTCGCGCATATCGTATTCAATAATCCGATTGTGCTTGTTGTCCCAACAGCGCCTAGCTTGACGCATAATATCAGACTCTAAACAGCCACCACTTAACAACCCAAAATATTGGCCCATGTCATTGATCAACATCATGGCACCAGCCTTTCGGTAAGAAGATCCGTCAGTTTGGATAATAGTGGCCAAGACCCACAAATGTTTATCCCGGTTTTCAGACCAGTGGCTGAGTAGTTGACTTATCCTATTTGCCATCTAGGTTATTCTGCCATTTCTTTAACAAAAGGCACTTTAGGTTTACGTAAATCTATCACTAAAGTTTCCGAGATTTTATCTTGAATAGCCTGACGATTAGGATCCCAAAAGACCTGTAAAAACCCCGTAAACCCCGTTGCGAGTCCTGCTGCATAGCCACCGTAACGGCCAAAGCTTTCCCATAAATTTAAAGGTTTGTTATCGAGTTTGATGACCTTCATTCCTAACAACTTTTTACCAGGTGTTTGTCCCTTCCACCACGCAGTAAATATACTGAAATAAAACATTGCCCAACCTAATCCAATACCTAATTCTTCAGCTAAGTTTTCTAACCAGTTAAAAAAACCTTTAGACTCTGGATCTTGCTTGTCATTATTTGAAACCTGTTTTACTGGCTCTATAGGTATTGGCTCAACAGGAGCTTGCTCATTTGGCAGCTGCTCAATGCTGTTTTTAGAGACTTTGGTCTCCACAAATTGTTGTAAATACTTAGTTAATTCACCATGTTGGTCTGGACTAAGATTTTCAATCACTGCGCCTAAATAACCTTCTAAGATGCCATCAATGGCATCTCTATCTAAACCAATATCAACAATATCTTGCACGAGTTCTTCGCCTAAGGTTTGTAAACAGTCATAGGCTGGTTCACAGTCTCCTTGAGTGATTTGTTGTTTAATTGTCTTAGTGTCTATCAAATATTTGGCGGTTAAAGCCACCAGCCCTATTCCATCAACTTCGATACCATCGACCCCATTGACAATATAATCTGACGCTGCAGGCGGACCGCCATTTGAGGAGTTGTTAGCAGTCATCTCTTCAAAAATGCCCATAGCCAGAATAAACAATAACAAAGCTACCAGCAGCCTTAAAAATATTCGTGCGGCATTGAAGCGTTTTTTAGTTTGCAAACGGTTTCCCGCTCTAAAAAATGTCCATGCAGCAACAGCGGCCAATACCAAGCTGCTAACCTGAGTCAATAAAATCACAAAAACTAAATCTATCAGCATGCCAAAACCACGGCGAAATGGCCCCGCAAGTGGTGTACCCAATAATTCATCGGCCACAAAAAACGCATATGGGGTGACAATTTGTCGGGTTTCTTTGCGCGTTAAATGTGTATTTTGAGCTGAAGAGTCTGTCGAGTCAGACTCAACAACAAGAGCTGATTGCCCCTTCGTTTGACTAGTGTGTAAGGCATTGTGCTTTTCCATAACAGGCTATTCTATCCACTTCTTTTGGTAAGACTTTTAATCCCCTCTCCTATTCCATCTAACGTGAGGGGAAACATTCTGTCAGTCATCAGTTCTTTCATTATGCTGACTGAAGCATAATAATTCCAATACTGACTTAACTGCGGATTAAGCCATATTGCATGTTCAAAATGATTAAGTAAACGTTGCATCCAAACTGATCCGGCTTCTTCATTCCAATGTTCTACGCTGCCCCCTGGATAAGTTATTTCATAAGGACCCATAGTGGCATCACCCACAAATATCAGTTTGTAGTCCGCGCCATATTTGTGAATAATATTGGCAATAGGTATCACTTCTCTGTCGCGCCTTTTATTGTCTTTCCAAACGCCTTCGTAAACACAATTATGAAAATAAAAATATTCAAGATATTTAAATTCGGTATGCACTGCTGAGAACAACTCTTCACATTCTTTAATATGCGCATCCATCGAGCCACCCACATCAAAAAACATCAACACTTTTACTGCGTTATGACGCTGTTGCACCATGTGAATATCTAATAATCCAGCGTTTCTAGCCGTAGCACCAATGGTAGTGGGTATATCCAGTTCTTCGGTAGCACCTGTACGGGCAAATTTTCGCAGTTTGCGCAGTGCAACTTTAATATTACGGGTGCCCAACTCAACATCACCAGCAAGGTTCTTAAACTCCCGTTTATCCCATACTTTAGCCGCAGAGAAATTTCGATTACCTTGTTGACCAATACGTACACCTTCTGGATTGTATCCATTAGCACCAAAAGGTGATGTGCCGCCAGTGCCAATCCATTTATTGCCACCTTGATGACGTTTTTCTTGTTCAGCCAAACGTTCCTTCAAGGTTTTCATTAGCTCTTCAAGGCCACCCAAAGCTTTTATCTGGGCCTTTTCTTCTTCACTGAAATGCCTTTCCAAAGCGTTTTTTAACCATTCTTCTGGGATATCTTTACCGAATAGATCAATACTTTGCACCCCTTCAAAATAATCAGCAAAGGCGCGGTCAAACTTATCAAACTGACTTTCATCTTTGACCATGATCATTTTTGCCAAAAAATAAAAATCATCAATACTGGCAAAGATCACACCTTTTTCTAAGGCACTAAGCAAGTCCAATAGCTCTCTTAGACTCACTGCTAGGCGATATTCTCTAAGTTTAAAAAAGAAATCAATTAACATTAACGACGCGCCATAAAGACCAATTTTTCGAACAAATGAATATCTTGTTCATTTTTCAACAAAGCACCATAGAGTGGCGGAATACTTTGTTTACCATCTTTGTTTTGTAATGCTTCGGCTGGAATATCTTCTGCCACCAGTAATTTCAACCAATCTAACAATTCTGAGGTAGAAGGCTTTTTACGCAGGCCAGGTACATCTCGGAGATCAAAAAAAGACTGCAGCGCTTGGTTAAGTAACACTTTCTTAATGTCAGGAAAATGCACATCCACAATCTGGCGCATTTCGTCAGCATCAGGAAACTGAATATAATGAAAGAAACAGCGACGCAAAAATGCGTCAGGTAGTTCTTTTTCATTGTTCGAGGTAATGATCACTATAGGCCGTTGTTCGGCTTTGATTAACTGTTGAGTCTCATAAACAAAAAACTCCATCTTATCGAGTTCCAATAACAGATCGTTTGGAAACTCGATATCTGCTTTGTCTATTTCGTCAATTAACAATATGGTGCGCTTTTGCGCTTCAAATGCCTGCCACAACTTACCTTTGACTATATAATTACCGATATCATGGACTTTTTCGTCACCTAATTGAGAGTCACGCAAGCGGGACACGGCGTCGTATTCATATAAGCCTTGTTGGGCTTTAGTGGTGGATTTGATATGCCACTGGATCAAATTGGCATCCAAACTTGTTGCCAACTCTTCTGCCAACATCGTTTTACCTGTACCCGGCTCACCTTTAATCAACAACGGCTTTTCCAATGTAATAGCCGCGTTGACAGCGAGTTGCAACTCACGACTAGCAATATATTTTTCTGTTCCATTAAACGCCATGTATATCCTCAAATCCTAGTATTAATTGATTGACCATAAGATATAGCGAAATAGCTCTTTAAATAAAGCCTATTACTCTTATCTATAAGTATGAATGCCTTTATGATAAAACAGTTTTGTAAGCTTTATGTATCAATAATATTTATAGGGCCTGTTGTTGTTTCATATATATACCCAAAGCCATTGGAGTTGCAGCTAGGCGGCAAAGGAACTCAGCCCCATGAGCCTAGGCGTACTAGGAGATTGGGGTGAGTGAGAGCAGCCAACGACGCTGCAGCTTCAAGGGAGACGGGTATAAGGCCCTAAAAATGACTAATTGACGGTGGACTAATCAGGGTTACACTGTAAAAAATAGAAATATTAAACAAGGAAATAACTATGCAAGTATACGACGACAACTCTCTGGCCATTGGCAAAACACCTTTGGTTAAACTTAATCGTGTTACAGGCGGCAACGTTTACGCAAAAATTGAGTCTAGAAATCCAAGTTTCAGTGTTAAATGCCGTATTGGCGCCAATATGATTTGGGATGCTGAGAAAAAAGGTTTACTTAAACCAGGCAATGAAATTGTTGAGGCAACTAGCGGCAATACCGGTATAGCTTTAGCTTTTGTTGCTGCATCTAGAGGTTATAAAATCACTTTAACTATGCCTAGCTCAATGAGTTTAGAGCGTCGTAAGTTACTTAAGGCCATGGGTGCAAACTTGGTTTTGACTGAAGCGCCTAAAGGCATGAAGGGCGCTATTGCTGCTGCCAATGAAATTGTTGCCTCTGACCCTTCAAAATATATTCCTATGCACCAATTCGAAAATCCAGCTAATCCAGAAATTCATGAAAAAACCACTGGTCCTGAAATTTGGAATGATACAGACGGAAAAATTGATATTTTTGTTGCTGGTGTAGGTACAGGTGGCACTATTACTGGTGTCAGCCGTTACATCAAAAACACGCAAGGAAAAGCCATTACCACAGTAGCCGTTGAGCCCACTGACTCCCCTGTCATCACTCAAGCAAAAGCGGGCGTTGAACTCACCCCTGGTCCACACAAAATACAAGGTATAGGTGCAGGTTTTATTCCTGGCAACTTAGACCTAGATATTGTCGACGCAGTTGAACAAGTGAGTAATGAAGAGTGTATGGCTATGGCACACCGCCTAATGAAAGAAGAAGGTATTTTGGCGGGTATCTCTTCTGGAGCGGCTGTAGTGGCTGCGAAACGTTGGGCAGAAAAGCCTGAGAATGCAAACAAAAACATAGTCGTTATCTTAGCCAGTGCATCAGAGCGTTACTTAAGTAGTCCTTTATTTGCAGGTGAATTTTCTGATTCGGAAAACGTCCAGTAATGGTATAAATTTGTACGTTGTGTCAACAATATTTACATTAACTTTGATTAAATAGGGAGACTTATGCCCAAAGCCATTGGAGTTGCAGTTAGGCGGTAAAGGAACTCAGCCCCATGAGCTTAGGCGTACTAAGTGATTGGGGTGAGTGAGAGCGGCCAACAACGCTGCAGCTTCAAGGGTGACGGGTATATGCCTCCTTATTCTTTTGATGAAGCAATAAACAAGCTAAGATTAGGCTCAGAGAATTGGAATAACCAAGAAAGTGGAATGTAACATGCTAAAAAACATCAGTTTTATCTTAATATTTGCAGTTCTATGCACTGCATGTGATAAAACGCCCCCTAAGCAAGGTGGTGGTAAATTTGGCATGTTAGACAGTGGCAACCCTGAATTTGCTGCAATTGAATTTTTTGATCACATTTATCATAGTAAAGGAATTGAAGGTGCCATTAATGTAAGCACCCCTAAAATGGAGCGCTTGTTACGCTCCTATCACACCAACAAAGGTGTTCAAAAGCATGTGCTAAATATGCGATTTGATAAGGTGGCGATCCAATCTAGGTCGCGCAGTGCAGGTAGAAATGAATTTGCTAAGGAAGCCCAAATATCCCTTTTTTTTGAAGGCGAATTGGATGGCAACATATTGAAAGATATGCGTCTTGTCGAACTCGTAAAAGTAGGCAATGACTGGAAGGTCGATGAGGTCAGTTTAGATTAACCTGAACTCAGAAGCCTAGAACCCCACTGCCACACCTTCACGTCTGGGATCTGCCCCACCAACCAGCACCCCGTCAATTAATTGAATACCATGTAGGCCACTATTTAAATCTCTGATTTGTACTTTGTGGCCCATTTTCTCAAGCATTGGTTTTAACTCTTCAATCACAGTACCTTTTTCGAGGGCGGTATAGTCGTTCCTATTGGTCACTTTCGGTAAATTGATGGCTTGTTGGATATCGAGCCCCCAATCCAATACTCCCATGATAGTTTGCGCCACATAACTCACAATACGACTCCCCCCAGGCGAACCCAGCACTAATGTAAGCTGTCCTTCCCCATCGAATACCATAGTTGGACTCATGGCGCTGCGAGGACGTTTTTTGGGCTCAACCCTATTCAACACGGGGTCGTTATAACGATAGGGGTTAAAAGAAAAATCCGTTAGCTGATTGTTAAGTAAAAAACCATCAACCATGACACCAGAACCAAAGGCAAATTCAATGCTAGTTGTCATAGATACAGCATTACCTTCTTTATCCACAATACTAAAATGACTAGTGTTGGGCTGTTCAAAGGATTTACCTTTAGAAAAGTTGCTAATTGGAAAAGGCTTACCTGCCAAAGTTTTGCCCATATCTTTATCAAGACTAATTTTTCTAGACCGATCAGCCAAATAACGTTTACTCAATAAGGCGCTAAAAGGTAGTTGGCTAAAGTCACTATCGGCGATGTACATTTCTCTATCTGCATAGGCCAACCTAGATGCCTGAGTAAATAAATGCACTGCAGGCGCTGAACCAATAGAGTACTGACTAATATTATATGGCTCAAGGGTACGTAAAATTTGTAATACATTTATTCCACCTGAGCTTGGTGGTGCCATACCACAGACTTGATAAGTCCGATAACTTCCACAAACCGGCGAGCGTTTAATGGCTTGATACTCGGCTATGTCTTGTGACGTTAACAAACCCGGGTTGATAATAGAAAATTGTATAGCCCTAGCAATATTGCCAGCAATTTTACCCGTGTAGAAACTATCTGCACCATTTTGAGCTATGGAGGTTAAGGTTCTGGCTAAGGCGGCATTCTTTTTAACGCTGCCTTCTGCTAGAGGTTTACCGCCAGGATAAAAATAAATGGAGGGCGTTCTAAATTGATTCAGGCCAGGATGTATTTTCCGCTCTAGTAATGATGCCAGGCGATTTGAAACAGTAAAACCATTTCTAGACAGGGTAATACTGTCAGCAAACAACTCAGACCATGCTAAATTGCCAAATTCTTTATGTGCCATATCCAAGGCTTTTAACACCCCGGGCACTCCTACAGATTTGCCACCTACTACTGCATCAATCCATTTAATAGGTTTACCATCTTCTAGAAATAAGTCTATTCTGGCCTTGGAAGGCGCAGTCTCTCGTCCATCAAAGGTGTGTAATTTTTTAGCTTTGTTATCCCAGTAAAGAATAAACCCACCGCCACCTATGCCAGAAGATTGAGGTTCGACTAATGTCAGCATTGCTTGCACGGCAATCGCGGCATCAATCGCACTACCACCTTTAACTAATACGTTTTTACCGGCCCATGACGCATAAGGGTTGGCAGCAACCACCATAAACTCTTTTGATTTAAATGCGCTCTTTTGTTGCAGACCTGTCGCCGCCTCAGGCTCGCGATCTTCTCGTTGCTGTTTACCCTGTGATGATAAACTTAACAAAACGGCTAAACAAAAAACAAAGAATAGTTTTATTAAAGACACATATTTTCCAAACAACAAAGAATAGGCGCGAACACTAACGAGGCAAGGCTGCTTTTGCAAATAGTTATCTCTGTTAGCCAATAATATTTTTGTCTAATAAAAAACTGTCGCTAACTTATCTATTAGAAATTAGTTACCATAAGTTTATTCACAATCCATCAAACTATTATGTTCACTCTACCTGTTCAGACTAAATACAGCCTAGCTCCTTTATGTATTATCATCGTTAGTATTATCTTGGCCTTAACAGAGCCCATGAGCAGTGATTGGTTTGCTTATGACAGACATCAACTTATTGATTTTCAGTGGTGGCGCTTGATAACCGGACATTTCCTGCACACCAACAGCACACACTTGCTATTAAACACCGCAGGCTTAACGTTATTATGGGCATTGCATGGTCAGTACTACCAAACGCCTCGCTATCTGATTATATTTTTTTTGCTGTGTTTGGGAACGTCAGGTGGTTTGTATTTATTTGCCCCGCAGATGCAGTGGTATGTTGGGCTGTCTGGGGTACTGCATGGCTTGTTTGTTATTGGCGCTTATTTCGATATTAAGAACAAACTCAAAAGCGGATGGTTAATGTTAATTGGCGTGTGGCTTAAAGTGCTACATGAACAAATCTACGGGGCTAGTGAAGATGTAGCCCAGTTGATAGCAGCCAACGTAGCGATTGACGCCCACTTGTTTGGCACCATCACCGGTTGCATCATAATTTTGTACTATTTTATATTAGATAAAACTCAAACATCACATTGATGTATTTGTCACCAATGTGATACTCACCACTTACAAATTAGTTTCAAACAATTTATAGATCCTACGATATTCATCCAACCACGAGCTAGGTTGCACAAAACCATGTGATTCCACTGGGTAAATCGCCGTTTCGAAATCCTGTTTTTCTAGTTCAATCAACCGCTGAACCAGTCTCACTACATCCACAAAAAATACGTTACTGTCTATCATGGGCGCGTTGATCAGTAATGGCTTTTCTAGTCCTTCAGCAAAATAAATAGGTGAACTCCTTTCATAGGCAATAGGATCCACATCAGGGGTATTCAGTATGTTTGAAGTGTAACCATGATTATAATGCGCCCAGTCGCTGACAGGTCTTAATGCAGCCCCTGCTTGGAATAAATCGGGCGAATTAAATAGTGCCATAAAGGTCATAAAACCCCCATAAGAACCACCGTAAGTACCGACCCTTTTCGCATCCACATCAAGGTTTTCAACCAACCAATCAACCCCGTCTTCTAGGTCTTGAATTTCTGGTGTGCCCATTTGCCGATAAATGGCCGTACGCCAATCTCGGCCATAACCGGCCGATGCACGATAATCCATATCGAGTACCACATAACCTTGTTGCACTAACAAATTATGGAACATAAATTCTCTAAAATAACCCGACCATCCCAGATGTGAATTTTGTAAATAACCCGCACCGTGGTTAAACACTACTGCCTTGTATTTTTGATTGGGTTGTATATCTCTGGGGGTATACACCCGAGAAAAAATCGCTTGTTGGGTGTGTGAGGATTTAATAGGCACAACATCAGGGGCTAGCCAGTCGATATCTAGAAACGCCTGACTAGTGGTCTGGGTAAGTTGTATTACAGACTGCTTGGAAACCGGTTGTAAGAACAACTCTGGCGGTCGAACTAAACTGGAATGAGTCAACAATAACGATTTTTCATCTGGGCTTAACTGATAATCTGTCATGCCATTTAGCTGGGTTATTTCTTGTAGTGTATTGTCGGCTAAAGCCACACGGTATATCTCATATATGCCCGGATGTTTTTTATTTGCCTTAAAATACATAAATTGATCGTCAGAGCTTAAAGTCAAAGCATCGACCTCAAAATCACCCTTAGTTACTGCCCTTGCCTGACCATTTAAAGGTTTAATATAAAGATGCGAATAGCCGGTTTCCTCAGACAAATAGTACAAGTCAGCGCTATTACTTAACCAGCCAAAACTGTTGAACTTGTAATTAACCCAAGCATCATCATGTAACCGGTGTTGATTGACTAAGGTGGCGTTATCAGTATTAACAGTAACAAGCCATCTGTCTTTGTTGTCCCATGCTTCCAACATAATAGCGACATTTTCGCCGTTGTTATGCCATTGAATAGCGCCTTGCGACCAATACCAATCTTGCATTAGGCTAATATCTCTAGGCAGTCGATTGGCAGTATATTTTTCGCCCTTGGCTTTGGCGTTCTCTCGTTTCACCGCTTCCAAAACGTCTTCGTTATATCCTGGCAAACTATTGTAGCTAAGCTTTTGCTTCGATCTATTCTCTAAGTTGAGTAACCAAAGACTATGTTGGCCTGGTTCCGCATCTGCGACTCTGCGGCGCACATCGTCTGTGGCTATTCTGCCATCGTCGTTAATATAGTTAGGCATAATGTCACCATCATCACGCCAAGTAGATCCCTCTTGTTCAACCAAAATCAGCCATTTCCCGTTAGGCGATAGGCTCGCTTCTACCGTCTCATTTCCTTCAGGAAAATAAAATTCGGTAGGTGCAAGAGTGACATTTTGCTGTGCTAGTTGTTGTTCTCTTTCAAAACGTAATTTTTTTTGCTGACGTTTTAAGGCCACCACTGCAATTAATTGCTGCTGCTGCTCGGCAATATAGTCCTCTGGCTCCTCCACTGCAGCGGGTTCATCGGCAAATTGCCATGTGACGAGTTTCTCATAAAGACCATGCTCAGGGTGAATGGCATATAAGGCATCGCCACTTTGAAAACTCAAACGTCCATCATTTAAAAACACTAAATTGTTTGGCTGTTTATTGTCTTTAGTGAGTTGTTTTAGCTTGTTGGTATTGAGGTCTTTAACAAATATATTGCCTTCAAACACCCATGCCGCCATTTTTTTATTGTGACTAACAATCCGCTCTTCGTAGGCATGTAAATGTAATTCACCTAATGCTACTTTATTGCCATTGCTTTGATCACTGAGAGATTTAGTCCATAAGTCAGATAAGGGCGAACCTAGCTGCTTTTGTTTATAATACACAGCGTCACTGCCATCAGCCCAATACGCTGAGCTAGGTTGACGACCCATCCAGTCGGGATCAGCCATAATCTGCTCTAAGGTCAATTGCTGAGATTGGGCAGCAGTTTGAAGGGCTGATGTCGCTTTAATGATCTTCGGCTGAGGTGCCGTAGCATTGATGTTATTAACATCAGGCGTAGAGGTTTGTGTCGCCGAACACGCCAATAGAAAAGTTGTGGCACTGGCCAATAAAATACTTTTTTTACTCAGGTGAAACATGCATAACCCTTAAGATAATATCGAAATTAATTCCCAGCCTATTAAAACCCACTAAGGGGTGGGTTGGCAAAAAAGAAAGCCTATGTTTCAATAATTTACTGACTCATATCCTTTACATCTATTGTTTTAGTGAATCGTCACTAGAGAGGATTAAAGTCAAAACTGGAAAGCGGCCGCCGCGCTGGACACCAATAAGCACAGCCCATAAAAAAGGCCAGCGGTAATGCGCTAGCCTGGGTGTAGTGGTTTTGTGCTAACTTAAAAATCCACCATCAACCACCACAGTAGTGCCCGTAGTGTAACTAGAAGCATCAGAAACTAGATACAATACAGTTCCAGCCATCTCGTCAGGTTGCGCGGTTCTTCCTAGTGGAATTTGCATTAGGGCTGTTTTCAGTATTTTTTCATTACTCGTAAGCGCTGAGGCAAATTTAGTTTCGGTTAATCCTGGTAATAAGGCATTCACACGGATATTCAAAGGACCACATTCTTTGGCAAAGGCTTTAGTCATGCTTATAACCGCTGCCTTGGTGATGGAGTATATACCCTGCCCCATACCAGGCGATATGCCGTTGATAGATGCAGTATTTAAAATGACACCACCGCCCTGCTGTTTCATCATTTTACCGGCTGCGGTAGACATAAAGAAATAGCCACGAATGTTCACATCAACGGTTTTTTCAAATGCCGCTAGATCAGTATCTAAAATATGCCCGAAATAAGGGTTAGCCGCCGCGTTATTGACTAAAATATCTAAACGCCCATATTGCTCATTGATTTGCTCGAAGACGTTTTCAATCTGTGCCATTTCACCTACATGACAGACCATAGCCACCGCATCACCACCGTCATCGCGAATGCTTTGTGCAACGGCCTCACAACCATCAATTTTGCGGCTAGACACAATCACTCTGGCACCATAAGCCGCAAGTAAGCGTGCAATAGACTCACCTATACCACGGCTCGCGCCTGTTACTAAGGCCACTCTGCCGCTTAAATCAAAAATATCTTTTTTCATAACACTTCCTTCATTCACTGAAATTTACCACTTAGTTGTTATTGTTAATCAACATCTACTTTAAGCACTAATTTACCCATATTTTCGCCCTTAAATAACATCAATAATGTTTCTGGGAAATGCTCAATGCCTTTCACTACATGTTCTTTAGCAATTAATTTACCCTCTGCTATCCAGCCGGCCATTTCAGCGGCGGCTTTGGAATAGTTTGCGACGTTATCAAATACGACTATGCCTTCCATTCTGGCCCTATTTACCAACAAGGTAAGGTAGTTAGACGGCCCTTTTACGGCTGTTGTATTATTGTATTGGCTGATAGCGCCACAGATCACTATGCGCGCTTTCATACGTATTTGAGTTAACACATCATCCAGTATCTCACCGCCAACATTATCGAAGTACACATCCACACCTTTGGGACAGGCGACTCTCAGTGACTTCTTCACATCTTCATTTTTGTAATCAATCGCCGCATCAAAACCTAATTCATTCACTAAGTAGGCACACTTGTCCGCACCCCCAGCAATACCTACAACTCGGCAGCCTTTTATCTTGGCAATTTGTCCTACCACTGATCCTACTGCTCCAGCCGCACCCGACACGACTACTGTCTCGCCAGCTTTGGGCATCCCCGTATCCAACAATCCAAAATAAGCGGTCATTCCGGGCATACCCAAGACACCTAAGTAGCGCTCTAATGGTGCTAGACTTGGGTCAATTTTGTGTAGACCTTCAACACCCACAGCAGCGTATTTCTGAACACCACAATGACCGTATACGTAGTCGCCTTCTTTAAACTGCCTACTGGTAGACTTAAGTACCTTACCTACTGTACCAGCGCGCATAACCGCACCAATTTGCACAGGTTCGATATAAGATTTACCATCATTCATCCAACCTCGCATAGCAGGATCCAAGGAAATATATTCCACTGCAACCAAGACTTGGTTATCGTCTAATTCTGCAACTTCTGTTTCCACAAAGTCCCAGTTTTCTCTAGTGGGTGTGCCAACGGGTCGTGATGCTAATAAAAACTGTTTATTTTTCATAATGTTTCCAAATTAATTTAGTATTTAACTTAGTCATAGACGGATCTATTAAAACCATTCAGCTTGCATGTGACTGCAGCTGTCGTCCATATCGTTTAACAATGCAATATCTCGTTGTATTGTGGGTAATTCCCAGCGAACAAAATATTTAGCCGCTTGCACTTTACCTAGATAAAATGCCTTTTCTTCGTCAGATAAACCTGAAGCTGCCAGTGCATTTTCCGCCACACTTGCCTGACGTATCCACATCCAACTCATGACTATTTGCCCGAATATATTCATAAAACAGGTGGCATTTGCTAACAAAGTTGGCTGTTTTTCAGACTTTAAATGTTGCCCAAGCATAGGCAACAAAGACTGCATTTGCTGTATGTAAGGCAATAAAGTAGCAATCAACTGTTTGCTTTGTGTTCCGGTGATTTTAGCAAAGTCAGCTTCCATTCTTTGCTGCAGTAATTTCAGCCCTGCACCATTCCCTTGCCATAGTTTACGGGTTAATAAATCCAGCGCCTGAATGCCGTTGGTGCCCTCATGAATAGGGTTAAGCCTATTATCACGCCAGCACTGCTCTACCGGATATTCACGGGTATAACCTGCACCACCTAATACTTGTATCGCCAGGTCATTGGCTTTTGGGCCATATTCTGAAGGCCAAGCCTTAACAATAGGCGTTAACAAATCCAGCAGTTCAGAGGCTTGTCTTTTTTCATCGTCTGCAGTGAGCGTGTGGGAATCATCAACTAAGCGCGCGGCGTAAAAACATAGCGCCATGCCTCCTTCAACATAGGATTTTTGCGCCAGTAGCATACGTTTCACATCACCATGTTGAATAATAGTTGCTGGTTTATCCGTGGGTTTGTTATTAGGTGCTACACGTCCTTGGGTACGTTCTTTAGCATACTCTAACGAATATTGGTAACCGCTGTAACCTATCATTGCCGCGCCAAAACCTACACCCAATCGGGCTTCATTCATCATTAAGAACATGTAGCGTAAACCTTGGTGTTCTTCGCCTATCAAGTATCCGTGACAGTCTTGGTTTTCGCCGAAGCTAAGTGCGGTAGAGGTGGTGCCTCTGTACCCCATTTTATGAATAAGTCCCGCTAAGGCTACATCGTTTCGCTCTGCTGGGTTTCCAGCTTCATCAAGTCGAAACTTAGGCACCACAAATAATGAAATACCTTTAACACCGGCAGGCGCGCCTTGAATTTTAGCTAAGACCAAATGCACTATGTTGTCTGATAATTCATGATCACCACCTGAGATATAAATTTTATTCCCTTTTAAACGATAGTTACCGTCTTCATGTTTAATTGCAGTGGTATGAATATCAGCTAAAGACGAGCCAGCATGTGGCTCAGTTAATGCCATAGTGCCGGTAAATTCGCCGCTTAACATTTTAGGCATGAAGGCATCTTTTAACTGCTGTGAGGCAAAGTTGCGGATTACGTTTGCCGCAGCAATAGTTAAAAATGGGTAACCAGTACTTGAAGGGTTAGCTGCCATAAAATACCCAGCACAAGCAGTCATAATCGTTTCTGGCAATTGCATACCGCCTTCATCGAAGTCAAATCGACCTGCAATCAGTCCTGACTCAACATAAGCATCAAAGGCTTCTTTTACTTCTGGGATCATATGTACTTTTTGACCATCGAAGGTTGGTTCGTTGGCGTCACCTTTAGCATTATGAGTGGCAAACTTTTCAGTGGCAATTTTGTTGGCGATTTCCATAACCGCATCAAATGTTTCGCGGTTATGTTCCACAAACCTTTCTCGTTTACAAAGGTTTTCTGTATCCAATAATTCGTATAGTTGAAATGCTAATTCTTTACGTTTGACTAGTTCGTTGTTCATATTTTCTGCCCTTTACGAGTGATTACGGATGAAAAGTGTATATACCCAAACCACCTCAAAATGCCGGATTCAGCGGGAGTTTAAAGCGATTTAGGCAAGGCGGCTATTTGCAGGCTTAGTCATCTAAGTCAAAAATTGCCAACGCAGCATAAATCGCTTTAAAACCCGCCCTAAAGGGAACGACTGGGGCACTCCACTTCTTCGTTGCGCCAATTCAGAAGGTGGCCGACATTCAGTCATTGACGCGCCTTGAATTGAAGCGCCCCAGTCGTTCTGAAACGCGCATTTTGAAGTGGTTTGGGTATATACCCATGTCACATCTAATTGATGGCGTTAGATTGACAAAAATATGGCTTCGCTATTATTGTCATATATGACATATTAATGGTCATTTTCGACAGTTATAAGTGAAGATTATTTATGCCTAATCAGCTTAGTGATTATTGGGTGATTGTGGGTGTTTAAAGTAACCATTCTTGGTTTTGATCAAGCTTATGCAAGTGCCATCACGGGTGCTCTCGACTTGTTTGCGTTAGCAGGCGTCACATGGCAACGCATGCAAGGTCAGCAACCCTCGCCTTTTTTTGAAGTGCAAATTGCGTCAATAAAAAAACGTCCCGTTCGTTGTATTAACCAACTTGTGATCAGTAGCCATATTGCCATTGAAGATGTTCATCACACAGACTTATTACTGATCCCGACTATCGGCGGTGAACTGATTAATGTAATTAACAATAATCAGCCTCTTTTGGCCCATATTCAAAAACACTTTGCTAACCATTCCGATATTGCCAGTAATTGCAGTGGCGCATTTTTGTTAGCAGAAGCAGGCTTATTAGATGGCAAGGAAGCTACCACTCATTGGGGATATGCAAGCCTATTTAAGTCTCGCTATCCCAAAGTCAATTTATGTGCAGAAAAAATGATCACATCGGCCGAAAATATATACTGCTCTGGGGGAGGAATGGCATGGTTTGATTTAGCTCTATTACTAATAGAACGATATTGTGGCCATGATGTTGCCACAACAACAGCTAAAGCCCATGTTATTGATATATATCGGGGTGAGCAAGTTGCCTATGCCAATATTCTCACCAAAAAATACCATCAAGACCCAGATATATTAATAGTGCAAGAATGGCTAGAGGCAAACTACAACCAAGGCATAGCCGTGAGCGACTTACCTGCATTAGTGAACCTAACGCTAAGAACCTTTAATCGTCGATTCAAAAAGGCCACTGAACATAATCCCTTAGAATATTTACAAACTTTACGTATTGAAGCCGCTAAAAAACTGCTTGAAACCACCCACGATAGTGTTGAGCGTATTGTCACCCAAGTAGGTTATGACGACCTAAGTTCATTTACTCGACTATTTAAAAAACACACAGGGCTATCTCCTAGTCAGTATGTCAAAAAATTCAAACGCTAGACCACAAACAACAGCGCATTTTATGATGGTATGAATATTGGATATAAGAACTAACAAAAAAGTTGCACGTTTTTTGCTCTAATCTTAATGCGGCTATTGCTGATAGTCATAATTAGCCAGTAAAATAGCCTCAGGTGCATTAGTTTAAATGATATAAATGTATAATCACTTGATATATAGATGTTTTAAGTTATTTATTTCATTTTAAGAGGCAATTTGACTATTGCATCAAGATGAAACATAGCTGCACATTTATTGAACATTTTGGGTAGATGTAGACAAAGTCTACTAGCAACAATTTAATTTACAAAACAGAGTTACAGGAGAAAAACCATGGCTTTTAAAAAGCAATATTTGAAATCTAAAGCAGTGTGTAAAGTGACATTTAAGTTGTCCAAAGAACAAGCACATGAAGCAGAATCTGTTCGTTTACTGGGAGATTTTAACGAATGGGATTTGTCATCAGAGCCGATGAAAAAGCTAAAAAATGGTGATTTCACAACTACAGTAAGTTTAGCGAAAGACTCTGAGTACCAATTTAGGTATTTGTTAGACGACAAAGCTTGGGAAAATGACTGGGAAGCGGATGCCTATATCCCGTCTACTGTCGCTTTTGCTGATAACTCGGTTGTACAGGTTTAAGTTATTTGATTTAGAGGGTGATGTCATAGTGTGACATCACCTTTTTAACAACATTTACCTGCCGCCCAAATTTCACCAGCAAAAGATTATTTATCACGGTTGATTTTTCTTGTTTTGGCAAAAATTCTTGTCATACCAAGTTGTATCGAAATCATAATTTGCCGACCAACTACATAAAAGTAACCCAGCGTTATGACGTTTAACTATGGAAAAAGTTGATTGTCGTATTTCTTGCCTTTTGTCTAACATACTAAGTTTCAAGTGCTTTCTTAACCCTTTAATAATTTGAGGTGTGTAAACACTTTTTGTCTTGTAAACATAAAAGCCAACTTCTAACCAAGCTTGACTTACCTCATCTGTATGTTGACCGTACTTATCAGCTTGCTGCAAAAAATCAATCATCTCTTGATCAATTTCTTCAAGCCGCCATTTCAAAATAGCCAATGTAGCCCAGGTAACTGGCCAAGTAGGTCTGCGCTCTACCGCTTTTAAATAATAAGACTTTGCCTGCAATAACAACTCTTTCTGTTTTTTCTTATCGAACTCATTACTTATGCCACCCCACTCATATATTAATCCTTGGGTGATTAAGTAATGAGGGTTGTTAGGATGTGAAAGGTTTGCTTGTTCGATCTTTCTTAATGCTTGTTCAAACTGTGTTGCAGAGGAAAATGACTTATCGTCATACCAATTTGTTTCCAATTGATTAGCTTGGTAAAAATATAAATTGGCACTGACCATTTTTAGCGCTTGATAACCTAAGAGGATCAGAAGAAAAATACAGACAATCAATATTACTTTTTTAAATTGGTTAAGTTCTCTATTTATTAGATTCAAAATAAAACTAGCTAATAAACTTAGATTTACTAATTAACTTAGGAATATCATATACCAGTAAATCCGCTTTTTTCTCGCCAATAACTTCAGCTGCGGCATCTCTACCAGCTTGCAAATTAGGTGGTCTACGTTTTACATTATGGGCATCTGTTGCCAAAATGGTCACTTTATCTTCTTTTAACATTTTAACCGCTATTGTTTGCGATACATCACCAAAATGTCCACACAGTGAAGCGGCTGTTACTTGAAATAAACAATCCAATTCATAGAGCATATTGAACTTATGGTAATCCGCCATTATGTCTCGATTACGCTCAGGATGAGCAATCATTGGCGTTATTTCATTCTTTTGAAGCCACTTTATTAGTTGATCTGTACCTGAAGGAATATGGCTATGAGGTAACTCCAATAAAAGCACGTCAGTATTGTGCCATTTACCAATAAAAGGGAGTTTTTTTTGCTTAGATAAGAGTATTATCTCTGGACAGATACGAACTTCAGCTGCAAAGGCTAATTCAATATTAAGTTGTTCAGATTGAATTTGTTCGACCAATAAATCGAATGTATCGGAAATGATCTGCACATTATTGTCAAAACGACCTAATTGAATATGTGGGGTACATACCGCATGGGTGATCCCATCTGCAATGGCTAATTTCACTAAATCAATACTGTCAGTTAAATTTTGAGCACCATCATCAATCCCTGGCAATATATGACAATGCAAATCAATCATGATTTAACCAAATTAACAGGTGTTTCCTTTTTGTTATTCTTAGTACTTTGAGCATTATATCCGTACTGATCATAATACCCAGTGTACTCGCCATATTTTGCTGCTTGTTTTAAATCAACTTGATTAAGTACAATGCCATCTATTCTTATCCCCCCAGCAATGAGTCGGCCTAATCCAGATTTGATCATCTTCTCGCGGGTACTATCTGCTTTAACCACATAAAGCAAAGAATCACTTTGCTGAGAAAGTAAAATAGCATCGCTAACTGCCTGTGTTGGCGGTGTATCAATTACAATTCGATCATACTTGTCTTTAACCGCTTTAATCAATTGGCTAAACGACCCAGAGGCTAATAATTCTTGAGGGTTAGGTGGTAAAGTACCGGCACAGATTACATCGATGCCAGATTGTTTATCTTTAATCAAACATTCATCTAAAGTGTGGGTACCTGCCAAAATATTTGATAGTCCAGCTTGATATGATGGAAAGCCAAAAGTCTTGGCAATAGAAGGTCTACGCATATCGGCATCAATGAGCAATACTTTTTCCAATTGTCCAAGGGCAAAAGACAAATTTATTGATACAGTCGTTTTTCCTTCTGCTGGGACAGACGAAGTAACCGAAATAACTTTGGCTTCATGCTCAATATTTAATAAAAGCAAACTAGTACGTAAGGTACGAATAGCTTCTCCAAATGCGTGCTGGTTCGGATCAAAGAATAAACCTAAAGAGAGCCCTTTTTTGCTCGAGGTTTTTTGCAAGGGAATTAAACCTAACATTCGCTGTTTTAGTTTATTTTCTATGTCTTCAACTGATCGAATACCATCATTGAGCATTTCAAATAAGAAACTTAAAACGATGCCAAAACTTAAACTAACCACAAATGCTAAGCTAATCAACAGGGCTTTTTTAGGTTTAGATGGCAATAATGCTGGTAATGCTCTATCAACTAAACGAGCATTTGCTGACTGAAACTCGCCCACTTCTTTGGTTTCTTTTAACCGAGTAAAAAATGCATTGTATAATTGCTCATTAGATTCAACATCCCTCTTCAGTTCTTTCTGTTTAGCATCCAATGTTGAAAGCTCTCGAAAACGTTGTCCTTTGAGTTTTACGACGTTGTCTAAACTATCGACGTTAGCCTGCGCACTCTGGTATTCGTTACTTATACCTGAAACGAGCACTTTAATCTGGTTAATAAGGTTTTCATTCACTGATTGTAATTCAGACTGGGCAGCAATCATTACAGGATGTTTGGGGCCATACACACCTTTCAACTCTGATACTTTTGTTTTGACGGTTTGTGCTGCTTCATTAACATTCTGAATCAATTGATGATTTAATACTTCAGGCAATGCAATAAGAGATTCAATATCATCTCGCTGACTTCGCATCAAATTATAAATATGAGCGCTTTGTTCAAGCCTCTGTTTTGCAGTTGATAATTGTCTGTTTAATTCTTGTAGCTCTTTTGCTTCAATACTTTTAACGCCATCAATATCAACAAGTTGTTCTTTGTTTTGATAAGCCTGTAATATATTTTCTGAAGCATCTAATTTATCCTTAAGCGCAGTCAATCTCTCGTTAAGCCATGAAGACGCTTTTTCTGTCATTAATAATTTAGACTCTAAATGACTTTCAATGTAAACATCAGCTAAGGTGTTCACAATCTCTGCGGATAAGGCGGGTGACTCAGTAATAAATGATATTTTAACTAACTGTGTTTTTCGAATAGGTGAAATATCTAGCCTTGAAATGAACTCGTCAACAACTTCTCTTCTTTTTCTAACGGCTTTTTCTTCGTCGCTGTAATTATCAACCTTCTGAGGTAAAAAAGGAAAAACCGCCCTTATTTTTTTCACAATATCGAGTTTTTGTTTTTGATCAGGGTCAAACTCTGCGACCGCTATCAAGTTCAATTTATCAACTACACGGGTAGCCAACTCTTGAGATTTTAGAATTTCAAACTGAGTGAAAAAATACTCACTTTTATTTGACTCCAATCCATAAACTTCCTCAATAGATACAATATTAGCTTTTTCAGTTTGAATTAATAAGGTAGCGGTAGAAGTATATTGTGGTGTAATGGAAAAAATGATGACGCTAGTTAACAATGTGACAAGGATCGATAGACTTAAAATTCGCCATTTAAATCGTTGAATGACCCTAAAGTAATGTTGAAGGTCTACCGTTTCACTCTCTGTTGCTGTATTCGTTTTTGGCTCTAATAAAGTAAGGCTCATCTAAAAACTCTTAAAAATAACTTTGTTTAACAGTGATGATATCACCGGGATTAACGTTGACATTAGCCTTCACATTAATTGATTTCTGATCAGGATCATTACTGCGGATAATAAATATTTTTGCAAGCGACGCACGCTCAGTATAACCACCGGCCAGAGCCGCAGCCTTACTTACAGTTAATCCTGGTTGAAATGGGTAGCCCCCAGGATCTTTGACTTCCCCATCAATAAAAAACGGCCGATATTCGACAATACTAACGGAAACATTAGGGTTTACTAAATAATCCCCTTTTAAGCCTTGGTAAATTTGATGTTGCAGTTCCGCAAGCGTTAAACCTGCAGCTTGAAGTTGACCCAAAAACGGATAATCAATTTTACCACTATCATTGAGAAGCGTTTCAATAGATAAATCTTGTTGTCCAAATACCGTTACTTTTATGATATCCCCAGAATCTACACGGTATTCATCAGCTACAGTTTGAGCCGATGAGTGTAAACTTACCAACATCAATAAACATAGAAAATTTATCCATAATGCCTGTTGCAATATTTTCATGTGCCACCTTTAAAATAGAGCCATTCGAACACCTAGTGCTACCAATTGACGATCGTAAATTAAAAAATCTCGGGTACTTTCTCGTTCATTAACCGTGTAATCTAATGAGAAACTTAACCAATAACTCATATCGTAGTATAAAGAAGCACTCAGTCCAGAGTTGCGATCAACTCGAATAGTACCCGTTGCGCCTTTATAAACGTCTTTATTCACTGCATACGTAATTTTACTACTTAAACGTTCTTGCCACTCATGCCTCCAGTTGATTGCATTTGAAGTACCTTCAATAACATCCGCTAAACCTTGAATATCATCGTTAAAAAAGTAACCTTCACCGTTTGTTTCTTCAGTCACTCTACCTGTACTAAATGTTACCTTTGAAT
>Ga0316204_10004813_pt1 | contig 23565 bp, 22 predicted proteins | sample 6monrhotite_MG_2_FD_205661 | JGI IMG/M metagenome (GOLD analysis project Ga0316204, IMG submission 205661) | Microbial mat bacterial communities from mineral coupon in-situ incubated in ocean water Damariscotta River, Maine, United States -... | ecosystem: Environmental > Aquatic > Marine >... | reverse complement strand
GGATTCTTGCTCAAGCTGATAAGCGATGATTTCACGCAATCTATGAAAATAATAAGCACTTGTTTTGACGTTTACGCCGATAAGAGAAGCAGCGCATCTGGCGGTCGTTCCCGACACAAAATGTTCCAATAAACGGTCCTGCTTATGCTGGCTCAGACGGCTCTTCCTCATGTAGGCCATGATAACACCTTTTATGCGTTATCTGGTACAGCCCCTTTTTTTATCTCAAAAGTGATAACAGATCGTTATTTGCAAATGGGCCGGGCGCGAATGAGGCCATAGCCAAATATGTTGTCTTTGCCAGGCTTGCCTAAATCGGTCGTTGCCCCTTTTAGAATTGTTCGCAAAGATTCTGCCGTAACAACCTTTCCAGCGTTGGCTAAGATTGCGCCCATCACTGTGACATAAGGTACAGCAAATGATGTGCCGCTTTCTTCCTTGCCACCGCCGCCGGGTGTCGCGACATAGATTTGAACGCCCGGTTCTGCAAAATCAACATAGTTTCCAGAATTTGCGTGCGCATAGACCAAACCACCATTTTTAATGGCCGTTACGCCAATGACATGATCATAAGCCGCCGGAAAGGCTGGCTTATCTGAACGCCCCCAATTGCCCACAGCAGCAATTAAAAGGAGGTTGTTTTTTTTAGCTATATCAAATGCTTGGCGAACAATTCTGTTGTCACCACCGGCAATAGATAGATTAACAACGTCAACCTTTTGGCTGATCATCCAATCAACGGCGCGGATAAGGCCAACGGCAGAGCCAACGGTTTTACCTTTTTCATTAATTTCAAACATATTCGCGGCATAAAGCTTTGCGCCGGGCATCAAGCCACCCCATTTAGGATTACCAACTAAAACGCCAGCAATGGATGTACCGTGGTCGGGTGCGGCGGGCTGGCGGCCCGGTTTTGTAAAAGCTTTATAGACAATATCACGACCTTGCAGTGCTGGGTGACCTAGATCAACGCCGGAATCAATTTGGCCGATCGTAAGGCCTTGTCCGCAATTGGGGGCAAGGTTTTGCCAGCCTGCTTTTGCGCGGGGGCTAGAACCCGAAGCTGGACCTTGGCTAGGATCAAACAAAATGTTGGCATCAACCGTAGCCCCAGGCAAAATACGTCCAATGGCACGTATAGCATCATCACGGCTCATGCCGTCCGGTGATTTGATGCGGGCAATGCTTAACCCAAGGTTTCTAAGGCGGACTTGCTCAATAATTTGAAACCCAGCTGAGCGAATTTTGTTCTCATATCCACGCGGTGGGTTGGATAAAACAAGCTCGCCCGGTTCCACCGCTGTATCTGGGTTAAACTTAGAAGGCTCACCTCTGGAAAATGGACTGGTTCTGGATTTAGATTGGGGGGTAACGGCTTTGGGAACGTCTTTGGTAAAGCTTTTGCTGCCTATTATTCGGCCATTTTTATCATAATTAAGGACCCTTGCGTCGCCATAGGACGTGTTGGGGGCCAAGGTGCTAAACAAGATTAAAGAAGCGCAGGTAGCAACGGCTTGTTGATATACCTTTTTCGTTTTCATGATAAAAAAAACCCTAAATATTTCCGTAATGTTATGAACATTATAAACAAAGAATAATAAATTGCCTGTGTAAAGTCTCTGTTTAGCCTATTTAGGCTGAAAGCCTTTAACTGTCGCAGTTCCTGTTGATTTAGAAACTTTAAGGCAAACACTGTCAAATACGATATTGCGATCCCGGTCGGACTTTGCAATTAAGTTACCTTGGTTATTTTGGATGTTGTTTACGGCGATTTGTTTTACCAAAGCTTCCAAGGCTTCTGCGATCAATGGCAACGGCCTTGATCAGGGCATGGGCGGGCTTGCCGATGGCTAGGTTGAGAGCCGAAAATGATTTTCGGGTGATGCGGGCCAGAATAATTTGTGGCTGGTTGTCTTCAAATTCAAAATCGGGGGTGATGGCAAGCGATAATTCCACATGTGGGCCGTTATCCATATTGATGCTTTTAACCACAACGGGAAGCTGGTTCAAAATGCTGGTGCCGTCCACGGCACCTAGGGCCAAAGATATATCGCGGGCACGCAATCTAAGGCGAATGTTTTGTCCCGTATTTAGGTCAATTTTCGGTGTGAATAGGGTATGCCCCAACACCCCAAGCCTCGTCAATTCGACACCGTGGTCATGTCCTAAGACGGTTGTGTTTAAAACGGCTCCCGCTTCGTAACGTCCGGTCAGGGGGCTAAGGTCAAGGCGTCCCATAATATCTTCTACGGTGCCTTGGGCAACGGCTTGGCCGCTATCTAATAAAACCAACGTATCAGCCAGTCGAATCACTTCGTCAATGGCATGAGAGACATAAATCACGGGAATGGAAAAGGCTTCGCAGATATGTTCGATATACGGCAATATTTCATCTTTTCGTTTACCGTCTAAATTTGCGAGAGGTTCATCCATCAACAAAAAACGAGGGTTTGACAAAAGCGCGCGTCCGATGGAAACACGTTGCTTTTCACCGCCCGATAAACTTAATGGACGACGCGAAACCAAGTCTTTCAGACCCAACAAATCCACCACGCGATCATATGTTGAAACCCTGTGGCTTGGGTTAAGACGGTTTATTCCATAGGTTAGGTTCTGGGTGACTGATAAATGCGGGAATAATCGGGCATCTTGGAACACACATCCCACACCCCGCAGGTGAGGGGGGATGTCAATGCCTTGGGCGCTGTCGAATAATACATGATCACCCAACCGAATGCTGCCCTCATCAGGCCTTAATAAACCTGCCAATATCGCTACGATGGTGCTTTTGCCCACGCCAGAACGGCCGAACAACGCTGTGATTCCCCCCACAGCGGTGATTTGAACGTTCAAAGAAAACTCACCACGTTTAAAACGCACATCCATGTCGAGGGGGGCGTTATTCATGATCATCCCCCGCTGTCAATCGTTTGATGCGTTTGGCCAAAACTTCAGAACCAATCAAAGCCATAAAAGCAATGATGGTGGCGATAATGGCCAGCCTTAATGTTGCCGTTTCTCCACCGGGAGCTTGGGTCAATGTGTACAGCGCAAGGGGCAAGGTGCGCGTTTCGTCTGGAATGTTGGATGCAAAGGTTATCGTTGCGCCAAACTCCCCTAAAGCTCGGGCAAATGCCAACACCGTTCCGGCAATGATGCCCGGTAACATTAAGGGCAAAGTGATGGTTACAAATACTCGCACAGGCGAAGCGCCAAGGGTCAATGCGGTCTGTTCTAAATTACGATCAACAGCCTCTAGGCTTAAACGCATTCCCCTAACCATCAAAGGAAAAGCCATCACAGCGGCGGCAAGTGCGGCTCCTTTCCAAGTGAAAGCAAAGGAAAAGCCAAAGTTTTGATATAAAAAACCACCAACGATACCGTGACGTCCCATCACCACCAATAACATATAACCAACAACAACAGGCGGTAATACCAAAGGCAAATGCACCAGCCCGTTGATCACTCCGTGGCCGACAAATTTTGTGCGGGCTAACAGCCAAGCGGTAAAAACACCCAGAGGCAGACTCCCCAAAGTCGCCCACAAAGCGACCTTTAGGCTCAACATCAAAGCTGACCATTCTTGGGGGGAAAGGTTGTCCATTAAGGCTTGCCTCCAAATCCAGCAATCATGAATACGGACTGGGATATAGGTTTAATTAAAAAACTTAAAAAATACTTCACCGGCTGTGTCGCCTTGTTGCGGACGATTGCGGCTTGATAGCGAATGACGTCATGCGTCTTTTTTTTAAATAAGTATATTTTTCTAACGTTATTTGTGCGTTTGATGTCAGATGCATAAACTATACCTAACGGGGTTTCACCTCGGGCCACAAACATCAATGCACTACTTACGTCTTTAGCCGGAGCTAGGTGGTCTTTCAAAGCTTCCCATTGGTGCGTCGATATCAAAGCTTGTTTAGCATAAATCCCAGCAGGCACGCTTTTCGTATCGGCTATAGCCAGGCGTTCTGTGCCAAGGTTTTGCAAAATAGAACGGTTTGGGTCAATGTTGTTAAAGTCCCGGTGGGCGATCAAAGCCAGTCTGTTGGTGGCGATGTCAGTACGGGTTTTGGGGGCAATCAAAGATTGCTTATCTAAGACGTCCATCCATTTTGTGTTTGCCGAAATAAAGACGTCTGCCTCGGCTCCATTTTGAATTTGCTTGGCCAAGGTCGCGCTGCTGGCATACACGGCTTGAATGTTAATGCCTTGGTTTCTTAGTTTTAAGGTCAAATCGTCAATGACGGGTTGGGTGGATGAAGCCGCAAAAACAATAATATTTGAAGCGCTCAAGGCTTGGGTTGTGGTGAAGCAATACAGCCAAACTGAAAGCGCAATAGAAAGCCAAATAGGGAAACGAAAGAGGGACATTTGCAACCAAATCAATTGTTTTTCCCCATTATATGGTGTTTATTTTTTCCCGCTGTCAAGGAGAGCAGGGCTTTGCTTGACTGGGTGTTCGTTTGTGTTGTGATGAAGCGCATACCCGAAATGAAAAAATCGTGTACACTGTACGCTACGAACGTCTAACAATAAATTATATAGGCCATTCTTTTTAAGGAAATTTTCGACAATGGGTACGGTGTTAAGTGGTAACCAAATCGGCGGCGAACGCCGCAAACACGAACGGCCTAAGCGCCTTGTGATGTCAATTCGTATTGATGGAAAGACTTATAAGACCAATGATTGGTCCATGGGTGGCTTTCTTTTGGATAATTACGAAGGGGCTTTAACCACGGGGGCCTTGGTCACGGTGGCTGGATTGGGCCGCACCAGTCAGAATTTACACAAGGTTGATTTACCGGCACGTGTCGTGCGAACAGATGAAAGTACAATTGCGGTCAGTTATCTAAGCTTGGATGCCGAGGCTTACAATTTCTTGCAGCAATCCATGAGTGACTGTGGCGATATTCGCAACCTGATTGAAGCCAATTCTTGAAAAATTTATGAATAAAGATCTTTGGGATCAATTTCAATATCGGCAATTTCCGTCATCGTCCCCCCGCGAATGGAATTATAAAAACAATTATGGCGCCCGGTGTGACAAGCCACACCTTTTTGATCAACCAGCACTAAAACTGTGTCTAAATCGCAATCCCAACGAAAATCTTTGAGCGTTTGCACTTGTCCTGAACGTTCCCCTTTGCGCCATAAATTCGATCGTGAACGGGAAAAATAACAAACCTGCGCAGAGGTCAATGTTTCCATTACGGCATCCCGGTTCATCCAAGCCATCATCAGCACTTCACCTGTGTCGATTTGTTGAGCAATCGCGGGGATTAATCCATCGGCGTTGTATTTAAGACCGTCTGCGACTTGATTGGCTATGGCTGGGGTGGTGGGGTAAGTGTGGTTCATTGTGGCTTCTCGACTGAGGATTTTCTGGGTTTTGAATACAAGCATTTGTCAAACGCAACAATGATGCTTTGCACGATGCGAAGGTTCACATTGGGGGTGGTGGTTAAGTCAGTCCCCAAGGCATCAACTTCTCGAAGCCGCACCTTTAATTCTTGGGAAAGCGTTTCCGCCATGCTGGATGTGAATTGAGGCTCGACGAACAAGCATTTTGGCTTTTTATTTTTAATCAAGGCCCTTAAATTCGCCATGTGCTTGGCTCCGGGTTGATGGCCGGTGGTGGTTTGGATATAGCCGACTTGGTTTAGACCAAGGTCGCGCGCAAGGTATCCAAAAGCATCATGTTGGACTATATACGGCACGTCTTTGATGGCGGCGGTCATTTTCAATGCCTTGCGTTTTAACAATTTAAGACGTCTGCTCATTCGTTTTGCATTGTTGGCATAGATCGCAATATTTTCGGGGGCAACAGATGATAACTTGTCGCGAATGTAATTAACCATCAAAATCATATTGTCGATTGATAACCAAACATGCGGGTCGGGGGTGCCGTTGATGGTTAATAAATCTAGTCCTGGTGTATCCAACAACGACACGACTTTGGCCTTTTGGCCTATTGATCTTAGCGGTTTATCAAGGGCAGTTTCCAAAGTGGGGCCGATCCAAAAAATAATATCGGCATTTTGCAAGCTTTGGGCTTGGGATGGACGTAAAGAAAAAGCATGGGGGGATGCTGTTGGCTCAATTAACACGTTGGGGGCATTGTTTTCCCCCATTACGGCGTACACTAATCCTTGTACGGGTTTAATCGAAGCCACCGCATTAATTTGCGCAGCAAAAACCCCAGAAGTTGAAAAAACTAAGGTTATGATGAAACTTAAGCAGAGTTTTCGTATCTGTATCACGGCGTTCATGGTATCCAATGTTAAGACTTAAATGAGCGAGTACCCTACATGCCCACCGAACCAGAACACAAGAGCGAAAATGTTTTGCTAAATGCACAAAATATTTCCGTGCGTTTTGATGACCATGTGGTGTTGTCCGGGGCCAACGTCAAAGTTCGCGCCGGGAATATTGTCACGTTGATCGGTCCAAATGGGGCTGGCAAAACATCGTTGGTCAAGGCCATGTTGGGTTTGATCAAGCCAAGCACGGGCACCGTGGTCCGACAAAAGGGACTTTCCATCGGCTATATGCCGCAACGGTTGAACCTAGACCCGGCCTTGCCCATGACGGTACGGCGCTTTTTACAATTGGGAATTCAACCGGGACACGGAAAAACCTTAAAGGCCTTACAAGAAGTTGGCGCGCTTGAAGTCGCTGAAACGCCCTTGCAAATGATATCTGGCGGGGAATTACAACGGGTGATGTTGGCTCGGGCATTGTTACGCGAACCGGATTTATTGGTCTTGGACGAACCCGTCCAAGGCGTTGATATTACGGGCCAAGCAGAACTGTATAAATTGATTAATTCCATTCGCAAACAGCGTAATGTCGGTGTGTTGATGGTGTCCCATGATTTGCATGTGGTGATGGCGCAAACCGATCATGTGGTGTGTATAAATCGCCATGTGTGCTGTGCTGGCCATCCCGAAGCGGTCAGCCGCCATCCGGAATTTGTTGCCTTATTTGGCGATGAAGTGGCCTCAACTTTGGCTGTTTATGCCCATAACCATGATCACCACCATGATTTGAACGGTCACGTGGTTGAAGAACATTGCAAGCATGATCATGGATGATTTTCTAACCCGCGCCATTTTAGGTGGCATCGCCGTTGCTATTACCGCCGGGCCTTTGGGTGTTTTTGTGGTATGGCGGCGCATGGCATATTTTGGCGGTGCCCTAAGCCATACGGCCTTGTTAGGCGTAGCGCTGGGTTTTTTAATGGGCGTTCAACCGGGCTTAGGCGTGGCTTTTGTCGTTGTTGCGACCGCCTTGATGTTGGGCCTGATCAATGGCACCAAAGGGTTGTCGCTTGATACTTTGCTGGGCATCATAGCTCATGCGGCATTGGCGGCAGGGTTGATTGTGGTCGGCATGCTCAAAGGCGTTCGTATCGACCTTATGGGATATTTGTTTGGCGATATTTTGTCGGTTGGAAAAAACGATGTGATATGGCTATGGGGCGGCGCTGTTGTGGTGCTTTTGGCATTGGTGAAATTGTGGCGTCCTTTGTTAAGTGTCACAGTTCATGCCGACCTAGCCCACGTCGAAGGGGTGTCTGTTCGCTGGACCGAAGTAACGTTTATGGTTTTGTTGGCCATCGTGGTTGCCTTGGCGATGAAGGTCGTGGGGATTGTATTGGTTACTTCCATGTTGGTTATCCCCGCAGCTGCGGCAAGGTCATTTTCTAAAACACCCGAAGCCATGGCATTTTGGGCTGTGGCGTTGGGAATTGTATCTGTGGTTACGGGATTGTGGGCATCATACACTTTTGACGCCCCAGCAGGCCCGGCAATCGTCGCCGCCAGCGCCGTGTTGTTTGCCGCAAGCTTGCTTAAGCGTTAAGGCGTTCAAGGCCTGATTTTAAATCTAAAATCAAATCGTCAACATTTTCCAATCCCGCATGAATACGCAAACATTGTCCTTTGTGAGGCCATGCATAGGTGGTGCGCGATGAGGCGGGGTCTGTGGGAATGATCAAACTTTCATATCCACCCCAGCTGTAGCCCATGGAAAACAGATCAAAGCCATCAAGCATTCGAGCGATAGCGGCTTGGTCATATCCCGGTTTCAAGGTGACGCCAAACAATCCCGTTGATCCACTAAAGTCACGTTTCCACACGTCATGCCCGACGCAATTTTCAAGGGCTGGGTGCAATACGGTTTCAACGTGGTCTTGGGCCATCAACCATTCGCCAAGCCTTAACGCGTTGGCTTCATGCCGGGGTAAGCGGACGGCCAAGGACCTAAGCCCCCGCAAGCCCAAATAACAATCGTCGCCACTGGTGGCATGGCCCAAAGCACCGGCGGTGATTTTGCTTTGATTCCACAATGCGTGGTCGTTCATGGTCAATGTGCCCAACATGGCGTCGGAATGACCCACAATGTATTTGGTGGCGGCTTGGATAGAAATATCAACGCCGTGTTGAAACGGCTTAAAATAATAGCCCGCAGACCAGGTGTTATCCATAACCACCAAGGCACCTGCTTTGTGAGCGACATCGGCCAAAGCTGAAATATCAGACACTTCAAACGTAACTGAACTTGGAGATTCTGTAAAAACAACCTTGGTGTTGGGGCGGATTAAATCGGCCAATTCAGATCCGATCATGGGATCATAATACGATGTTTCTACGCCAAATTTTTTAAGCAGGCTTTGGGCAAATTTATGGGTCGGATGATAAGCCCCATCGGAAATCAAGACATGGTCGTCCGCTTGAACATTGCCCAACAAAGCCACCGCAATGGCCGCCATACCCGAAGGTAAGGCTACGGCATGTGATGCCCCTTCTAGATCCGCCACGGCTTGTTCAAAGGCAAATGTGGTCGGCGTGCCGTACCGGCCGTAATAAACCTGATCGAATTTGTTGCTGTCGGCCTTGTTTAAAGCATCAACGGTGGGGAAAGTCACGGTTGAAGCGTGATAAACGGGTGGATTAACGATACCAAAATTTTGTTCATGGTCACGCCCTGATGTGGTCAGGTTAGTATCGGTATGGTGCTGGTTTTTGCTTTTTGTCATGGGGTTATTTTGAACTGAAAAAGAGCTGGTTGTCAAAAGGGGTTAAAGGTCAAAGCGTCCATGTTCGGTATTTTTATGCAACTTGTTGGCCTTGAAAACACGACCGTTCATCACTCCATAAATGCCGCGTGGTAACGTTTGTGCGGCAATAATGGCACCGCCCAAATTAAATGGGCCATCTGAAACGTGAAGCGAATGTGGGCGCATGGCACCGGTAAAGACAACGGTTTTATCGGTGACGTGCAAGGCCACATGTTGTGCACTTTGGTCCATGGTTCCGGTGCCGTGGGTGATGACAATGGACCGTTCTTCGGCACTTTTGACGGCTTTTACGATGCTGGCTCTGTCATCGTCATCAAAATCTAGACTGTCTTTGGACATGATTTGTTGAACGCGCGGAAAATGACAACGGCTTTGCGTCAAAATTTCAGGAATTTGCGACGTTCCGTCCTTGGCAAATGACAAGCTTTCGCTAAAGGTATCGTGAACCTTGTCTATGGTGCCGCCTGTGACAAGGATTAAAACGTTTTCAAAATTCATGGTCGGGAATCCTAAAGCCAGTTTGGATAAGGCAGGTTTTTAGACTTCAAGAATTCAGGATTATACAATTTTGATTGATAGCGCGAGCCAAAATCTGCCAAGATTGTCACAATTGTATGTCCTGGCCCCATTTTTTCTGCCAAACGGATGGCTCCGGCCACATTAATGCCGCTTGACCCACCTAGGCACAAACCTTCGTTTTTCAAAAGATCAAACACAACGGGTAGGGCTTCTTCGTCAGAAATTTGGAAGGCTTGGTCAATGGGCGCACCTTCTAAGTTCTTTGTGATACGACCTTGACCAATGCCTTCGGTAATAGATCCCCCTTGGGAGCTGAATTCCCCAGTGGTGTAATAGCTATACAGCGCCGCACCCATTGGGTCGGCTAGCCCGATCACAATATCCGCATTTTTGGCTTTTAAGCCCAAACCAACGCCCGCAACCGTGCCGCCTGTACCTGCCGCACAAATAAAGCCATCAACCTTGCCATCAGTTTGCTTCCAAATTTCATCGGCTGTGCCTTCGATGTGGGCGTTGCGGTTGGCAACATTATCAAATTGGTTCGCCCAAATGGCCCCATTGGGTTCTGATTTTGCTAATTCTTCGGCTTTGCGCCGGGATACATGGACATAATTATTTTCATCGCGGTAAGGAACAGCGGGGACTTCGATCAATTGGGCACCGCACAAACGCAACGCATCTTTCTTTTCTTGGGCTTGGGTGTTGGGAATAATAATAACAGACCGATATCCCAGCGCATTTCCCACCAAGGTTAGACCGATGCCGGTGTTGCCCGCCGTGCCTTCAACAATGACGCCGCCAGGTTTTAATAAGCCTTTTTGTTCGGCGTCACGAATGATGTACAACGCCGCACGGTCTTTGACCGAACCGCCGGGATTCATAAATTCGGCTTTGCCTAAAATTTCGCAACCCGTCGCTTTGCTAGCGGCATTTAAGCGAATAAGTGGCGTGTTGCCAATGGCATCGGGGAAATTTTTGCGAACGTTCATTGTCGGGGTGGTCCATTTTTGCAGAAAAATTAATTAATCAACATGAAATGTAGTATAAAATTATATAGCGTATTTTATATGTTGATATGGAAGATAGGCTCTGTATCTCTCGTTTTCAAGGCCTAAAACCATATCTTCTTCAGGCGAGCATGATTAAGCTTAAACCACTGCATGGCGATCAAAGTCATGGCATTGTTAAAACGACCTTGGTCTAACCATTCAAAGGCAGTTTTTGTGGGCACGGATATGACGCGGATGTCTTCTCCTTCGTGTTCAAGGCCATAGATACCCTTGGCGTTGCTGGCATCAATGCGTCCGCAATAAACAAAGATACTTTCCGTTGTTCCTCCGGGACTAGCAAAGTGATGGCTGATGGGGATAAGGTCCGTAACTTGGCAATTGGCTTCTTCGATGCATTCACGCCGGGCGACGTCTTCGGGGCTTTCGCCATTTTCGATGATGCCTGCAACGCATTCGATCAACCAAGGCGATTGGTGTTTGTCTTTAAACCATGGGGAATTTAAGGCGGCAAACGCACCAATCCTAAATTGTTCAATGAACACAAGGTGATCAATGTCAGGATCATACAACAACACGGCCACCGCATGACCACGTTCAAAGACTTCGCGGACCAAAGGCTGGCACCAATCGCCGTCATGTTTTTTGTGGGTTAAGGTATATTGGTCAATCTTGAAATAACCATCATGGGTCGTTTTGTGGTTTTTGATTTTGACATCGTTGGACGTAAAATTATCATTGGTAAGTGGCGTTTGTTCGTTGTCGGGCATGGCTTATCCCCAAAACCGACCAGAAACACCAGCAATTATGGTAATGATCCCCAATATTAAATTGGTGGTAACGACCCGTCGAATGGCAAATAAATGGATCCCAGCGGTTGGAAAGTCTTCGGTTTTTACGGCCTTTTTAAAGGCCGCATAGGGTTTGAAAAACATGAATATGTAAAGCGTAATCATAACCCAAGCCAAGGCGTGCATTAATTCCACATGACGACCAGCGGATGCAAAATCACCAAAATCAAAAAATACCATAGTATATCCCGTTGCAGGCAAGACAAAAACAGATACCCAAACCCATACGAAAAAACGAGGCAATACATTGGCCCAAATGACCAGTCTTGATTCGGGTCGTTCCTGCATCAAGGCTGGGCGCAGCGCCATGTGAGCAAAAAACATACCGCCCACCCAAACAACGGCGGCCAAAGTGTGCAAAGTGCTGGTAAGAGGGAAAATAATATTCATCAATAGGCTCCCGTTTGGGTGTTGGATATACAAAACAAGGTCAAAGCATTTTTATGAAAATCTTTCCCATCCAAGACCGTCCATGTCAATGTCGGGCGTGCGGGCATTCGCTAAATCAGCAATAATTCTTGCCGATCCCGCCGCCATGGTCCAGCCCAAAGTACCGTGGCCGGTGTTGAGCAATAAATTTGGATGTTTCCCACGGCCCAAAATGGGCACGCCGTCCGGGGTCGCGGGCCGTAAGCCAGCCCAAAATTCGACTTGATCGCGTTCGCCTGCACGCGGGAAAAGCTTCAGCGTTGTATCCAGGATTAAATGGGCTCGTTTTTTATCAATGGCGGTGTCATATCCTGAAAATTCAGCCATGCCCGCAACTCGCATTGTGTTGCCTAGTCGGCTAAAAACCAACTTGTAGCGATCGTCAGTCAGGCTTACATGGGGGGCCGTGTCATTGTCGGGTTCGGAAACCGGCAGACTAATGGAATATCCTTTGGCCGGATAAATGTGCAATTTTAAACCAATATGCTTTGCAAAATGCTGGCTTTGACACCCCATGGCAACGACAAATACATCGCTTGAAAAGGTGCCATTGTCTGTTTTAACAGCGGTGATTTTTTGATGATTTTGTTCCAAGCCCGTGATGGTCGTGTCAAATTTGTATTTTACGCCCATTTCCCGCGTTTTTGCCGCTAAGTGGTGGGTAAAAGCGTAACAATCGCCACTTTCATCGTGTGGTGACCATGTTCCACCGCACAGCAATTGGGTCGAATGGGCAAGGGCGGGTTCAAGTTCTATGCACCTCTTGCGGTCCATCGCCAAACGTTCACAGCCCAATTCTTTCATGGTGCGAGCCCGTTCAAGGGCCAGATCAAATTCCAAATGACCCCGGAAAATATTAACAATGCCGCGTTCGTTAAGATTGTAATCAAAATCAACATCGGCACGGATGGTTTTAAACCGTTCGCGGGAATACAAAGCCACGCGTAATATGCGGGCGGCATTTTCCCAAAACCGAGGCTCAGAACAATGGCTCATGAATTCGATTGTCCAAGACCACAAAGCCGGATCAAGACGTAACCGATAGAGCAGGGGGGCATCATTTTGCCCCAGCCATTTAAGCGCTTTGAGAATCGTGCCAGGCGCTGCCCAAGGTTCCGCATGATTAGCCGCAACTTGCCCACCATTGGCAAAACTGGTTTCCAACCCTACATCGGAACGCCGTTCAATGACGGTGACGTCATGACCGTCACGGCTGAGTTCGTAAGCCGTTGTCACGCCAATAACACCTGCACCAAGGACAATGGCTTTCATAAAACATTCCTGATATTTAAGTTCTTAATTTTTGCGTATCTATACCATGCCATAGCCAAGATCACGTAAGCAAAAAAAACGCCCAGACTGATCTGAGCGTTTTTTGGTAGCGGGCAGGGCTGTTATTTGAGGATTTTATAACTGCGAAGATTGCCGTTTGAAGCCCCAATAAAGATGCGGCCATCACCAACGCTAAGCCCCACACGGGCGTCCATGTCGGTGAAATAGGTCCACAATTGCTTGCCGTCATTTTTGTTCAATGCGTAAATATGTCCACGTTGGCTGAGGAAATAGAATTTATCGCCAACCAAAACGGGCTTGATCAACAAATAATCAAAAGCTTGACCGGGGATGTTGAAACGCCAAATATCACGTCCGTTTTTAATGTTTAAAGCATGCACGATGGTGGTGGCTGAACCGTAATACACCACATCGTTTTCGACCACCAAGGATGGAATCCAATTTGCCGTATCATGCACCCAGTTTTGATTGCCCGTTTTAGCATCAAGGCTAAAGACAAAGTCGTTATAACCGCAATAAATCAAGCCATCCTTGGTCGCATGCAGTTTTTTAGGAACACCATCCGAAGATTCTTTGATCCATTTGACCTTGTGTGTGTTTTTGTCCAAGGCATAGATGCGGGTTGAGCCGGATTCTTCTTCTGTAAAAGTGGGGTCCAGATAGCTTCCGCCAACGTAAATTGTATCGCCGTAAGTCGTCGGCGTTTGTAACAAGTAAGCTTTGCTTTTGAAAACCCACTTTGTGGAACCGTCAAATCGGTTCAATACAAAAAGTTTTGCGGCATGAAGGGGAACATTGGCAAGGCCCGTACCGACATATGTGGTCGGAACGTAAAGGGTATCACCTTCAATGTGTTGAGCGCGTTGGCAGTTTATGCCAAGGTCACGTTTCCATACTTCTTGGCCTGTTTTGGCATTCAAAGCGGCCAAACGTCCACCTTTTAAACAAACGTAAATGCGTTCGCCATCACTTGAAAAACCACGGTTCCAAACGTTGCCAGAACCATAAGTCCAAGCGATTTTGCCCGTTCTTGTGTGATAAGCGGTCATCGCTTTGCCGGTCGGAATGACAATCACAAGTTTGCCGACAACCAAGGGGGCAAGGTTAAGCACGCCTTTGGTTTGAACGTTCCACCCAAGCTTAAGAGGATTGTCCGCTTTCGCCATCGCCGAAGGGATACCAACGGTAAATGGTGAACATAAAAAGGCTAAAACAACCAAGGCTTTCATGATCTGGGCCATTATTTTTTCCTCTCAATTCAGTGTTTTGTTTTTTTGATGTTAATGAAGTTTTGAAAAAAATAAAGGCGGGAGAATTATCCCCCGCCTTTACCCAAAAGTCCGAAAGCTTAAGTTTTAGCGTTTGCCGTGTGCAACAAGAGGTCCATCACGGTTTTCTTCGGTGATGTCAAACTCGATTCCAGGAGGCATACGGTTATCACGCAAGCGATGTTTCAGAGTGGAGTGACCCCAATCTGAAGGCATATCCGCAACAGATTCACCTTTCTTAGCGTGGCGTGTGTTGTAGTTTGCAATCAAGCTTACCCCAGGTGGTTTAGCAAGAGAATCACCACCGGTCATAAGACCCGTGTAAGATGTCATATCCATCTCATGGAGTGATTCTTCGGTAATACCAGTGTGGCAAGAAGAACATGCAGGCAAAGCGGAACCTTCAGCATCGTTACCCCAATAACCTTCTTGGGTCATCATTGGTAAAATGACATTTTTGAAAGTCGCATCGTTCTTAGCACCACCATCAGCCCATTTACCAAATGTTTCCACGGCATTGATTTTGCAATCAGAATATTCACCGGTTTTTTTGCCGTGTGCATCCAAGCAAGGTCCGTCACGGTTAGATTCCGTGATGTCAAATTCGATGCCAGGAGGCATGCGGTTATCACGAAGACGTTGCTTAAGCTTAGAGTGACCCCAGTTATAATCGGTTGCCCCCATTTTGGATTGACCCAAAATAGCCACCCCTGGTGGTTTCGCAAGAGCATCACCGCCAATCATGATGCCTTTGTAAGACGTCAGGTCCATTTCATGGAGAGATTCTTCGGTGTTGCCAGTGTGGCAAGAAGAACAAGCGGCAAGCGGGGTGCCTGCTGAATCTTCACCCCAAATACCTTCGGCAGTGAACAAAGGCAATACGTCAGTATCAAAATTGGCTTTAACTTCGTGTCCGCCAACGTCTTTGTATGTAAAGGCACCATTAGGAGCCCCGGCTTTTACCCAAGTGCCGACAAGATCGACAGCTTTGATGGCACCAGGTGTGCTTTCTGTAACTTCAGCCATAGCAGGCATGGCCACAGTGGTTGCCACAACGGCTCCCATTAGCATTCCTTTAAGTGTTAAATTTTTATTCATGTGGGATTCCCCTCCCTAATAGTTAATGCATAAGAACAGCTACATATCTAAACGGACTTTACCTTCGGCGCAAGGAAAATGGCAAAATTGTGTCATTTTTTTTACAAGATTGACACAAAGTGGACCATTTTCCGTTTAAATATGTCTTTTCCTAGGCGCTATACCTTGGCATTGGTTTGGGGAATCTCTTTGAAAAACAATCCTTAAGAACTGCAAACGAAGGGTGTGTACCGTACAGTTTATGGTGGGCATGAAAAAAGGGCACAGTACCTATCGGTACCGTGCCCTTTTCAACATCATCCCCCCCTCGAAACAAAATAAGGGAATTTTATGTTTTAGAAATTATCCTATTGGACGTAGAATAATTTGTGCATACCAGCTTTGAAGTGACCTGGTTTGTTGCAGAACAAAAGATATGTTCCAGCTTTTAGGTCAAGCGTAAGAGCGCCGCCTTGGCCGGAATCAATTTCAGGAACTTCGCCGAGTGAAGCAATTTTATCTTCAGGAATGCGATCGGTTTTGTCATCGTAGGGAAGCTTAGGAGCATCGCTATCGACTTTAAGGATAAGCATTTCGTGTTGCAAATCGCTAGGAGACATGTTTGCTGCTGCGAAAGAAACAGGACCAGCAACAGCGCGGTTACGGTCTGAAATGACTTCCATGCCAGCTTCTGAATCGGTCAATGTAACGTTAACAAGCGTACCTGAACCAGCTTGAGCGCTCATGCCAAAACCAAGTGAACCCACTGCGGCAATAGCGGCAACTGCAAATGCAGAATATTTTTTCATATCGTATCTTTCCTTATTTTGATGATAAAACTTCCCAAATTCATTTGGGTATGGACGTTGTAACCATTTTGTACCGCTTGCAAAATAAACGTTGTTTGCGGATAAAGGATAATGAGAAAGTATTATATCCCCCCTGTTTCGCCATTTTGACGATTTATTAAAAATTGTTACATTTCTAATAAAATCTTAAATTGTGGCAAAATTGTGGTTTTTTGACATAATCTAAACTGAAGACCATCAATAATTCTTTTTTTGTCCTCTTTTAAAGCTAAGGATTCGGTGATGGAACGTTCTATTTCACCCATATTAAATATAGCTCAAAGTTATCACGCAGATGAACAGGCAACGGTTCAAGGTGTGTCTGGTTTGGATTTGATGGAAAAGGCAGGGCAAGCGGTCACAGAGGCTATTGTATCAAGGTGGCAAAAACGTCCCGTTATGGTTTTGGTTGGGCCGGGCAATAATGGTGGTGATGGTTTTGTGATCGCGCGGTTGCTTACAAAAGCAGGCTGGTCGGTGTCTATATATATGTTAGGCGCCAAGTCGGCTTTAAAGGGAGATGCTGCGATAAACGCCAAACGCTGGCGAGGAAAAATCTTTGATCTTGAAGCGGCCTTTGAAAATATCTCTAAACCTGAACAAAATGACGATACCTTGATTATAGACGCTTTGTTTGGGGCCGGTTTATCGAAACCGTTAAAGGGCTTCATCAAAGATTTGGCTCAAAAATTAAAACAGCGAAGAAAACAGTCAAAGAATTTTGTTGTTGTGGCCGTGGACATGCCGTCAGGGGTGCATGGCGATACAGGACAAATTTTGGGTGATGGATCTTTTGCCGCCGATTTAACGGTGACGTTTGGAAATGCAAAACCCGGGCATTATTTAATGCCAGGGCGCGGCTTGTGTGGCGAATTAGTGATGGCTGACATTGGGATTCCTGACCAAGTCGTATCGGATTTAAAGCCAAAGACGTTTCTTAACAGCCCCGGCATTTGGATAGACCAATTCCCACAACCTCATGCTTTAGGCCATAAATATAATCGGGGACATGTGGTTGTGTTGGGCGGAGATGAAATGAGTGGAGCCGCTCGGCTTGTGGCCTTGGCGGCTCGGCGCATGGGGGCTGGTTTGGTTACCGTAAGTGTCTCGAAAAAAATGTTTCCGGTGTATGCTTCAACCCTTGAACCCGGTACGTTATTAAAAACAACCCAAGGCTTAAAAGGGTTTTGTAAGATCATTAAAGACCCACGTAAAACGACCTGTGTGTTGGGGCCTGGTGCTGGTCTTTATAAAAAAACGGCTGAAAAAGTGTTATCGGCCTTAAAAGCAAATAAGAACTGTGTGTTGGATGCGGATGCATTAAGCGTTTTTCAAAACGACCCTGAAACGTTGTTTAAGGCTCTTTATGACAATACAGGGCAGGGGGGCTTAACGCCGCACGCGGGAGAGTTTTTAAAGTTATTTCCTGATTTAGCTCAAAAACAAAAGCAATATGGCAAATTGGCCATCACCATCCAAGCCGCAAAACGTGCGGGATGTGTCGTGGTTTACAAAGGTGTTGATACCGTTATCGCTGCCCCCGACGGGCATGCTGTTCTTAATGCAAATGCACCGCCAACTTTAGCAACTGCTGGCACAGGGGATGTCTTGGCTGGTTTTATGGGGGGGCTTGTGGCCCAAGGAATGCCCGTATTCAAAGCCGCCCAAGCTTCTGTCTGGTTACATGCAGAATGCGCCAACTTGTTTGGCTTGGGGCTTGTTGCCGAAGACCTAATTGATATGTTGCCAGAAGTCTTGAATGAGCTGTTTGCACCTGACAATGGAAAATGATCAAAGCACGGTGTTGACTGGGGGGGCTTTTTGTATAAAGTGCGCGCCACACGATGATGTTTTTGGACATCTGCGGGCGTGGTGGAATTGGTAGACACGCCAGATTTAGGTTCTGGTGATGGTAACGTCGTGGGGGTTCAAGTCCCTCCGCCCGCACCAAAAAATGGACATTTTTTTGATCCATATTGAAATTGAGCAGAACGCCAACCGGAAAAAAATCCGAAACAGGCGTTCTTTTTGTTAGATAAATTTAACTTCGAACGGGGTCACCATGCAGGTTACCGAAACTAAGAATGAAGGGCTGAGCCGCGAATACACGCTCGCCATTATAGCCAGCGATTTTGAAAAAACGGTCACGGAACGTCTTCAAGAACTCTCGAAAACGTTGCAAATGCCCGGATTTCGCAAGGGAAAAGTTCCTGTCAGTCTGATTCGCAAGAAACATGGTCAAGACGTTATGGGCGAAGCCTTAGATAAGGCGGTTAATGACGCTGTTAGCAAAATATTGAAAGATAATGAATTGCGTCCGGCTCTTCAGCCCAAACTTGAAATCGTAAAGTTTGAAGAAGGCGAAGACATTGAATGCACCATGGCCGTCGAAGTGATGCCCACAATTGCTCTTGGTGATTTTTCAAAGATCAAAGTTGACCGCCAAGTTGCAGAAACTGACGAAGCCGAAGTCGACAAAACTTTGGAACGTATGGCTGAATCTTACAAAACAACGGTACCAGTTACCAAGAAACGCAAAGCAAAGTCTGGTGATGTGGTTGTCATTGATTTTTGTGGCAGCGTTGATGGCGAAGAATTCTCTGGTGGTAAAGCCGAAGGGTATGCTTTGGAATTGGGATCAAACAGCTTTATCCCCGGTTTCGAAGGCCAATTGATCGGCACCAATGTTGGTGATGAGCTTGATGTTAAAGTCACGTTCCCTGACGAATATGGGGCCGAAGAATTAGCCGGCAAAGATGCTGTTTTTGCCTGTAAAATCAATGAACTTCAAGAATCTAAGCCGTCGGCTATTGACGATGAATTAGCCACCAAAGCAGGCATGGAAAACTTAGATGCCTTGAAAACGGCAATCCGCGAACAACACAGCCAAGGATTTGCCGAAATTGGGCGCCAAAAAGTCAAACGGGTCTTGTTGGACGCGCTTGACGCGGCTTACGATTACGAATTGCCTGTGGGGTTGATTGATTCTGAATATGACAGCATCGTAAAATCGGCTGAACAAGCCGTTGAATCTGGTCAAGAATTGGATGACATGACCGACGAAGAACGCGAACAAGATTATCGTTCTATTGCTAACCGTCGCGTCAAACTTGGTTTGTTGTTTGCCGAGATTGGTCGTAACAATGATATTCAAGTCGCTCAAGACGATCTTCAAAAAGCCATCATGAAAGAAGCTCAAAACTATCCGGGCCAAGAACAAATGGTGTTTAAATATTATCAAGAAAACCCCGATGCGATGCAGGCATTGTCTGGCCCCGTATACGAAGAAAAAATCGTAGACTTCATTTTAGAGCTGGCAACAGTCACGGATAAAGTTGTTTCTGTCGAAGCTTTGATGGCCGAAGATGATGATGACAAGCCTAAGAAAAAAGTAGCGGCTAAAAAAGCTCCAGCCAAAAAAACGGCGGCAAAGAAGGCCCCAGCTAAGAAGGCTCCAGCCAAAAAAGCACCCGCAAAAAAAGCGGCTGCAAAAAAAGCTGATTAAAGGCCTTTCCTTTTTGTTTCCCGCCCCCATAAACTGTAGGGGTGGGATTCTTTCCTGCTTGTGGGTTTAATTTTTCCTTAGGGACGGTACAGGTCATGCGTGATAGTTTTCCGGTTGATACAAATATGAACAATTTGGTTCCCATGGTTGTCGAAACGACCAACCGTGGCGAGCGCTCTTACGACATTTATTCCAGAATGTTGAAAGAACGTATTATCTTTTTGACCGGACAGGTTGATGATTATGTAGCCAGTTTGATTTGCGCTCAGTTGTTGTTTTTGGAAAGTGAAAACCCAACAAAGGACATTTCATTTTATATCAATTCTCCTGGTGGCATTGTTACGTCTGGCTTGGCAATTTACGATACTATGCAATACATTCGTCCCAAAGTTTCGACGGTTTGTATCGGTCAAGCGGCCTCAATGGGATCGTTGTTGCTGACGGCGGGTGAACCCGGAATGCGTTATGCATTGCCCAATGCCCGGGTGATGATCCATCAACCTTCCGGTGGAGCTCAAGGTCAAGCAACCGACATCGAAATTCAAGCCCGTGAAATCCTTAACTTGCGGGCGCGTTTGAATGATATTTATGTCCAACACACAGGCCAAACGTTGAAAAAAATAGAACAGGCTATGGAACGCGATAATTTTCTCAATCCAATTGAAGCTAAAGATTTTGGTCTTATTGACGAAGTCGTATCCTCCCGGCCTGACGAAGATTCAGAAAAGTAAGTCTAAATAATTTGCCTATTATCCACAGTTTGCTTTTTTGCCTTTAAGGAATCAGCAATGATTTTAGGGGTATATCTTGTGACTTAATGTTGCGGGTGATGAAGGCGTTAACAATTCGCGGTATCACCCCAATCTAAGAAAATAGCGTTTGTAACGGATATAAATCATTAAATGTTTGTACCTTTTAACATCCCAAGGCTAGAATGGTTGAAGACCTTAGCTTGGCCTAGGAAAAGAACGGAGTACGCATGAGCAAGTCCAGCAGTGGTGATACGTCAAAGAACACGCTTTATTGTTCGTTCTGCGGCAAAAGCCAGCATGAAGTTCGCAAACTTATCGCAGGACCAACGGTCTTTATTTGCGATGAATGCGTTGAATTGTGCATGGACATCATCCGTGAAGAACACAAAAGCTCGCTGGTCAAATCCGGTGAGGGTGTTCCGACCCCCAAAGAAATTTGCGAAGTTCTTGATGACTACGTGATCGGTCAAGCTCGTGCAAAACGTGTGCTTTCCGTGGCTGTTCATAATCATTACAAACGCCTTGGACATGCTGAAAAAACTGATGAAGTTGAATTGGCTAAGTCTAATATTTTATTATTAGGCCCAACAGGTTGCGGAAAAACTTTATTGGCGCAAACGTTGGCACGCATCATTGATGTGCCATTTACGATGGCCGATGCCACCACACTGACCGAAGCGGGGTACGTAGGCGAAGACGTTGAAAACATTATTCTTAAGTTGTTGCAATCGGCTGATTACAATGTTGAACGCGCGCAACGTGGCATTGTTTACATTGATGAAGTCGATAAAATCAGCCGTAAATCTGATAATCCTTCGATTACCCGTGATGTTTCCGGCGAAGGCGTGCAACAAGCTTTGTTGAAAATTATGGAAGGTACGGTTGCTTCTGTGCCACCCCAAGGGGGACGCAAACACCCTCAACAGGAATTTTTGCAAGTCGACACCACGAACATATTGTTCATATGTGGGGGAGCGTTTGCTGGCTTAGATAAAATTATTTCCGGCCGAGGCAAAGGATCATCCATTGGCTTTGGCGCCGATGTGCAATCGGCGGATGATCGTGGCGTTGGCGAAGTTTTGACTGAACTTGAACCCGAAGACTTGCTGAAATTCGGACTGATTCCCGAATTCGTTGGTCGTGTACCTGTGTTGGCCACGCTAGAAGATTTGGATGAAGAAGCCTTAGTTACTATTTTGACTGAACCTAAAAATGCTTTGGTTAAGCAATATCAACGTTTGTTTTCAATGGAAGACGTTGAGTTGACCTTTACCGATGGCGCATTGCTTGATATCGCAAAACGTGCGGTTGAACGTAAAACGGGCGCTCGTGGGCTCCGGTCAATCATGGAAGGCATCTTGTTGGATACCATGTTCGACCTTCCGGGGCTTGATGGTGTTGAAGAAGTCGTGATCAATCGTGAAGTGATTTCCGAAGGGGCAAACCCTTTGTTTATCTATGCAGATCGCACCGCTGAGGTGGAATCGAGCGCATCTTAACTGTTTACGCAGAATATTTGCCCGTTAAAGCCTAAAACAAAGCCGTTAAGACCTGAAAATCATGTTGGTTTTGTTTTTTTATCCCCAAAATATGCAAAAAAAAAGTCACAAAGCCTTGAAGCGAAGGTCAAACAAGATCATCTTTGTTACGTCAAACGCTTGCACCAAGCTCTTTGGTGTATCTGCCTCATCAAGAGGCCAATACTAAGAATATAGGACTTCGGCATTATGAGCCTTATCACTTCTACTGGTGAACTTCTTCCCGTATTGCCTTTGCGCGATATCGTTGTTTTTCCGCATATGATTGTCCCCTTGTTTGTGGGGCGCGATAAATCTGTGCGGGCGTTGGAAGACGTCATGCGCGAAGACAAGCAAATATTATTAGTGGCGCAAAAAAATGCAGCCCAAGATGAACCTCAACCCGAAGACATATATTCGGTGGGGACCGTATCGACGGTGTTGCAATTGTTAAAATTGCCTGATGGAACGGTGAAGGTTCTAGTCGAAGGCGGACAACGCGCACGGATTTTGAAATACGGCCAAAACACCGAATTTTTTCAAGCAGAAATCGAACTAATTGATGAAAAAGACGGCGACGATACCGAAGTCGAAGCCTTGTCTCGTTCCGTGGTTAGTGAATTTGAACAATACATTAAACTGAACAAAAAAATTCCGCCCGAAGCCTTGGTTTCCATCAATCAAATCGAAGACAGCGCGAAGCTGAGCGATACAGTGGCTTCGCATTTGGCGCTTAAGATTTCTGAAAAACAAGAATTATTGGAAATACCGTCTACTAGCGAACGTTTGGAACGTGTGTATTCTTATATGGAAGGCGAAATTGGCGTCTTGCAAGTGGAAAAGAAAATTCGCTCTCGGGTTAAACGCCAAATGGAAAAAACCCAACGGGAATATTACCTGAACGAACAAATGCGGGCCATTCAAAAGGAATTGGGTGAAGGCGAAGAAGGCAAGGATGAAAATGCCGAGCTAGAAGAAAAAATCAAAAAAACCAGACTTTCCAAAGAAGCTCGCGAAAAATGCTTAGCAGAATTCAGAAAACTTAAATCCATGAGCCCAATGTCAGCCGAAGCCACCGTGGTGCGGAATTATCTGGATTGGATTTTAGGCATTCCATGGAAGAAAAAATCACCCGTCAAAAAGGATTTGATGCAAGCGCAATTGGTTTTGGACACCGAACATTATGGTTTGGAAAAAGTCAAAGAACGGATTTTGGAATATCTTGCCGTTCAAGCGCGCACTAAAAAACTAAAAGGACCAATTTTGTGTTTGGTTGGTCCTCCGGGCGTGGGTAAAACGTCGTTGGGTAAATCCATTGCTAATTCGACCGGGCGTAAATTTGTGCGGATGTCTTTGGGCGGTGTGCGTGATGAGTCTGAAATTCGTGGTCACCGTCGAACTTATATTGGTTCTA
>Ga0316204_10004811_pt1 | contig 23568 bp, 25 predicted proteins | sample 6monrhotite_MG_2_FD_205661 | JGI IMG/M metagenome (GOLD analysis project Ga0316204, IMG submission 205661) | Microbial mat bacterial communities from mineral coupon in-situ incubated in ocean water Damariscotta River, Maine, United States -... | ecosystem: Environmental > Aquatic > Marine >... | reverse complement strand
GCGGAATTTGCCGCCCGGCCGCACGTCATACCAGGCCCGCCAAACTGAAACACATTCTGATCGGGTTTCGTTTGGTGAAAGTTATCCCTCGGTAACCACCAGCTTGTAATCGGGGGTGGTATTCAGCGGGCAGGAGTAAACATATTCGCCCGGCTCCAGGGTAATTTTGTAGTCTCTTGATTTCCCTGTGGTCAGGCCACCGCCGGAAACGCTTGGCAGTTTCGCCCGGTTGAGCAGGCCATCACCGCGCAACCAGAATCCCAGCGGATAGGGCACGTTCTTGTTGGTGACGCGGAACGTGTATTCCCCGGGCTTGAGTGTGAGAGTTTCTGATGCCTTTAGCCGGGTTTTTTCAGACCGTTTGTTTTCAGCAACGCAGTCGGCCTTACTTGCCGACGTGAAGCCGTGATCTGTGCCTTCCGGTTGTAGAAATTGACAGGGTGTCTGGGTAAGAGTGATCATCTCTGCTGATGTGGCAGTGCCAGAAGAAACAGAAATGAGCGCGCCAATGGACGCAGCGACTAAGACAGCATTACGAATTGAGGTCATGGTGGAATCTCCAAAGTGACTCTTTTAAGTGTTGACCCTGAAATAAGGTGTGACCCAGCTACACTGCAAATCAACAAGACGTGAGGAAGACTTTATCAGCGAGTTCAGGAGCTCTGCATGTGAAAAGCCGGTCGCAGTCGAATACCCAGCCAGTTCCCCAGCACGGCAGCGATAATCCAGACCCAGCCGTGCAAGCTGGTTGACGCGACACCACTGAAAAAAGCGCCGATGTTGCAGCCATAACCCAGGCGGGCACCATAGCCGAGAAGCAGACCTCCAATCACCGCACTGATCAGAGGCCGCCACCCGATATCAAGGCGAGGCGAAATTTTTCCAGACAAAGACGCTGCCAGAAAGGCCCCCAACATAATGCCGAAGTTCATCACGGATGTAACATCTGCAAGGATGGAGCGGTTCAGCGCGCGCTCTTGAAAGCCGCCGGTCCAGAAACCACTGCTCATCGGATCCCAACCGATCAAGGTCGCCACCTTCGCCGCCCACAATGCAAATGCCCAGGTTACCGACCAGGGGTGCCCGGCAATCAAAAGTGTCAGCCAATTGAACAGGGCCAGCAGCAAGGCACTTAACAGCAATGGCCAAGGTCCACGCAACAGTTGTCTGGGATCAAATTTCCCATCGAACCATAATGACTGTTGGCGAGTCGCACCCAGCCACTTAAACACACCATATGCGGCCAGCAGCACCATCAGCTGCAAAAGTATCGCGGTTTTCCAACCGAGTGTTTTGCCAAGCGAAACACTGCCGATTCCAGGAAGCTGCTGCCAGTACGATAAATCGAGGCTACCCCAAAACCCACCAATACAGAAAAACAGCAACACGACCATCATCCGGGCATTGCCGCCGCCCACCGTAAATAACGTGCCCGACCCGCACCCGCCAGCAAGTTGCATTCCAATACCAAACAGAAACGCCCCGAACGCCATCGACACGCCCACGGGGGCCACGGCACCGCTGACGCCATGGCCAAAAATTTCACCTTTTGCCAACACCGGCGCAAACAGCACCATGGCGATTGCCAGCATGATCATTTGCGCAGCCACACCAGTCAGATCTTTGTTGACGAAGGCACGGCGATAAGACGCCGTAAAGCCGAAGGCGGCATGATACAGCGCCAACCCCATACCGACACCAATGGGGAACAGCAGACTCAGCTTGTTGCCGATACTGAGAAAATAAAGCTCAAGTGCGGTGATGGCAGATATTGCAATAATCAAATAAGAACGCTGAATGATCATCAGGAGACCTTAGCGCAGGCTTCATCATAAACAAATGACGAATGTGTGAGGTCTAGAGGCCCAGCGTCAGCACGGTTTCAGATGGGTGGCCATCTCGAAGGTAAGTGATGGAGACAGTATCGCCGGGATGGTAGTAGGCGAGTGCGCTGGCAACATCGGTTGGCTTAAAAACCTGGCGGTTGCCGACATGACTCAATATATCACCGATTGCGAGCGTTGCCTTTTCCGCCCCACCTCCCGGTTCGATGTGAATAACCTTTGCGCCCGTCCATTTGCGGCGCTGATCGGTACTAAGCGCGCCTACCCGAAACCCAGGGCGCGCCCATAACACCCGACCATGATCGCGAAGGTCGGTGGCGACGCGCATCAGTAAATTGGTTGAGGTCGCAAAATTGATGCCGATATTGGAGTCACTTTCCTTGGTAAAAATTGCCGATACCATGCCGACCAAGCGAGAGTTGCCATCCACCAATGCGCCGCCCGACCCGCCGGGGTTGACCCCGGCGTCCGTTTGAATGAAATCCTCAATAACATTAAACCCCGTCCCGGTGCGATGAACGGCCGATACGACGCCACAGGTAACCGAAAGACCAAGGCCGAACTGGTTGGCTATGGTGCAGACATCGTCTCCCAAATTGGGAACGGGGGCCACTTCTATTACGGGAAAATCATGCGGCACTTTTAGCAAGGCCAGATCGGTCCTGAGGTCGCGTCCGATAATTTCGGCGGCAATTAACTTACCGTCATTCAGACGAATATCGACTTCCTTTGCGGACCCCAAAACATGGGCATTGGTGATCAGGTATCCATCTTTGAAAATGGCCACGGCCGTTCCTTCGGGCGCATCTGGCATTCGGGCGTCAGTGTTATCCTGTTTCCAACGAAGCCAATTGGGGAGCACACTGACAACCGAATTCAGCGCGTTTTGCTCAAATGCCCACGCGTCCTTAAAGGTCTGCCCGTTAAGTGTAACGCCGATGATAAGGGCAGCGAAGGTGTATCGACTGATCAATTCTAATCCCGATCTTTATCCGTGGTGGTGACAAATGGATGGTAGAGTGCCTGGCTTTGTTTGGGTAGTGTTGGTGAGAATTTTATCGGAACTATTCCTGAGGTCTCTCTATGAAACTGCCCAAAACCATCCGCCTAGATGTCTCTGATCAGAACACATTTCCATTGGCGGCGGAAGCAGGAGAATGGGCGGTGACGGGAACTTTTGCTTTTTCCGGCATGGACGCGGAGGGCATGAGCAATAAGGAACAGCTTGCGTTTCGAAATGGCTGGTTGGGGCTTGGCAGTTTCGGGCGCGCCTCCCTGATTCAGGTTTCCTCTGTCAACGATGAAGAATATGAACAGATTGTTCGTGCTCTTGCTGCACACTTGCACCGTGACTACAACGCACCGGACATGATGGCCGCTCTTGACGCGGCAAAGATGGAGGTCTCGGATGCGGAGGGGATCTGCAATCATCCGCCGGGAACATTATTGTCGATGGAGCGCGAGTTGAGCGACGAGGGTATCGTCGAACGGATTCACGTGATTTCGCCGGGCAATGATGACCACGCCCGAATATGGACGATCGAAGATGACGCGCAGGATTAGGCAAGGTTGGAAATAAGGCTCCCTTGATTATTCCGCTTCGATATCGTGGACGTTACGCAAAACCATATCCCGAAGCGTGACAATTCCCAACGGATTGCGATCATGATCGATAACCATCGCGCGGCTTAGCTTGAACCGTGACAGCAGGCGTACGGCATAAACAATATTCATCTCCGCCGGCAACGAAATCACGGGTTTGGACATGACTTCGTAAACGTTCACTCTTTTTGGAGACAAATTCTGGCCGAGGACCTTGCTGGCAATATCGGATACGACAATCAGGCCAAATTCGTCGGCTTCGTTACGTCGGTTAACGACGATTGAGCTGGTGTGGTGTTTGCGCATCAACTGGGTGGCTTCTTGAACGGTGGCGGTCGCGTCGATGGAGATGATCTCGGTAGACATCACTTCCGATACAGTGACGTGTGATTTTTCAGTCATAGTGCTTCCTCGATTTCTTGTATCAGGGTTCCTTCCTGAGTTTTCAGGCCAACGGCATCTTCGATTTCAATTTGAATGGCGATCCCCGTTCCCGGCTCTTCGTCAAACCGCCCGGCTGTTGATATGGTTTCAAGAATTTCCCGAGCTTTTGGGGCGGCAACCAGAAACAGCAAGACGTCGCGTTGCGCCGTCAAATCCAGACCCAGAAAAGTTTTCTCCGGAACCAAGCCTTCACCACGAACGCTGGTAATCACAGTCGCTCCAGTGCATCCCGCGTCGCGGGCGGCCTCCAGAACAGTGTCGGTCTTGTCATCAGCGACAAAGGCCATGATCATTTTGAGATTCATGCGCTTTTCTCCTTGTTGGACGGTTTATTTCGGCCCCTTAACCAGCTGATCAACATGTCGTATCCCAAAACGGAGACAATTGGAAACACGCTGGCAAAGGCAATCAGACCGAACCCGTCGAGCAGCGGGCTGCGACCGGGTATGGCGCTCGCCAGTCCCAGGCCGAGGGCCGCAACAACAGGTACGGTAACTGTCGAGGTGGTCACGCCGCCCGAATCATAAGCGAGCGGAATGATCGACTTGGAAGCGAGGAATGTCTGGGCGATAACCAGGGCATAACCCGCCATGATGTAATAGGGAAGCGGCGTGCCGGAGACAATTCTATAGGCACCAATACTGACCCCGAAGGCAACGCCAATGGCGACGGCAATGCGAAGCTCGAAGGCGCGCAAGGTGCCGCCGGAAACTTCCTGGGCTTTCAGCGATACGGCGATCAGGGAGGGTTCGGCGACTGTGGTTGCAAACCCGATCGCCGCAGCAAAAACATAGACCCATATATAATCATTCCAGCGTACCGGATCACCTGAATGTATTCCCAGGAACTCAGGATTGGTCAGCATTGCAGCCATGGTTTTGCCGAGTGGGAACAGCGCTTCTTCGAGGCCCACCAGAAACAGGCTGAGGCCCAGCAATACATAAAGGAACCCGATTAGAACCCGTTTCAGGTTGGCCGGTTTCTTGCGGATGACCAATGCCTGGAAAACAAACAGGATGACAACAATGGGAAGGATGTCGAGGACAGTTGCTGCGGTGACGCCAAGAACATGTGTGAAGAATTCGCTCATGCGATCATTCCGAAAATCATCACAAAGATCATAGGTGTCAGGCTGGCAAAGGCAATCAGACCGAAGCCATCCAGCAAAGGGTTGCGCCCTTTGATGGTGCTGGCCAGTCCGACACCCAGAGCGGTCACCAACGGTACGGTGATGGTCGATGTGGTGACGCCGCCGGAATCGTATGCGATGCCAATAATCTCCGGGGGCGCGAACAGGGTGATGACAACCACCAGAATATAGCCGCCGATGATAAAGTACTGGATTGGCCAGCCGACGAGAATACGAAAAACGCCCAGCACCAAAGCAGCCCCCACCGAGACGGCGACTGTCATACGCAGGCCGAAAGCATATGATGCTTTTGCTTCAGTATTGTCGCTTATGGCTCCCGCTTGTCCGGCTATATCTGCTGCTTCAGCGGCAACTGCAATCAGCGCGGGTTCGGCGACTGTGGTGCCAAAGCCGAGCATAAAGGCGAAGGCCAGCAGGCCGGCCAGGCTTCCCTTGCGAGTCATGGCTGTTGCCATCGCTTCACCGATGGGGAACAGGCCCATCTCAAGCCCCTGTACGAAAAGCGCTAACCCCAAAACGACGCAGACCATCCCAACCAGAATGCCGCCGATGTTGGGGAACGGTTGCTGAAAAACGATGATCTGAAAAAACGCGATGACAAGAATAATGGGCAGTAAATCGCGGAGGGCATCGATGATGAGCTTTAGGAAGCCCGGGACTGCTTTGTTCATCGGTCTTATACTCATCCGTGCCGCAGAATAGCTGTTAGTTTATAGTAGTCGGTTTCGGTGATAATACATTCGGTTTTATCAATAAAATTTGATGTAGGCTGGAAACACCACAAACTCAGTTGTGTTTTTCAGAAACCACCAGCAATATGAGATCGTCGAAATTAAAAGAGAAAGGCGTGGGCGCCCAATGCCAAACCAGTCTGAAGCTATTATGATTTTTCCCACCACGATTCAGGTGACTGATCTAGAGAATCCGGAGGCGCTGAATGAAAAAATCTGTGAAGGTTGCTATGATCTCATGGAGACGCAGCCCAACACCAAGCCGGCGTCCTGGGCCTGTAACGTCTATACCACGATCCTCAATGGTCAGCGTTTGACCGATGCCGAACCCTTCTCGGCGTTGACAGATATTATTATGTCGCAGGTCGATAATTATGCGCGCGGGCTTAAATTTGATGTTGATCGTCACCCACCCCGGTTAAACGAATGCTGGCTGAACATATACGGAAAAGGGCATTCCCAAGAGGCGCATTGCCATCGAAACCATGTTTTCAGCGGAATTTACTACCCAAAGGCGCCAGAAGGATGCGGCGAAGTGGTTTTTTACTCGCCGCTCGCCGACCAGATGCTTGAGCCGCCGATCACCGAAGGAACGGCATTGAATACACCGACCTTCAGGGTCCAACCAAAACCTGGCAGAATGGTTATTTTCAGAAGCTGGTTGCGCCATAGTGTGATGCCAAGCGATATCGAAGACGACCGAATCAGCATTGCCTTTAATCTGGTGATGTAAGAATTCTGGTGTGGTGACCCCGAGTGGATTCGAACCACTGACCTACAGATTAGGAATCTGTCGCTCTATCCTACTGAGCTACGGGGCCTACTGAGCTAAGGGGCTTGCTGAACGGCAAGGCCTGAAGAAGATCGGCTGGGCCTAGAACATTTTTTTCAGTTTATCGAAGGGCACAGAGTAATTCAGCATCAGCGATTCCGAACCCGGATTGTCGTCGCCCAGGCTGGCGTTGGAGACGTGGGAAAAGGACAGGCCGAGGCGTGAGCGGTCATCGAAACGGTAGGCAACTTCCAACTGGGAGCGGAATTCAAGAGCGTGCCCAAGATCAAGGTCGTCCGTTTTGCCACGCCACCAGGTTGGCGCAAAACTAGGCGTCAAAACCCAGCGTCGTCCTAGGTAAATATCAACCAGAACGCCAGCCCCCAAAAATGTCATGCCGTTACTGACGCCGGCGGCGGTCAGAAATGGTTTGAAATGCCATAACTTGTAATCAGAGCGGTACTCCACGCGGAATTCTGCCCCCTGATCCTTCTGGCGGTTCAGGTCAAACGCGCCTGCCGATAGGGTAATGAAGTCGGGGTCGTCAGCTCGCGCATCTGGGGCAGTAAAGAATACAAAAACCGCCAGCATTGCTGCTGCACATTTAGTTGGCGAGAACATCTTATCCATCCCTCTTGAACCCCTAAGCATCCCTTGTCTGATTAGGGGTATCATACGCAAATTTAATAGCGTTGCAAGATAAGGGCTTTTTCGAATCTGGGGCTGTTTTTACGGTGAAATTGACTTAAATCGTTCCATGGCCTCAATGAGGGCTGAGCGTGTTCCCGGCTCCATTGCCGAATGTCCGGCATCAGGAACAATGACCAGCTCCGCATTCTCCCAATTTTGCGCAAGCTCATGGGCCGTTGTGGTGGGGCAGACCATATCATAGCGCCCCTGAACGATGATGGCTGGCACATGGGCGATGGCGGTGAGGCGTCCAAGAAGCGGATTTCCAGCCAGAAACATGTGATTGATAAAATAATGAGCTTCAATTCTGGCCAACGCCAGTCCGCTGGACCCCACGGAACCAGACGCCGTGGAGGGAACCAGTTGTGAGCAGGAAGATTCATAACGGTTCCAGGCATTGGCCGCCGGAACGTTGGTTTCGGCGTCAGGACTGGTCAGTCGACGATGATAATTTTCAAGAAGATTATCGCGCTCATCTGCCGGCAGGGCATTTTCAAAGGCCGCGTAGGCTTCCGGGAATACGGTTCGGATACCGGACAGGAACCAGTCAAGTTCTTGCGGGCGAGCGAGAAATACACCGCGTAGAACGAAGGCGAGGCAACGATCCGGATGGGAGACACCATAAGCTATGGCAAGCGTTGAACCCCAGGACCCTCCAAAGACTATCCAGCGCTGAATGCCCAGATGTTCACGCAGGGTCTCCATGTCGCTGACGAGGTGATCCGTCGTATTATCGATAATATCAGCAAAGGGTTTAGAACGCCCGCATCCGCGCTGGTCGAACAGAACAATGCGGTAATGCTGTGGATCGAAAAACCGCCGGTGTGAACCGTTAGTGGCGCCACCGGGGCCACCATGAAGAAAAACCACCGGAATGCCGTCGGGATTTCCCGACTGCTCCCAATAAAGTTCATGGCGATCATCAAGGCGCAACATACCGTGATCAAAGGGCGTGATCGGGGGGTAAAAATCTTGGCGTGGGCTGGAGGCGTCCATCACGTGTCTGGTCTTTCAGCGGGCAATTGCCGGTCTATTAGAGTTTGCCTTCGATCACATAGGTCAGAATGTCGACGATCTGTTCAGGTGTCTCGGCAACAGCCAGCGCCGCGCCATCAACCTCTTTGAGCGCATGGTTGATTGAGGGGTCATGCAGCGTGATGATGGGGGTGCCCAACGCGGCGGCGTAACCGGCATCGAAGGCCGCGTTCCACTGTTTGTATTTATCGCCGAAACGGACAACAACAACATCGGCGCGCTCTATCAAGGTGCGGGTACGTATGGCATTGACGCCTGATCCCTTTTTATCCTTCCAGAAATCATTCTCTTCTGCGCCAAGAATTTGTACGCCGCAGTCGTCGCTGCTGGCATGATCGGTAATCGGCGATAGCGTCTCGACGGGCAGGCCACGTGCCTTGATGCCAGCTTCGATACGCTCACGCCAGTCCGTATGAATTTCACCAGACAGATAGATCGACCAGGTGTTGAGTGTCATGATGGCTCCTGTTCCTGAATTATGTGCGATGCAATCCGGCAACGATATCGGCGTAGTCCGGATGGTCAGCTTCGATATGGCCGTGGCGGACAAGAAAATCAATAACCACCAGGGCCGCGTTAAACTTAAAATTATCAGTTTCGCGAATGGTTTCGCAAACCTTCTCAATCGACCAGAGATAGAACTCTTCAACTTCTCCGTCGGTATTTACGGGGGTGAAATCGTTGGGTAGCAGCAGGTCAAAATTAAACAGAATATCGTCACGAAGCCCTTCGGCACGGCTGGTAACGTAGGAGATGGTACCGACGGGGACAGCCATTGTCGCAAGGGCTGTTGGGATGTCGGCCTCTTCGGCGCATTCCTTGATCAGATTATCGCGAAGCGACATGCCGGCAGGTTGTCCGCCGGCAACAATCTGATCGAGTTTGCCCGGGCCGGTTGGTTTCGTGAGGCTGCGTTTGCCGACCCAGATTCTGGTCTGCTCACCGTCACGCACGTATCCGTTCATATGCACGCCGTATCCCTTAACGCCAAAAAGAGGTACGGCGGCCCGTTCCATTTCAAACAGCGCGGGTGTGGTGAAGGATGCGCCTGCAGGATAAGGTTCATCACGCCATCCCGGCACCAGTCCTTGTTTATTCAATTCATCCAGAACCGCTGCCATGGCAGCGGTGCGCATCTCATAGGTCGTGAGATGATCGACAAGAGAGATCGCATTCCGATTAACGATAAATGTATCGGAAAACGGTTCCAGATGTGTCACAGAGTCACGTGAAATTCCACCAACCACGGCGTCGCCCACTACGAACGGGATGTAACGGTCGGGTTCAAACTGTGCGCAAGCGCGAATGCGGTCCATGTAACTCATGAGCGGTAGAAGGCCTCTGATGTCAGGCCGACATTCTCTCTCGTTTTTCCGATGTCAGTACCGAATTGACGAGGTGGATAGCGCGTAGCGATCGGGCCATGTGTTCGGCGGTGCCGATCCCCATATCGGCGAACTGCAGGTCGATATGAAGTTCGTGACCCGTCGGTCCAACGCGAGACGCGTGGCATTGGGAGGGCACCAGTGTCAGCTTGGCAAACACCTCGAGTACACGCGGCAGTGCAGACGGGTCGGTATCTGCGATAACGGAAAAACATTGGGTAGGTAGGGAAGCGGGCCTCTGCCCGGCATAGGCGGTCATGATAATGAGCCTTTTTTATTGGATAAACTGCAATCGACACGGTTTCCCGGTCCTCTGTCTCAAGAGGCCGGGCTGGTAATTCGCCGCGCGGCAATCGCCAATAAACTGCTCATATCTGTCATAACCCCTTAAGCATACTCCACCAAACATGCCCGTCAAGCGTGGCGCGAGATGTTTGCTGTCACCCGGTTCTGTTTCTCGGTTTCGGTTAATTTGGATTTGAGTGAGAATGGCGTCGAAGGGGTCGCGAAAGCCCGTTTTGCATTGCAATAAAAAGAATATGCTTTATCAGAACCGCACGTTCCCACCATTTTCGAAATTGGATTTTTCTGTGTGATCAAGCCAACGCTTGCAACCTTTGCCGATAGACTTTCTATTGCAGTTCGCAAGGGCCCCGTTCCCCGTCCCTTTACCCCTGCGCGTATCAAGACGGAAGTCCTCTCTGGCCTGACGGTAGCCTTGGCACTTGTTCCCGAAGCGGTGGCTTTTTCCTTTGTTGCCGGTGTTCACCCACTTGTCGGTCTTTATGCGGCGTTTATTGTCGGACTGATTACGGCGGTTGGTGGCGGGCGGCCCGGTATGATTTCTGGTGCGACTGGTGCCCTCGCCGTTGTTATGGTTGCCCTGGTTTCAAGCCACGGTGTTGAATATCTGTTCGCCACAGTGGTGCTGATGGGGGTGTTGCAAGTGCTGGCGGGCATATTTCATCTCGGGAAATTCATCCGCCTTGTGCCTCATCCGGTGATGCTGGGTTTTGTTAACGGCCTGGCGATTGTCATTTTTCTGGCCCAACTCACGCAGTTTCAGGTTGCCGGACCCGACGGCGTCAAAGTCTGGATGACCGGTTGGCCTTTGGTCACCACGCTGGGGCTGGTTGCCCTGACCATGGCCATCATTTGGGTGATGCCGAAGATTACGACGGTTATTCCGGCACCGCTTGCGGGTATCGCCGTGGTCGCGGCACTTGTCATCTTCGGCGGTATCGATGTGCCCCGTGTCGGTGACCTGGCTTCGATTGAAGGCGGCTTCCCACTGTTCCATATTCCCATGGTTCCGCTGAACCTGGAGACGATGCAGGTGATCTTTCCCTATGCGCTAATCCTGGCGGCCATTGGCCTGATAGAAAGTCTGTTGACGCTCAATCTGGTAGGCGAGATTACGGGCAAAAGTGGTGGTGCGTCGCAGGAATGTATCGCCCAGGGCGTAGCGAACACTGTCACAGGATTTTTCGGCGGGATGGGCGGTTGCGCCATGATTGGTCAGTCCATGATCAATGTGAAATCCGGCGGTCGTACCCGACTTTCGGGAATTTCCGCTGCCCTGTTTCTGCTGGCCTTCATTCTGGTTGCCTCCGGCATGATCGAGCAAATTCCCTTGGCCGCGCTGGTTGGTGTCATGCTCATGGTTGTGATCGGCACTTTTGCCTGGCAGAGCCTGACCATTCTGCGTCGCATTCCGCTGACCGACGCCCTAGTGATGGTGCTGGTGACGATTGTCACGGTCATGAGCGATCTTGCTATTGCGGTGGTCGTCGGCGTGATTGTTTCGGCGCTGGCCTTTGCCTGGAACAATGCCACCCGCATTCATGCGTTGGCTCATTTTACACCTGAGGGTGCGCGGGTTTATCAAATCGAAGGGCCACTGTTCTTTGGGTCGGTAGACGGTTTCGCTGAGATTTTTAATCCGCAAAAAGACCCAGGTCTGGTCATCGTCGATTTCATAAATAGCCGGGTCGTCGATCAGTCGGCTCTGCAGGCAATTGAATCTCTTGCTTTGAAATATGAAGCACTTGGAAAAACGTTGCAGCTTCGACATCTGTCTCGTGACTGTCACAACCTGCTCAATCGAGCGGGCCAGCTTATGGTCGATTCCGATGACGATCCCAATTATGGCCTTGCCGTCGATTATTCTATCAAGACCGGGATTTTGAGCAGCGGACACTAAAACGGGTCATCACCCTGAAAATTATCCCACATCTTGCGTTCAAAGCTGGTGGGTGTAAGGTATTGTCAGGGATATCTGACAGAGATGGTCTATGAAGATCACAGTAAGGGATGACGGAGACGGAGCCTACACGGCCTCGTTTGACGACACGGAGGTCCGGCTTGACGCTCGCGACCTGAAAGATTTGCTTATCCAGGCAACGCAGATTCTGGCACCGTCTTCAGCCGCCGCCCAAAAGGCAGATGCTCATCGTCGCGATTTCATGGCCCGCTTAAGCGGAGCGGACGACGTTGGCGTTCAGGCCTTTATCCAGACCGCTGATCACGATGACCTTGTGGTCCTGTTGAAGGTTGCTGAGCAGGATGGTGAATTGCGTCAGAAGCTGTTTCACAACATGAGCGATACCAATCGGAAAATTTTTCTTGAAGATCTGGAATACAAATTTCAAAACGAAGTGGCGGACCCCATCGTCCATGCCGCACTCGACCGGCTGGAACGTGTAGTCGAGCATCTGGAAGCGGATGGTCGTGCGGTTTATTGACCTTCAAAGGTGAGGTATCCGCACAAAAAAACCGGACCCTAAGGTCCGGTTTTCTAACTCTGTCGTAACACTCCGATCTATGCGGCCCGTGTTTTCTTTTCCTTGCTGGGTTTGACGTACGCGCGCGCGCAATGCTCTGCGCAATAGGGTTTTTCTGGCAAGGATGGTTCGCCGCAGAAATTGAATTCATCTGTGCCGGGTTCTCCTTCCGGCCAGCAGCACATGCCAGGCCGCAAGGACCCGAGACTGATAACTTCTGCAGGTTTTGGTTTATGTTTTATGGGTGATCCACGCTTCGGCAGGCCCAGCCGGTGTACCTTGCCAACCACGGCGTTTTTGGTCACGCCAAGGCGTTCGCCGATCGCACTGGTCGACAGGCCTTCGTTCCAGTAGGCGATGAGTGCGCTGATGTGTGTTGGTGTCCATTCAAACGACATATTCTGTTCCCCAAAATTTCTGTTCCCTAAGGCTGCCACATGGCCAGATGTGGTGACTCTTAGGTGCCGGTGCCTCCAGTGCAGGGATAATCTAGTCCCCTGTATGATGAGGAACCTACAATACCTGCCTAATTTGAGCAAGCCCTGACACAACATGTTGTGGGACGATATATTGTGGATAACTTCGAAAATAATAACAAATTCAACACGATATATCGTAGCTGGAATTTTTGAGTTATTTATAGAGGTTAATTTAGTATGCAAAATAAAGTTGAAAATATATTTTAATCTCAGTATTAGTATACGCGCTTTTGATTTGACGATTATCGGTGGGGGAGAACTGAGACATGCCGCGGGGACGGAACACGGAGTTGAAGGCCCAGCTTGAGCACGAAATCATTTCCGGTCAGCTTAGGGCAGGAGAACGGCTTGATGAACTTTCACTGGCCGCCCGCTTTGCTGTCTCCAGAACACCGGTGCGTGAGGCCCTTCTGCAGTTGACCTCCATGGGGCTTGTTGAAATGCGGCCGCGCCGGGGTGCGGTGGTCGCCAGCATCGGCCTCAAGGATCTATTGGATATGTTTGAGGTTATGGCAGAACTGGAAGGCATGTGCGCCCGATTGGCTGCCCGGCGGATCAATGATCAGGAATGCATGGACATGCGTGATATACATGAGCAAAGTAAACGAGCTGTCGACGCGGGGGATTATGATGCTTATTACGCGTGTAATGTGCAGTTTCATGAGACGCTTTATGTAGCATCGCGCAATAACTACTTGGCCGAACAAACGATGGCCCTTCGCAACCGTCTGGCCCCTTATCGCCGCTCCCAACTCCATCAACATGGACGCCTGTCCGGTTCGTTTGCTGAACATGAAAATATTCTGAAGGCTGTTGAAGATCGGGATGCCGAACGCGTAGAGGAGCTGATGAAACAACACTTGAGCGCACAGGGCGGCTCAGTTCAGGATTTTATCGCGACCCTGCCAGCGGACATGTTGAACCAGACAGCCAGCCGGATGATCAGTTAGAGAACAAAGAGAGAGACGTAATGAGTAACGAGAATAAGCCGACACCGAAAGACTGGACCGAGACCGCCAACGGAGAGTTGCGCGGTCGATCCGTTGATGACCTTGTCTGGCAAACCCCCGAAGGCATAGACATCAAGCCACTTTACACGGCTCAGGATCTGGAGGGGATGGAAACGGTGGATACGCTACCTGGATTTGCACCTTTTCTGCGCGGACCACGCGCGACGATGTATGCTAACCGGCCTTGGACCATTCGCCAGTACGCCGGGTTCTCGACAGCCGAAGCGTCAAACAAGTTCTATCGAGATAATCTAGCCGCCGGGCAGAAAGGATTATCCGTCGCCTTCGATCTTGCGACGCATCGGGGATATGATTCCGATCACCCGCGTGTTGTCGGCGATGTTGGCAAGGCTGGCGTGGCCATCGATTCCGTCGAGGATATGAAAATCCTTTTCGACGGTATCCCTCTGGATGAGATGAGTGTGTCGATGACTATGAACGGCGCCGTCCTGCCAGTGTTGGCCGGGTATATCGTCGCTGCCGAAGAGCAGGGTGTGGACAAGGCCAAACTTTCGGGCACCATCCAGAATGACATTCTGAAAGAATTTATGGTGCGCAATACCTATATTTATCCGCCGGAACCGTCCATGCGTATTGTCTCCGACATTATTGAGTACACGGCAACGCATATGCCTCGTTTCAACTCGATCTCCATTTCCGGTTATCACATGCAGGAAGCAGGAGCGACGGCGGTGCAGGAGCTGGCCTTTACCCTGGCGGACGGTTTGCAGTATGTCCGCTCGGCCCTTGCCAAGGGATTGGATGTTGACGCTTTCGCGCCGCGTCTATCGTTTTTCTTTGCTATCGGCATGAACTTTTTTATGGAAGTGGCGAAACTGCGCGCGGCGCGTCTGCTGTGGTATGAGATTGTGCAGGAGTTCAAACCGAAAGACCCGCGCTCGCTGATGCTGCGCACCCATTGTCAGACATCCGGTGTGTCGCTTACTGAAAAAGATCCTTACAACAATGTCGTGCGCACAACCATTGAGGCGATGGCAGCCGTATTGGGCGGAACCCAGTCGCTGCACACCAACGCTCTTGATGAGGCAATTGCGCTACCGACGCCATTCTCCGCGCGCATTGCCAGAAACACGCAATTGGTCATCGCAGAAGAAACCGGAATTACCAATGTAATCGATCCGCTGGGTGGGAGTTATTATCTCGAGAGCCTGACCAATTCGCTGGCCAGTGAAGCCCGTAAGCTGATTGGAGAGGTTGAGGAACTGGGTGGCATGACCAAGGCGGTAAGTGCAGGCATGCCGAAACAGCGGATCGAGGAATCCGCAGCGCGTAAGCAAGCCCGCATTGACCTGAAGCAGGATACCGTAGTTGGGGTAAACAAATACCAGCTTGAAAAGGAAGATCAGATCGACATTCTTGATGTCGATAACTCGGCAGTTCGCGATACGCAGATCGCACGACTAAAATCGATCCGGGACTCGCGTGACGAAGTGGCCTGTCAAGCGGCGCTGGATGCATTGACGAATGCGGCGGAAAGTGGGGAGGGGAATTTGCTGGAGCTGTCCGTCGATGCAACACGCAAGCGTGCCACAGTTGGGGAAATTTCTGATGCGTTAGAAAAAACATATACGCGTTATCGCGCCGAGATTAGATCGATTACCGGCGTTTATGGAGCGGTTTACGATGGAGATGAGGGGTTTGCTAAAATCCGTGATGATGTTGCGAATTTTGCCGACGAAGAAGGACGTCGCCCACGTATGCTGGTGGTTAAAATGGGTCAGGACGGACACGATCGCGGGGCTAAAGTTATCGCCACGGCTTTCGCAGATATAGGGTTTGATGTTGATGTCGGCGCATTGTTCCAGACGCCGGAAGAGGCTGCTCGCGAGGCGCTCGAAAACGATGTGCATGTGATCGGCGTCTCATCACAGGCCGCCGGTCACAAGACTCTGGTGCCACAATTAATTGATGAACTTCGTCAGGCAGGTGCCGATGATATCCTCGTCGTTTGCGGTGGTGTAATCCCGGCGCAGGATTATGACTACCTTTATGAAAAAGGCGTTTCTGCCATCTACGGGCCAGGTACCAACATTCCCACGGCGGCCGCCGAAATTATGGAAATCATCAGAGGCCAGAAACTGGCGGCAGAATAATCTCCACCGCCAGCGCTGCGACCTTAACGCGCCCTCGATTGTGCCTGAACAGGCATTTCCGCGAAGGCTAGGAAGATGTAGGTGCCAGCTAACGCATTCGTCTGCGCGAATGTGTTTCGTGGTTTTAAGCCTGTTGCGGTGAAATCTATAGGGTGCCCAGCGTTTGATGCTTCATCATTCGCACTATTAGCAATCAACTGATTACCCATTTCATTATACGGGTCACGCTGATTGTCATACATACACCACGAACCGCCAACAGCGTCTGTTCTCTTGATCATCACAAACGCAGGTCTAAATCCGCAATAAACAAACGGGCCGTCTGCACTTCCATTACCCGTGTAAGAGCCGGCTTTTGAAAAGCCTTCAACGGAGTGGAAAGCGTAAAACACATATTCATTCCCCGATGTGTTAACTGCTGGCTCAGTTCCCAGACTAAACACAGAACTCGTGGGGCTTGTGCTGTTCATAAACGTCGCTTCTGTTGCTTTAGCGCCCGTTGTATCCAATAACAGCCGTTCAGTATTGGCGATGGAGTCGCACCAAACCCGGTGAGACGATCCTGTTGTCTGGTCAAAGATCATCAAAAACTCAGGCGGAGACAACAGCCCCTGACCTACAGTGGCGTTAGCACCAGTCCCTGTATAAGTTCCTGCACTCATACCAGCTAAGGTGTTGGCGCTTACTGTTGACGTGATTGTGCCATCTGTGTTGCTGACACCTGCACCACCAAGTTTAAAACACCACGCGACCATATCATCAGAAGCGCCGTTGACTTCGTTATCGAGATCAACAGTAAACCCATCAGCATCGAAACTATCCACAAGGCCAACCGAGGTAATCGCAGCACCGGATGAATTTGTCAGTAACCGGCCAGTTGCACCAAGTCCCCTAACGCTATCAAATACATTGATATTTGCCACATCAGTACGGTTTTTAATCAACAAGAGATCGGGCTGGAATGTACTATTACCCGTTAGCGTAATCGCTCGATTATTGGTTGCATCTCCCATATATAATACAGTCTGCATGTGCGCGGACGGATCACGGATTGCCGGGTCTGGCATGTTGGCTGTACTCAGGTACGAGTACGAACTATCGGTAGGTGTAAACCCACGCTGCCCAAAATCCGCCGTTACATTTGCAGACTCAACATAAAGCGCGAAGCAGGGCTCGCTACTTGAAATAGCGGTGATGGTTGTTCCAACCTGTACACCGTTGTTGTAGAACTTAACCGTGTCAGCGTCACGGTCCACCAAACACTCCACATAGCCGGTTGCGGCTAACTTGGTAATACCTGTGTCCTGCACGGCTCCGCCTGTCCATACCTGCATGTCCGTGGCATCTTGTTTGATCATATCGGTATCAGCGCCGGTATGTGAGCTTGATACGGTCATGGCATTTGTTGCATTGCCGATCCCGAAACTAAACCAAGTTCCTGAATTGTAAGTTAATTTTGCTACCCATTTGCCCGTGGACGGTAGTGCGAAAGTTGCCATTGCATGTTTAGCACCAGCCGCACTGTCGGCAGTCAAATTACCGTCTGAGAGTGTCGCAGCCGTAAATACGCCACCACTCTCATAAATAGCATTCCATACTGGGTAATTCGCTACATTATTATTAGCATCGTTCGACGGCGTATCGGTAACTTGTGCAGTTGTTGGGATGGATACGGCGGTGAAGTTGTTGCCGTCTGTTTGAAATTCCCACTCAGTTTGCCAAGCACTATTATCCCCTGTTCCAGATACACCGATCATCCGGTAAAATTTATATGCAGTCGTATTAGCTAAAAGGCTGGTGTAAACGTTTGTTGTCAATCCACCGTGTGTGAAGGACGCACCAATATCCGTCCAGTTACTGTCATTATTAGACCCTTGCCATTTCCATGTACCGTGACTAGATGCCACGTCCTGATAAACAGTGGCCTCGGTTACGACCAGCGCACCGGGAAATTCGAACTTAATCCAAATGCCTGCTACGGCAGCGGTGTTGATATAAACCCCGTTTGAAGTGCCTTTGGTTCCATTCACAGTTTGAGAAGGTGTCCCCCCCATCCAACCGGGACTAGCTACCCCAGAGAATGTAACGGTAGTGTCTCCAGTTCTGTCTCCTACAGTGTAAGACGCTGTGGACGAAGCCCCGTCCTTGCCAACAAAAGCACTGTCAGCAAAATCCAACCAGAAACCCTCTGTTCCGAATGTTAGTCCAGTAGGGTCAACGGGTTGTGGGTTACCGTTGATGTTACTCTCAGTCGTATCATCAACAGAAGCGCCGGTCTGTCCGTTCTGAACGACTACCTGCGATAGGATACCGTTGAATAGCCGTGTGACGGTCGGGGATGATCCGATGCGTAATACATTGCTATTAAAGAATGCCGTGTTTGCGTTGAGCGCCGACAGTGTTTCTGTTGAAAAGGATGTAACACGGACTCTATTAACATAAATCTGAACACGATCAGCCTGTGTTGCGTTACCAAGTTCGATGATAACTTTTAAATGGAAGTGTGCAGTCGGGTCCCTAAAGACCTGCGTTGTAACGTACCGGAACCTATATGCTGTACCGTTGTAAGACGACACTTCCAGAGTATCGTCTGAATTAAACTGGATTGTACTATCTGCACTGCCGCCTTCATTGGCTGACATAAGAACTTGACCAGCGCCGTTCGCACACTTGGTAACCCAAGCATCGAAAACAATATTGTCACGGTCACCAGCGCCTGTTGTCCTGTGTATGTAATCGGCAACACCGTCCAGAACGAGACCCCAATCAATCGTGTACCCCGTATTCGGGTTAGATATGCAGATGGGTATAGTCAGAGGTCCAAACATCAGACTTGCGCCCCCGAATAAGTGAGCCGGATGTTCGTGCCGTCGCCGCAGTAATAGCCAATCAGATATGTTCCGGCGACGCTAACCGTTGTTTCGAAATTTGCGTCTGCCGTGACGTTTGTCCCTTTGGTGATCGCGTAGGCCGAGGGGTTGGCAAGCTCGATCAATCCACCTTGCCCGGCTGTCACGTTGGTAAACTCGATCACGTCGGCAGCGGTTGGCGTCCATGAGAAATTGTTCGCCGCGTTCATATCAAACGAACCGTCATTGTCGGTCGTTGCTGTCGAGCGTTGCGAGCCTGTCCACGCCTGATCGCTGGTGAGATCAAGTGAGATTGTCGAACCCGATTTACTCAGCCCGGCCCCGGCGCTGGTTGTTGACGCGCCAAAGGTGATCCAGTTATCCGGGGTGGCGTCGTCGGCGACCATCGTCGCGAATTCCGTATCCGCCGTCATGGCGTAGGAGGTGCCGCCGTTGATCGTATCGGTTCCCGCCCGGTTGATCGTGAGTGTATTCAACGCCGATGATTTCATGAAGCCGACGCGGAACCCTTCGGCGACATCGGTGACGATATCGGGTAAGGTCACGGCGACATTTCCACCCGACGTGTCGACAAGGAAAAGCGTCCCGTCGTCCGTCGAGATCACGGAAAACGCTAACGACTTATTCAAAATCGTTGAATAAAGATTTGCCGCCGCCGCCGTTGCCGCTGCGGTCGCCGAGTTGGCAGCATTGGTTTCACTGGTCGCCGCATTGGTTTCAGACACTGCAGCATTTGCCTCAGATGTTGCCGCCGCCGCCGCGCTCGAGGCCGCATCCGCCGCCCCACTTTCAAGGAAGGCCAGAGTCGTCGTCGAGGCAACAGGTTGTCCGGTTGCGTCGAAACCGAGCACCTTGTCCATCCGGGTCGCCTTGTCAGGTAGCTCCATGCTGGTATCTGCATCAAAAGGTTTTAGATGAAGGCCGCGATTTGCCTGCTCTTCGACCTGCTGAATTTCCGCCGTCAACTGGTCAAGTTCGTCGTTCAGGACCTGGGCGCGCAGCACGCCGGACTGTTGGAAGTCACTGATCCGCTGGATGGCAATGTTTCGCCGCAACGTTATCAGCGTACCATTGGCGGGTGCGATCAAAAATGAAACGTCACCACCAGCCGATACCCCCGCTCCTGAAACCGTATAGTTCGTGGTTAGGACGGAAGGGGTGCTGTCGATATAGACCTCCAGATCTCCGTCATCGAATATGGGAAACGGATAGGTGAAGGCCGTCTGAGTGCCATCACCCGTGTATTGAATCCGAGGTGCCGTATCGCCGACCTGAATGTGTTCAGCCATTGTCTTTCCTTTCTGGGGTCATCTGGGAAAAAGAAAAACCTCCCGAAAGGAGGCCATTGGTATGATGAAAAAAATGTTGGTGTCGTCAGGGTTCAGACTTCCAAACCTTGATGCCTTTTTCGACGGATCTGCCGACGACGTATCCGCCAAGGCCGATCTTGATGATTTCGAACAGCGCCAGTTCGACTTCTGTGGTGATGCCGGGGGCCGTGAACCCCAACCACCGCGCCACGATCAGGGCGACAAAGGTGAGCATGGTCAGGGGCCGCCACGAGCGTTGAATCCAGCTACCGCCCTGGGCTTCGGCGATGACGATTTTCATCGCCGCCTCAACCTCTTTCATCTGGCCCTGCAGAACCAGAGTCTGCAAATTGTTCTTCAATAAGGCGGCCTGGTCCTTGTCCTCAACCACCTGATCGACAGCAGAGAAAAGTCCGCTCAGCAAAGGCGCCGCGATGCTGCTCAGTAATCCGATCATGGTTTACTCCACATCGTTATAGAACTGGTGGTTGCCAATTTCGCAGGTGTACATGCGCCCGCGCGCCCAGGGCGGAAACACACAATTTGCGTGATAGTGCGTCGCGCCGCTGGTCAGATCTTTCAGGGTTCCTGCAATCGCCCGTCGGGCAATGCGTAGGCAGGACTGATACGTTCTGTTGTTGGATGTTACCAGAAGCAACTTTCCCCGGTTGGGGTCGTCGGTATTCCAGCAACTGAACTGCCATTTTTTCAAACAGACGTCGCGCACGCTCGTCCCCCACCAATACCGTCCGCCTCTTGCCCTGGCTTTGGCGACGCGGTTCAGGACAACGTTTGCGACGGCTTCCTTGCCGGAAATGTTCTCGCCGCGGGCCTCGCCGTAAAGCGTCCGCGCCAAGATTTCCACGTCCTGCATGTCCGCAGGGTTCAGAGATTGAGTATCGGTTTTCATTGGTCTCTTCCTTTGGGATGCGTGCGGTCAAGCTTGTCTTCGATGCGCAGAAGATGATGGGTCAACCGCCGTTCCACCTCTTTCAGATACGAGATCGAGGCATAGGATTTGGCGACCTCAAGCTTGAACGCCGACAGCCGGTCGCGAACGAGTGAAAGGCCGACATCGAAATCATGGCGGGCGTCGTCGAGGGTGGTTTCGGCGTCGCTGCGGGTGCGCCACGTCAACCAGAATAACCCTGCCAGGACAGGCAGTTCGACGGCGGTAATCCACCAAATCAGATCGAGGGTCCAGGGTTGCTGCATGTTGGTCTCCTTTTGGTGCGGACATAAAAAAAGCACCCGAAAGGTGCGTTGGAAAAACTATCGTTGATGAAACTCTGTCAGGATTCGGGGTCTTCCTGTTTGACCTTGCGCCAGTTCTCGCCGGCTAGCACAAGGCAGCTGATGCCATTGGCACGGGTGATGACCACCGTGAAACTGCCCTGATTCGATGTATACAGCTCGAGCAGGTTTTCACCGACAATGCCGATCGATGTGGGCTTTTCATCAAATCGTTGTTTGAGCCGCTTGGTAACGTCGCTCCGCTTGGCGCAGACCATGGCGGCGCTTGCCGGGTGGGCGGGGATCAGTATCGCCGGAAGCAGCGTTGCGATTAGTACCATACCTAACCGTTTCATCGGACTATCCTTTCTATCGGGTTATTGATGTCATTGAGGGGTTCAGAAAACCTATGTAAAAGCCTCCTCATAAAAAAACCGCCCAGTAGGGCGGTTTAAATATTGGACAAAGCGAAGGTGGGTTCAGATTTCGTTTAGTTCCTCAGGCCAAGGCCAATCAACCTGGGCGTATACGTTCTTCCAAAACTCCCGGAGCTCCTCGTAATTCACTCCGTATTTTCGCTTTTCTTCGAGACGATCTGAGACCTCGTCGGCTGTTATTTCCTGCAATAAGTCCAGACCGCCGTAATAACTGATGAACCGGTCAATCAGTTCTGGTTCACCCCCGAGGACACCGAAATCATCGTGATCACAGGACGATATCCATCTGCCATCGCGAGAAAACATGTCTGCACCATTAAGCTGATAGTTGATTGCTGACGCATTGATCGCTGTACGCACAATTTCACGAGTGGGAGCGCACACGATGGTGTCTTGCCATTGGGTTCGGATTCCAGTCGTAAACTGACTTGGGTGGAATTCTTCCGTTATGATTACCTCGTCTGTTCCATCTTCATCGAGAATTCTCCACAGAGGTTCCAGATGGTCACGTCCGGCGAAAATAACATCTGGGTCGTAGCCATAAGTGCAGTCACTGGTATAGGCGCTTCCTCTGACAAATATTGTTTTCCATGTTGGGTCGTGAAATTTTGGCGGGATAAAACGACGCAGGCCACTAAGGTCGGGGCCGTAGATCCCTTGAACAATAGGCCCAAACTCACGCAGGGTTTCTGCTCCATCACAGATCTTCCACGTAATCCCCTTTGTTTCGGGTTCCCAACGCAAATCCAACTCGTCGGCATTTACAGTCTTCATCGCTATTTGTCCTCCTCGAACCGAACCTTGATCTGCGGTGTTTTGTCTTTGTGTTTCGCGCCGGGTAATTCCCGACCGACGATATGGCCGGCAACTGTCGGGATCTTACCGGATTTTGAATACCGATACTGCACCAACGTAGTGCCGTCCGGGCATGGATAGTTTCGCGCGCCATCCTTATCTTTTACCACCACTGCGGGATTCCCTCCACAATCTTTTACGGCCTGTTCAAAGGCCATGTCGGCGGCGGTTGCTCCGCCAGTGCGCGTGATTTGGCTGGTGCTTTTGCCAGCCTTATTGCTGGTAGTCACCTTGCCTCCGGATATCAATCCGGACATGGCTTTTCGGTCTTTTTCGGCGGTTGAGGGCAGGTGTCTCAGGATGGTTTCCGTTTGGGCTTGCCGTGTCGCGCCGGGATGATCGGTTTGGCGCTCAAGCCCCTCCAGCTTGTCGCGGGTTTCAGGCAAAACTTTTTCGCCAACCTCCTTTGACAACCCGGTCGCGCGTTTGGGGTCCCTGTCGTTCAGTTGACTAAACAGATTGGAAACCTCAGCCAGCGCTTTGTTGGTTCCCGTATCCAGCGCATCAGCGATAAACTTCGGCAGGTCACCGGTGTCGGAGGATTTCAGGATGGCATCGACCTGCCGATTATTTTCCGAATGCCCATCTGCGCCGATGTCTTCGAAATCGCCCGACTGCCACCAGGGGGTCAAGTTTCGGGACTGGGTAATGGGAGCTGTCGTTGCGATCAGATCAGGTGAGGAATTGCGCAGCGGTGAAATCCCTCGCCCATCCTGCTCACGACGTCGCCGCTCCAGCACAGTTTTTGTGGCTTTGCGGAACTGTTCTTCCGCTAAAGCTGGCCTTAAGGGACCGATTTTCCGTCGTGGTTTCTGGTTAATTTC
>Ga0316204_10004810_pt1 | contig 23573 bp, 29 predicted proteins | sample 6monrhotite_MG_2_FD_205661 | JGI IMG/M metagenome (GOLD analysis project Ga0316204, IMG submission 205661) | Microbial mat bacterial communities from mineral coupon in-situ incubated in ocean water Damariscotta River, Maine, United States -... | ecosystem: Environmental > Aquatic > Marine >... | reverse complement strand
AAGCTTAACTGCACAGCTTTGGACTTAAATTCCTCGCTATATTTCCAGGTTTTCCTTGGTTGATTGCTCTTGGGCATCAGACATCTCCTTGATAGGTTTTGATGTCCGTTTTATCGGGGGAAGATCAAATTCCTCTCGGTTTGAATAGTTAGGCATTCTGCCCATGATGAACAAAGTATGCCATATTGCCAATTGAATAAACTTCAAACGTGATTTCGATTTTTTCCAAGCGCTGATGTAATGACTCACTTGATTGGCACAAAGCAACTTCATGCTGTTTTTTTAGGAATTGAAGGTACTTATATCCCAATTTATTATTCGCAGCGAGACTGGAAATAAATAAATCAGCCGTATCATTTTTTACGCGCATAAATTCTTTTAAAAGGGCTTCTGTATCCTCAAAGATGTGCAGCATGCCAAAGGATTGTACGGTTGAAAAACTACCTTGCAGGAAAGGTAGGTGCAGAATATCAGCCTGTATCAATATGATATTTTCAGGAACTTTTCCTGCATATTGAATAAGTCGGTTTCTGGCTCGTTTTAGCATGCCTAGAGAACGATCTAACAAAATGATGGGGCGTTTGCTCTTGGCATATGTTTTTGCCGTGAATATCAATGAACCACACCCTGCATCCAAAATGATACCATCATTGTTTGAGGCTATTGCCTGCTCACAGAATACCTCATATTGATTGAGCCAATTACCCCATATTATTCGATTGTAAAAGCGATTCCCAATAATCCAGTCGTAAAACTTCGCCGCTTTATCATAATGGTGTGACTGATCTTGCTTTTGGATCACGGAATAGATCCCATGTTCAACGATCTCTAAACTTACACCGGGCAATAAAATTTTCTCCATTTTATCAAACATTTTCATTGCTTAGCCCCTTTCCATAGTTGATATGTGCCGATGGCATAGAAAAAACCATAAACAAGGCATATCACAGAACTCCAAAACCAAAAGGTATTGCTTTGCTCTGTTTCATTCAGCCAGCCCAGTGAGAGAGGCAAGAGAACCAATCCACGAGCGATATAAATAAACGCGATAATGAACAATGCGACTTTTAGCAGCGGCATGCATGGTAGAATGCCTGCACCCGAAAAAGCATAACATGCCCAAACAGTGAGAATGCTTGCTACAAACAGCGTGACTAGCGTGGGAATCCATGAACCTTGTGCCGCCAGCATCGCCATTTTTTCACCAGCACCCAAAACCCGGTACCAATCTTCTCCGCCAATAATGCAAAAAATATGTAGCAATGCTGCGATCAAACTCAAAATAGCTGCTATCAAAAGAAAAATATTGGTATTGTGTTTGCCAACATCAAACATGATTGCCCTCACTCATATAAGGTGAAACCAACTGCATCATCATGTGTGCACCATGTTTGATATTTTCTTCTGAATCAACTTGACCTGTGACTTCTAGATAGGGCATCCAGAATAAAGCCATAAACAACAATGTATGCGACAAAAAATCTTTCGATGTTGCATCTGCAGGTTTAAGAAAGCCTTGCTGTTCCATGCCTTCTAGTACACCTAAGACCTCTTGCAACCGCCTTTTTAGGGTACTACTGCATAAAGAGGCAAAAGCATTGTCCGCGTGGAATAGCACAACAAGCTCACGATGTAAAAAGCGATATTCCCATACACAAGAAAATGTTCGCTCACTTTGCTCTATCAATGTTAGAGGCTCTTCTGATTCATCTAGTTTATCCCATTTGGCAATCATTTTTTCAAGCAGGGCCAAAATAATATGCTCTTTGTTTTTGTAGTGATAATAAAGATTTCCAGGACTCATTGAGCAAGCTTCGGCAATATGATTGGTTGAAATAACCTTTGTTCCACTCTGATTAAATAGCTCTAAGGATGTTCTAAGAATTTTTCTTTTGGTATTTGATAGATGCATAAAAGTGCCTCATGTAAATCGTGAGGTGCAATTTTAGAGTTATTACTCTATATGTGTCAAGTCGGGGAGGTGTGCTGATGGCTGAAATCAATGGGGCAGATACTTTCTTGAGAACTCCTGTCAAGAAAGTATCTGACCCATTGATTCTATTGATTTTTCTGACCTCCAATGTCTGCCGCTTCACGATCACGTTTTTCAATTGCACTTTCTGCTTGGCGTTTGTATTCTAACAGTTCATGCATCCGCGATGAATTCGGGAAACGTTCAATCATTTCATTCACTGTTTTTAAATAGTTCTCGTAATCTTTCTGTTCAGCATAGTTAGCAAGCACAAACTGACTCAACTCCCATTCGTAATTCTCATTTTCAGTCTGAACATTGCCTTCTCTAGCAAGCTGCATATTCCTTTCCAGTGCCCGTTGTTTGATGTCGGGTGCAGCTAATACATCGGTACCCATGGTCGTTAACATCTCAGCTGTCAAATGCGCTGGAGCATCGTTCTTCTCATTCAAATCCAATGCTTTGCGGTAATATGATTGATACTTCTTAATCAAAGCTTGGTTTTCAGGGCTGCTAAGTAAATAGGGTTTGCCTGCTGCTTCAAGGTCACTATAGTATAACCTATGTTTGATCAGTCCATATTCACCTATAATCCACCATAAAATTGGATCATTTCCATAAACTGCAACAAATGCACTGCTCTCTATACTACGCTTGTTTATAAGGTTTCTTATTTGGGGTGTATCTTCACCATAAGCATATGTTGTTGTTCCCTGCTCATCTATTGGAGATTTAGAAAACTCTCTCAACACTTCTACTTTCCATGCTTGATAACCATCAAGTTTATCAGCCATGGCCATTGGAGAGCCTAATGTCAATAAAGTTCCCAATATATAATAAATAAACCTCATTTATGTGCTCCTCGCCCCGGATCATCTTGGATGTGCAAATGGCCAGTTCGCTCATAGCCGTCTGATACACCATTCCGATTTACATCTTTCTCGTCCCTTACTTTATCAGAAAAGCCCTTATTACTTTTCAAAACGGGACTGCTACTAATATCCTCCAATCAACGGGGTTAGACCCACTACTGTCCCAGCTAATTTCAATCAGATGAGGCTGGCGCTATGATTGAAATTAGCTGGGACAGTAGTGGGGCAGACTCGATTGATTCAAATATTTGTTGTTAGCATCTGGGCCGAAGTAAATCACTTTATACCCAATCTTTTCCCACCGCCATTCGCACTCTTTTGAGTGTAGTCCAAAGTCCACTTTAACACTACTAACTTTGCCAGCCTATGCTTGATTAAACTCCATAATGATTAAACCCCATTGGTCATTGTAAGTTACTTGTCACAAACGTTGAATCAATAGTTGACTGTCTTTCGATTATGCCCCAATAAAATCGCAGTTTTACTAGCGTTTACATCAACGCAAAAGCGGCATTATTTTTTTTGCATTATAACCACTTAACTTACTGTCATTAAACATCATATAAGATATCTCATAATACCCTACTGCTCTAAACTCTTGCTAAAATCGGAGACTTTCATTTTTCACCTACTCTAAATCAGAGAAAATGTAACACCTGACCTCAGGATAAGTCCTGAAAAACCGCCCAAAACCGCGTATTTTCAATAGAACATTGGAAAAAAAAGAAGCCTGCCTATACTGTCGACATGCGTTTAATTATGTTGGATACAGAAACCACAGGTCTATCACCGCAAAGCGGCGATCGTATGGTAGAAATTGGCGCCATTGAAGTTAGCCAGCGATGCATTCGACCCGAACGCAAGTTTCACCAATATATTAACCCTGGTCGCTCCATTCCTAATGTAGTGGTGCGTATTCACGGCATTGATGATGCCAAAGTGAAGAATGAACCAAGTTTCGCAGAGATTGCCCCTGAATTTCTAAAATTTATTGAAGGCGCAACCCTAGTTATCCATAACGCCCCTTTTGACTTAGCATTTATTATGCACGAGTTAGCAGAGGCGGGGCTACCCAATATCGGTAATTTTCCCATCATTGATACCCTGCTCATGGCACGCAAACGCTTCCCTCACCAGCGTAACACATTAGACGCATTATGTGATCGCCATGGTATTGAGCGCGGACACCGAACCCTGCATGGAGCGCTCTTAGATGCCGAATTACTGGCTGAAATGTATTTAGCGATGACAGGCGGCAATCAATTTTCACTGAGTATGGATGTTGAGAGCCACCCTGCATCAAGCATTATACAGCTTCCAGAAACACAGCGCGCCCACAATGAAAAAATGGAAACAACAAAAATTCTACAGCGTGATGCATTAAATATATCAAAGAAAGACATGCAGTCTCACCAAGCTATGATGGAACGCATCCACCAAGAAAGTGCTGGGAAAGAGCTTTGGGCTCATGATGAAAACAATAGGAGACCCCTGCCATGATGTTGCCATCCCCTATCATGATGATTTGTGCTGGAAACATGTGCCGCAGCCCCTTTGCTGAATATTATATGCGCCAGAAACTTGAGCAGGCAGGCGTAGAAGGCGAATGTTTCAGCCGTGGCCTTTTAGCCATGCCTGGGCGCAAGGTTCCCTGCACAGCGTTGAAAGTTGGACTAGAATTTGACATTGATATGCAAGACCATATTTCACAAACACTATTGGCTCCAGATGTTGACCGTGCCGCTATGATTTTAGTTATGGAACAAGGACAACGCCAGCACTTGAGTAAAATGCGGCCTGCCAGCATTGGCAAAATATTTTTGCTTTCTCAGCCCAGTGATGGCAAAAGAATTGCTGACCCTATGGGCAAAGACAAAGCATATTTTCGCAAAACTTATGAAGAAATCACCATGAATATCGATGCTTGGATGAAACGCTTTGGCATCCATCAAAAAAATTAAGGAGGCTATGTGAGTTCGCTTGTCCGTTTCTATTTTTCTCTAACACCGCGCCTACAAGCATTTATCACGCTACGTGATGGGCTGCAATGCCTCGAACATGCCCGTAAACAGAATAATCCCTACAGTTGGTTACAAGCAGCAACAGATGTTCGGACATCACTACTTGGCGAGCATGGCCGTAAACCTGTCACCCCTGAACTGATAGCATTATTGAAGTCTATACGAGAACACCTAGATGAATTAGCAAAAAAACATCCTGGTTTCAGTACTCAAATTACAGATGCTTGCCAATCCATTACCGAGCATGAGCAAACAATACGTCAATGCGTGCCTGGCATATTGTCGTTCTTAAATCAGGATGGAATTCTTAATGCTTGGGTAAATGCTAATAAAAAGCAGGATTTTTTGGCGCATAAACTTAATTTTCCACAAGTATTACCCATATTTTGGCAATCTTTGAATCTACAAGATGCATTTAGTGAGTCCTTGCAGGAGTTGTGCGCCATCGTCACCCATATCGATGCGATGCTGAATGATTTTGTACCATGGTCTGATAAAATAGCTGAAGAAGGTCGCGCTCAAATCACACCGCCACGCGATGACCAGCATGGCTTGTTAATTATCGGTCTCGATTCCAAATGGGTGGAGCAAGGTATTACCCCAGAGTTTTCAGGTAACCGTTTAGCTATTCGCATGCGTTTTCAAGCTTGGAAAGCTGCCGAACCCCTCGCCGTAGTTGAAGAAGATATCTCCTACCGCATGATGCTGGTGCCTATTATATGAAAAAAGAGTTTTCATGCCCCATTTGCAAAGACCAAGTAAAACAACAAAATAAGTGTTTCCCATTTTGCTGTAAGCGTTGTCAAACCATTGATTTAGCTCGTTGGTCAGATGGCAGTTATAGCATTGCGGGTGACCCTATTCCTGACCATGAAAATGATGAAGAACATAGGATTCATTGATGAATGAAGCTGTGCAAGACTATCACAAACAAGGTTATGTATGGGTAAGCCTTGCCTTAGCCATGCCAGTTTTCTTATGGCCAACCCTCTTACTACTTGGCTTTACACCGGCTTTTGGTGTTAGTATTGAGCAAAATTGGCTTGTTGCTGCTTGCTGCCTACTTATAGCTGCTGTCGTTGCTGATTCAATCTTATCTTATCGCCATCATATCAGCCATATCATTGGCAGTGCTATATGGATTGTTGCCGTCTGCTACGTTGTTTCACTTGCCATTCGCAAACCTGAGATGGCTTGGTTAATTGCAGCTCTTTTTGCTCTGCGACCGTTACATCTCTTCCATCAGCTCTGGCATAATAAGTCCGAATTTCAGCAGTGGTGGCACTGGGTTGCATGGTGGAGAGATAGCAGCACTGCTTTGGTTATGTTTCTTTGGTTAAGCTACTGGCCTCAATAAATCAGTTTTGCCTATCCGATTAAGCATTTGCCATACGGCGCGATGATGGCGTAGGGCGCTCTTCTGGGCGAATGCCCAACTTAGCAAATAACGCTTGATCCTGATCAGCCTCGGTATTGCCTGTCGTCAGCAATTTTTCTCCATAAAAAATTGAATTCGCACCCGCCAAAAAACACAATGATTGCATTTCTTCACTCATCACTTCACGCCCCGCAGACAAACGCACATGCGAGCTGGGCATGGTAATGCGTGCGACTGCCAATGTACGAATGAAATCAAAGTTATCCAGATCATCGAGCTCTTGCATCGGCGTTCCTTCAACCTTCACTAACATATTAACTGGCACCGATTCAGGGTGCGGATTCATGCGTGCCAACTGTGCAATCATGCCCGCACGGTTTTTTACTGCTTCACCCATACCCACAATACCACCGCAACACACGCTCATGCCTTCTGCACGCACATTTTTCAAAGTATCCAAACGATCTGCATAGGTTCGTGTCGAGATTATTTCTTTATAATACTCAGGGTCTGTGTCTAAATTATGATTATAATAATCCAAGCCCGCATCTTTCAATTTCCGAGCTTGTTCCGCATCCAGCATACCAAGCGTTGCACAAGCTTCCATATCCATGTCTTTGACTTCACGAATCATGTCGAGCACCAAATCAAATGCACGACCTTTTGGCTCACGCCAAGCCGCGCCCATACAAAAGCGTGATGCACCCTGTTCCTTGGCTGCACGTGCGGCTTTCATGACATCCTCTTTTTTCATTAACAGCTCAGATTCAACATCGGTGTTGTAACGTGATGATTGCGGACAATACTTACAATCCTCGGGGCAACCACCTGTTTTAATAGATAATAAGGTCGAAAGTTGCACTTCATTGGCATCGAAATTGGCTCGATGCGCCTGCTGGGCTTGAAACATTAAGTCATTGAATGGTAAATCAAACAATGCTGCAATTTCTTCTACAGTCCAATCATAACGCATACGCAACTCCGTCAACCAATATATCACGAAAGGTAGACGGTTCGAAGCCGATAGGCAAAGAAGTTAAGTGTCTAAAATCGGCAGCTCTGATTTATATTCAAGCTTACTTAAATGTTTTCGTATCATTAAAGTACTATTCAAACTCATAGAAAGCCCATGCAAACCAAGGTTTAAGAAGGTTTCCGTCCACTCTGGATTTGCAGCCAACTCCCCGCAAACTGTCACTGGAATATTTGCATTATGAGCAGCATAAACGGTTTGCCGAATGAGCGCTAAAATGGCTGGATGATCAGGGCTGTAGATGCAGCAGACATCTTCATCCGCACGGTCTGCCGCCAAGGTGTATTGAATAAGGTCATTGGTTCCAATAGAGAAAAAATCTGATACCGCAGCTAAGTCATCAGCAATTATCACCGCCGCTGGCACCTCAATCATACAGCCAACAGGCACAGTATCCTTTTGAACTCCCAATTCATCACAACATTCTTCCACCATCTCACGCACGGCTATCATTTCCGAGCAGTTTGTTACCATCGGCACCAATATTTTGACATTGCCATATTCGGAAGCTCGCAAAATGGCTCGCACTTGCGCTTTTAATACGGATCGCCACTGCAATAACATACGCACGCCACGCAACCCCATAGCAGGGTTTTCACCATTATAATGATAACCGGATAATTGTTGAAATAAGGCTGGTTTATCACCGCCAACATCCAATAATCGAAACGTCACAGCTGAGCCATGCATGCTCTTTACAATTTCAGCATACTGTTGGTACTGGCGCATTTCATCAGGTGGCACTGCATCCTGCATAAAAATAAACTCTGTACGGAACAGACCCACACCCTCAACACCCAATTCTACAGCTAAGTCGACTTCTTCACGAAATTCAAGGTTTGCCATAATGTTCATGCTGTGCCCATTCGCACTTTTCGATGCACATTTAGCAAATTTTTTCAAATCGTGACGAACCACATTCATCGCCGCAATAAAACGCTGATATTCGGTGACTTCATCCTCACTTGGATGAAGGATCCAACGCTCTCGCTCTGCATCAAGCAATAATAAATCACCATCGTGCACTTGGCTCAATAGCTCGCTAACCCCTATCAAAGCTGGCAGGCCAATGCCCCTGGCAATAATAATTCCGTGTGCATTCATACCGCCTTGCTCACAAATGATGCCCGTAGCGCCTTGTCTCCATAACAACACGATGCTTGAAGGGCTTAAATCATCCGCAACAATAATTGTAGGGTCATCCGTTTGCATAATCGTAGGGCTAAAAACTTGCCCCATCAAATGGCACATAATACGATGCCCTACTTGAGTCACATCACTCTTTTTGCTGCGTAAATAGTCATCTTCAATACAGTCAAAAACAGAGATAATATCATCCATTCGACGGCGCAATGCCCACTCAGCATTAATTTTCTCATTCGCAATCAAATCCAGTGCTTTATCAACCAGTTCAGGGTCAAGCAACAACATTCTGTGCGCTTCTAAAATAAGAACAAGGTCTTGGTGTTTTAAATTAAGCAGATGCGCATGCTCTACATCCAACTCCTGCAATGCAGCTCGTACAGCAGCCCCCAGCCTTAGCTGCTCATCTTGAAGCTCCTCTACAAGCAAATGTCTCTCAGAAATGGCCATCTGACCAGCTATAAGCTTTTGTACCTTACCAACCACCACTCCGCTACTACTGGCAATCGCCGAGCCTTCAATGCGCTGGTTAGTCACTACTCACCCTCTCCAAAGCGGTCATTTACCAAAGCCTCAATAGCATTCAAGGCTAGCTGTTCATCTTTACCCACAGCTCGTAATGTTAAAGAAGTTCCTTTCCCTGCTGCCAGCATCATGATGCCCATAATACTTTTGGCATTCACTTCCATACCATCTTTCAGCAAAGTAATTTCACTAGCAAAACGGCTTGCTTCAGAAACAAAGCGCGCCGAAGCTCGCGCATGCAAGCCAAGTTTATTCTGAATATGCAAAGTACGCTCAGCCATGACTTTGATCTCCTTCTGCTGGTGGACAATGTTCGGGACTTGCTGGCATAAAATCAGATGCCAAACACATGTATTGCTGTCCTGATGCCACCACATCATGTGCCAACATGTTTAGGCTAACATGATTTTTTTGGCACATCATACGATCAGACGTCGCTTTAATTAAAGTGGGCAAATTAAAGCCTGAAATAACTTCACACTCACCCTCTTTTAAGCATGTCAAAGCAACATTACATGGTGTCCCACCAAACATATCAGCAAATATTAAAGTTCCATAACCAGCATCACACTGCTTCACAAGGTGGGCAAGTTTCTCCTGCAAAACCCCTGTATCACTCGGCTCGAATACATCAATCGCAGCCATCAAAGGTTGTTCTCCCATCACATGTTCAACAGCCAGTTTCATTTCACTGGCAATGCGTGCATGTCCAATTAAAACAATCCCAATCATGACAACCCCTTCTTACAAGAACCGCATATCAACCAAGTTGATATCATTTTAGCATGAAACCTCTCACCTTTCAGGCTGAAGAAGGCTCTCAAACTTTTCCCACACGATTCAGCTCTCTATGCCTTACCATCGGCACAGTAAATTTTTGCTCTTTCATCCATGCCGCCAAACGCTCGACCATATAAACCGAACGATGGCGCCCACCACTACAGCCTATCGCCAGTGTAAAATACTGCTTACGTTCACGCTTCAACTTTGGCCATACAAACAACAGCCACTGTCGCAATTTTTCTTCAGCCTCTGCTACTTCAGGGTAAGCATTAAAGAATTCACTTACCGCCTCATCTTGCCCCGTCTGTCGCGCCAACAAAGGCTCATAATGTGGGTTGGGCAAAAAACGTAAATCAATCACCATATCTGCCTCACTGGGCAGTCCCCCCTGATAACTAAAAGACATCAGCAGGCATGACAAATTATTGCTCGTCATTGCCTTCGAACTTCGGCCGCGCCAGAATGACTCTACCAAGTCCGCTAGTTCATAAGGGTTTAGCGTGCTGCTATCCAAAACCAAGTCGGCCACTTCTTTCAATGGTCTTAAGGCCTCACGCTCTGCCGCTAGCACCGTCTCTAAGCTCGCATCTGCTGCCTGCTGCAAACTAAAAGGGTGCTTGCGACGCAATATAGAAAAACGTCGTTGCAACACTTCGCTTGAAGCATCCATAAACAACATGCCCCACTCACCTTGCTTACGCACCGTTGCTAACATTTCAATCAAACTGTCAGGCCCCATAGCGCTGCGAATATCCATACATACAGCTGCATGTTCATGCCGAACGTTCTCCACCCACGCCGGCAACATGGCTGCGGGCAAATTATCTGTGCAAAAAAAGCCAAGATCTTCCAAAGCATGCAAGGCCGTGCTTTTCCCTGCTCCAGACAAACCACTAATTATCATCAACATTACAGTTCATTTCCCTTTGGCATCTCACCACCATGCCGAATACGATCTTCCAAAGCTGCTATAAAATCTTGGTTACTATTTATTCCCCGTTGTTTTAAAAGTTGGTTACGTGTTGCAATTTCAACAATAACCGCCAATGATCTTCCTGGGCGAATTGGAATACGAACACGTGGAAGATCCACTTTATGGATGCAAACTGTATCATCCTCGGACATCACACGATCACCTTCTTTTATGTTTTCCCAAGGAATAAGCTCAATTACCAGTCGTACACGTTTGGTATCTGTAATTGCCGCAGCCCCATATAGATCACGAATATTCACTACGCCCAAACCACGCAACTCCATGTGATAACGCAATGCCTCTGGACTATGTCCTACCAAAATACCAGGGCTCGAGCGCACCACCTCAACCATATCATCAGCAATCAAGCGATGACCACGTGAAATCAACTCCAAGCCAATTTCACTTTTACCAATCCCACTCGCACCTGTCAGCAATACACCCAAACCATAAACATCCATATAGACACCATGCTGCCATGCCCTTGGAGCTAAACGTTTGGATAAAAACAGTAACATATCGGTCATGAATGTGGATGATGCCAGCTCTGAAACAAACAACGGTGTTTGCGTTCGTTTTGCCGCATCAAGGATAATAGCCGGTGGCTCAGTACCACGTGTAATGACAACACCTGCAAGGTTTAGATCAAAAACAGCATCTACCGCTTTTTTTTGTACAATAGGTGGTTTGGTTGAGAGGTAGAGCAACTCTGTTTGCCCAATGACCTGCAAACGGTAGTCATTTAAATTCTCTAAAAAACCAGCAAAAGCTAAGGATGGTTTTTGCATACGTGGGTGATCAATATATCGATGCAAGCCCTCCTCGCCCGTAATCAAACGCATCTGCAGAACCTCACCTTGTTCGGCAAAGATCTCAGCCAGCGTAATACGAGGGTTTGCACTCATTTAAACAAGTTAAATATCATGGTCACTGCACACCAGAAAACAAATCACTGATAGCCTGCATATCGCTAACAGCCATAATAGAGGCTCGAAGCTCAGGTTTTTGTAATAGGCGTGCCAGCTTTGCCAATAGCTCTAAATGCTGCCCTTCTTCATCATCGGGTACTAATAACATTACCACAATATAAACTGGCTGACCATCGATAGCATCAAAATCAATGCCTTCTGGATGCCTAGCCATGGCAATGACGGGCTCAGGTAAGTCAGACATACGGCTATGAGGTATTGCTACCCCATGACCGATGCCTGTGCTTCCCAAGTGCTCTCGTGCCATAATGAGCTCCAGTATCTGGTCGGGATCCATCGCTGGCAATAACCCAGCCATTTCAGTAATCAGTGCACGTTTACTAGATGCTGTAGAATCAAGTAAGATGTGCTCGACTGGAATCATTACGTCAGTATTCATAGTTATGCAACTTCTGGCTCAATCCAGTTTAATGAACCATCCGAACGACGATATAAAGCATTCAGCGTATCTGTCTCCGCATTGGTAAACATCAACACAGTCTTATTTTCCGCCAATTCCATCTGCATCACAGCTTCATCCACACTCATGGTATGCACCTGAATGCTCTCATGATTCACAACCTCAGGCATCTGCGTTTCTGTCAATTCTTCATGCCCTTGACCTGGGTCAATCACACTGTGAGAAACCTTAACTTCCCGGCCTTTACGCTGGCCATGACTCGACAAATGTTTACGTAATTTTGCGCGGTAACGCTTCAACTGGCGGTTCAATTTATCCATCACACCATCAATGGATGCATACATATCATCTGTTTCATGCGAGCCATGAATGTTAATACCATTGGCTTGCATATTTACTTCGCAACGCTGGCGAATTTTCTCAACCGACAAAACAACATGAACATCCACAACATGATCAAAAGAATGCTTCAGATGCTGCAACTTATCATCCACATAAGTCTTCAAAGGATCCGTTAGTTCGACATGCCGTCCTGTAATGGATACTTGCATATTTATTACCTCCGTACTTGCGGTGTACGTGCTAAAGAAGCACGTTTTCTTTGGCTACTCGATGGTAGCCCAAGTTGTTCACGATACTTGGCTACAGTGCGTCTGGCAATCTCAATTCCTTCAGAGATTAAGCGATCCGCCACAGCTTGATCCGAAATCGGCTTGCCAACTGGCTCTGATTGAATCAATGTTTTTACCCGTTGCTGTACACGATGCACTGAAATCATGCCCCCGCCACGCATTGGCAGGCCCGATGAAAAAAAGCGCCGCATCTCGATAAGTCCTAATGGTGTATGGGCATATTTCCCGTTAGTCACGCGAGAAATTGTTGATTCATGCAAATTAACCTGCTCAGCGACATCTTGTAATGTGAGTGGTTTTAAACCAAGAACCCCATGCTCCAAGAAAGCCTTCTGACATTGGGCAAGGCAAACCCCCACTTTCATCAAAGTCTCACTGCGTTGATCTAAGGCGTACATCAACCATTTGGCTTCCTGTGCCGCAGCAGACATAAACTCTTGATCTTTAGCGCTCCACTGGTGGCCAGTCCACTGCTCACTCATGCGCACACCACGCCAACCAGATTTAGGAACTTCAACTTCAATCTCGCCGCTATTAAGGCGGCGAAATATAATTTCTGGCCGCACATAAATATTGGGCTCACCACGCAGCCCATGCCCTGGAAACGGATCCAAACGCCGCATGCGCTGACGTGCTTGCAGTAAGTCGTCATGCGAACAATCAGCTTTACGCGCCAAAATGGCGTCATCTTCCAGCAAATCTTCCGAGAAGTGCAATAATAATCGACGCGCAATTTTTGCAGCCTGATCATCGCCCGCCAGCTGCAACATCAAGCATTCGGTTAAATCACGCGAACCAATACCAGTAGGCTCTAACTCTTGAACCACCTGCTCAAGTACATCTATCACTTGCACCGCAGTAACACCCAGCTCTTTGGCAAGTTCAGAAGGGTCTGAGCGGAAATACCCATCATCATCCAACGAGTCAATCAAAGCATGGGCTATCTTGCGTTCCTGCTCCTGCATCGGCTGGCAATTAATTTGTTCATGCAAGGATTCACCCAGATTCAGTTCTTCATGCCATTGCTGATCACTATCCAGCAAGCCTTCACTGCTTGAAGCTGCATGAGATGACTCCCAGCGACCATCATCGGTCTGCCACTCTTGCTCATCTGTACGCGTCTCTGATGCAGTAGTATCATTTTTTTCTGCCGCTAAGTCCTGCACTTGCATATTTGGATCAATTTCCAACAAGGGATTGCTTTCCAGACAGTCTTCAAGATACGTTTCAAGCTCCATCGAGCTCATTGCCAAGACTTTTAAGCTTTGTGTTAACTGCGGCGTTAGAGCAAGACGCTGCCCCAACTTTTGAGATAAATTCACGCCTATAGGAGCACCGGCCACTACGACAAACTCTCATCTGTCTTAGGTAATAAAGCAGCCGTGATATTAGCAATAAAAGAAATCATATGCATCATGATGTATAGCGCTTTTCCCGCTTATCAGCAAGATCTATTTTATAAATTAAAATATTAAATCAGCTGTTTTCTTGATTTTGCAAAGGCTTCAGCATCTCTGCCAATTCACCATTGGCATGCATTTCATTCACAATATCACAACCACCCACAAACTCGCCTTTGATATAAAGCTGCGGAATAGTCGGCCAGTCGGCATAATCTTTAATACTTTGACGCACAGCTGAGTCCAACAACACATTCACTGCTGCATATGGCAAATTATAAGAACCAATAATGCTCGATACCTGCTGTGAAAATCCACACTGTGGCATTTTCGGCGTGCCCTTCATAAACAACACCACATCATTACCTTTTACTACGCTATCAATTTGATCCAATACTGCATTACTCATAATAACTCCGTTAAACCTTATTCAGATCGTGTTTTCAATGCCAACGCATGAATCGCGGCACGCATATTGTCGCCTAAAGCTGCATACACCATTTTGTGCTGAGCAATACGCGTCTTGCCTGCAAAGCTAGCTGACACCACTTCCATCTCGAAATGATCATCTCCCGAATAACACGAAACATGAATCTCCGCATCGGGCATTGCTTCAAGAACCAATGCTTTGAGTGTATCAGGATGGATTGCTTCAGTCATAATAAACCTGCATTCTTTGTAAATTTGGTGGGCTCACTAGGACTCGAACCTAGAACCAACCGGTTATGAGCCGGTTGCGCTAACCAATTGCGCCATGAGCCCTCATTGGAAGCGCGCAAGCTAGTCAGGCAAACCATACATGGCAATGTATCTACAATAGTTTTACCATTCGGCCATGAACCCAACAACTTTTTCCGAATTAAATCTTCCAAAAACTTTGCTGCAAGGCATTGATGAGCTTGGCTACACAGAACTTACCCCCGTTCAACAAATCGCCTTACCAATGACCTTAAAGGGAAAAGATGTTGCCGGGCAAGGGCGAACAGGCACAGGTAAGACAGCCACTTTCTTAATTACCATCATTAATCACTTGCTTTCCAATGAGCCTAAACAAGGAAGGACAGGCCTGCACCCTCGCGCGGTTATCATTGCGCCTACCCGTGAATTGATCATTCAAATTGGGGAAGATGCCAAAAAACTCGCCAAACATACCAACTTAAAGCTTCATACTGTCTATGGCGGCGTAGATTATGAAAAGCAACGCAAGGCATTTGACGGCGGTGTCGATATCCTTATTGGCACACCCGGCCGTTTAATAGATTATCTAAAAAAACATTGCTATAGCTTAAATCGCACTGAAATTATGGTGCTGGATGAAGCCGACCGTATGTTTGACCTTGGCTTTATCAAAGATATTCGTTTCATGTTGCGCCGCCTGCCCAAATACAACGAACGCCAAGCACTCTTATTCTCAGCCACCTTATCCCACCGCGTCATGGAATTGGCTTATGAGCACATGAACAATCCCGAAAAACTGCGTGCCGAAGAGGGTGAGCTAACCGCATCTGGCATCACAGAATCCCTTTATCACACAGCCATGGAGGATAAGGTTCCATTGCTCATTCATCTATTGCGCCAAGACAATGTTGAACGCGGCATCATTTTCATCAATGAAAAGCGCGATGGTGAGCGTGTTGCGCGCCAATTAGCTCGTTACGGCTTCAAAGTAGGCATTCTCTCAGGCGATGTGCGTCAGGCAAAACGCATGCGTATTTTAGAAGATTTTTCACAAGCCAAGTTGCACCTATTGGTCGCTACTGATGTTGCAAGCAGGGGCATCCACATTGATGGTATAACCCATGTATTTAACTACGATTTGCCCGATGATGCTGAAAATTATGTGCATCGTATTGGTCGCACCGCACGTGCAGGCAGCACTGGCACGGCCATATCATTTGCCTGCGAACGCTTTTGCTTTGGCCTTCCTGACATCGAAGCATACATCAAGCGCTGCATTCCTGTAGAAGGCATGCCAGAAGAAGCCCACGATATTGGTAAGCCCACGCATCCCGAAGCCACTGCCGAAGGTCTAAAAAGTGCGGATCGCGCCGAAAAACACAACAACAAACCTAAGCCTTCAGGAAAACCGCGCCGACCGCAACGCCGCAAGAATTAAAACCATACCACTAAGTCATTGAATTTGTTTAATATTATCCACAAAAACAAGTAGCTTTCGCGCCAAAGCTATAACTTGCGCAGGTTTTTTAGTCTTATTCATTTCAAGCATTAAATATTTCCCTTCTATGACATACGGCTTGTTGTGAAAGTTCTCAATAAGAGCCCTGCTAATTCGCTGCCAAGTACTATTTAAATCAGCTTGTCGAATACTCAATAGCTCAGCATTAAGCATAGGGTTTTCCATATTCAATAAGAGTAATTCACGGCTAAGGTAGCCCATCCATGCAATATCTCTCTCTCGCAGGCTGGAGTAGCTTGTAAATCGAAGCATTGAGGCACTAAGTTGATTGGCTGCAATTGCCACCCCAACCCATGCCTCCTGCCTGATATCCATTGCAATAACACGCGTCCATGAATATGCCATTAGCAGCTCTCGTGAACGTCTTTCATTAAAAGCCTGCCCTTCTAATTCCTCATGCAACGTGCCTATGTCTTGTTGAATTTCCACATCAATTTTTTGCAGTGTTTTTACATCTTTCGCCAAAGAAGCATTCACCATACGTTCTGCATTATTTTCTATATGTGATAAAACTATTTTTGTCTTATTTGATCCTTCACTTGCAGAGGCAGACATAAAAGGCGCAATAGCTATACCAACTGTTAGCAATAAAATATAACGTCGTTTGACTAGCATTCTCTCTTTCCCCTTTCACATTAAAAAAAACCACTCTATCATACTTAAGTTACCGCAGTTTGATTATAACATGAATATTTCATCATGGTTTAAAGCATTCCAGCCAGAGTAAACCATTAAAATGGCCGTACAATAACTAAGATTACAGCGCCAAGTAGACCAAACACTGGAGCCTCATTAAACCAACGGTAAAACACATGGTTGCGGTTATTTTTCGCTTCGGCAAAAACTTTCACCAAGTGCCCGCAATAAAAATGATAACAAACCAACAAACCAACGATACTCACTTTTGCATAAAACCATATCTCACCTTGCAAAGAGTCCCATTGTATCCATGTTAAGACAGCACCTGTAATCAGGGTTAAAAACATCATAGGCGTTACAAAACGGTATAATTTACCTTCCATCAGCGTCAGGCGATCATGCACTGGCCCATCATTAAACTCGGCATGATTCACAAACAAGCGCGGCAAATAAAATAGCCCTGCAAACCATGAAACCATCATCACTACATGAAAGACCTTTATCCACTCCATAAGCACCTCCCCCCATTCACTAAAAGCATAATTTCACTGAACCCTAACCCCAAGCGACGATCTTCCCAAGAGCCGTTAGCGCTGCTCACATGCGCATTCTTGAGAGCTCCCCTTGTCAGCTTAACTTTATTCACTTAGCTGGCGATTGTGCCTGAAAAACTCATTGAAGCATGTCCCGCGTGATACAAAACATCATTATTTCTGCCCTAGCCTTGTCACAATATGCCGCAGTTGAGGCGCTAAAAACGACCTCTGCGATTGAAATTATGCCGCTAGCCTATGATAAACGCCGATAATATTTGCTGCGTGAGTTACCTCTATTGGGCTTTGCTACTGTCTCCGAGCTAGGAGGAGTTTCTATATTTATGTCAATGGTCATAAGCTTACCAACGATTTCAAAGGCTTTTATTGGAGCGTGCAGGAACAGGCTCGTGTGGCAATTACACTTGCTTAAGGCTTTCGTGTTTACCCGTCCAGCACCCATCCGCGCTTCTCCCATATAACACCTCTAGATGACATTCGTGAAGGTATCGCTAGAATCGCATCGTTTTTGAATAAATAATTAAGTGAAACAATGTCATTACATGCTTTCGTAGGTATGTGGTGGTGATGTATAGCTGGAGCTTTTCTCCCCATGATGAATTTTTTAACCAAATTATTCGGTAGCCGTAACGAACGTATCCTTAAGCAATACACGCCTAAAATTGCTGAAATAAATGCGCTTGAAGGCGCTCTACAGCCACTATCGGACACCGAACTTGCTGCTAAAACAGAAGAGTTTCGTACCCGCTTGAAAGATGGCGCATCATTGGATGAGCTATTACCCGAAGCCTTTGCTGTATGCCGTGAAGCCAGTAAACGTGTATTGGGCATGCGTCACTTTGATTCGCAATTGATTGGCGGAATCATTCTTCATGAAGGCAAGATTGCTGAAATGAAAACGGGTGAAGGTAAAACTCTAACCGCGACATTGGCAGTTTATCTACATGCTCTTGAACGCCGTGGTGCGCACGTGGTCACCGTAAATGACTACCTCGCCAGCCGCGATGCCGAGCAAATGGGTGAATTATATAGTTTTCTAGGTCTAACAACAGGCGTGATTGTCAACGGTATCACACATGAAGAACGCAAAGCTGCCTATGCTTCTGATATTACTTACGGAACCAACAATGAATTTGGCTTTGATTATCTGCGTGATAATATGGCTTTCACCAAAGAAGAATTGGTGCAACGTGATTATGCCTTTGCCATTGTTGATGAAGTCGATTCCATTCTAATTGATGAGGCGCGCACACCGTTAATTATTTCAGGCCCTGGTGAGCAAGCAACGGATCTTTATGCAACCGCCGATGCTTTGGTGCAAAAACTCGATGAAGCCGATTATGAAAAGGACGAAAAAGATAAAGCCGTGTCTTTTACCGAGTCAGGCATGGAACATGTTGAAGAACTGTGTATTGAGGCGGGGCTTTTCAAAGACAGTAACTTATACGACCCAGCAAATGTCAATATAAACCATGCTGTCACCCAATGTCTGCGTGCCAACACCCTATTTACACGTGAAGTCGATTATATTGTTCGCAATGGCGAAGTGATTATTATTGACGAGTTTACAGGCCGCATGATGCCTGGCCGCCGTTATTCGGATGGTCAACATCAAGCTTTGGAAGCCAAAGAAGGTGTAGAAGTTCAACCTGAAAACCAAACGCTGGCATCGGTTACATTTCAGAACTTTTTCCGTATGTATGAAGTCTTGGCTGGCATGACCGGCACCGCCGATACGGAAGCCGAAGAATTTCACAAAATCTACAAGCTTGAAGTGGTTATTGTTCCCACCAATAAGCCGATGATTCGTAAAGATATGTCTGACCTTATTTATCGTGATACCGCTGATAAAATAGAAGCTGTTGCCAAAGACATTGCTGATATTCATAAGACCCACGCTCCAATTTTGGTGGGAACAACCTCGATTGATAAGTCAGAAGAATTATCTGAAATATTGAAGAAGATGAACATCAAACATGAAGTACTTAATGCCAAACATCATGAACGCGAAGCTGAAATTGTTGCACAGGCAGGACGCAAAGATGCTGTGACTATTGCCACCAACATGGCTGGTCGCGGTACCGATATTGTGCTCGGCGGTAGCGCTAGCATGATGATTTCACAGCTTCCAAAGAAGCTTTCTGATAATGAACTCACCCAAAAGTCTGAAGAATTACATGCAGCCTGTGATGCAGAGCATCTTGAAGTAGTGGCTGCCGGCGGCTTGCATATTTTAGGTACGGAACGTCATGAATCACGCCGTATTGATAATCAATTGCGTGGTCGTTCAGGCCGTCAGGGAGATCCTGGTGCCACACGCTTTTACCTATCATTGGAAGATGATTTGATGCGTATTTTTGGTGGTGAAAAGATGCAGTCCATGCTTACCAAAATGGGCTTTGAACAAGGCGAAGCCATTGAACACCCTTGGGTAAGTAAAGCGATTGAAAATTCACAAAAGAAAGTCGAAGGTCGCAACTTCGATATTCGCAAACAACTGCTTGAGTATGATGATGTGATGAACAAGCAGCGTGAAGTCATTTATGAACAACGCCGTGAACTACTGGAAGCCGATAGTGTGCATGATGTGATTGAAGATATGTCCGGTGATTTTGCAGATCGCCTAGGCGTGGAATTTTTAAATGGTCGTCATGATGAGTGGGATATTGAAGGACTAAGCAATGCATTGGCAGAGCGTCTGAATATTCAAACCGATATTGAGGCCTTGTCAGCCAGTGAGGAAGTTCAACAAGCTGAAGATATGGTAGGGAAACTTACGGGTCTTCTCAATGACACTCTAGCTGCCAAAGAAGCGATTACAGGCGCGGAGCAAATGCGTGGTTTTGAAAAATGGTTGGTCTTGCAAGTACTTGATCACCATTGGAAAGAGCACCTTTTGGCAATGGATCACTTGCGCCAAAGTGTTGGTTTACGTGGTTATGCACAAAAACAACCAATTCAAGAATACAAACGTGAATCATTTGAATTGTTCGAGCGTATGTTGGGCGAGGTTCGTGAGCAAACCATGCGTTCGTTGTACACTGTAGAAGTCGCAGAACAAGAGCCTGAACCGCCCAAACCCGAGCCTGAAATGTTAAACTACAGCATTCGTTCAACTGAGCCCGCTCCACAGCAACAAACTGTGAAGCGCGACCATGCGAAAGTAGGTCGTAATGAGCCTTGTCCTTGTGGCTCAGGCAAAAAATACAAGCAGTGTCATGGTCGCCGTTAGGCTTAATTTGATACAGACTCAGGCGCCCACACCTTCAAAAACCGTACAAATGGAACGCCATTTATACGGCTCACTAAAACTGCCCATTCATGGGCAGTATTGGAGTTATTAACATGGCAGTAAAGCCTCCTGAATTATCTCCTGCACTGCCCGTCCCTGGCTTTCAAGTCGGTACGGCATCGTGTGGTGTCAAATCACCTGATTTAATTGGCAAACGCCAAGATTTAACACTTATTGTCGCCGATGTTCCTGCCCATGCTGCGGGCGTATTCACGCAGAACAATTTTCGTGCTGCCTGTGTTGATTTCGGTGAAGAGACTGTGACTAACAGTGGTGAAAACATTCGTTGTATTATCGGCAATGCTGGAAATGCCAATGCTGGCGTAGGTGAAATAGAACGTGTTTGGTCACAGCAACTGATTGACTTGGCTGCAAGTGCGGCGGGCTGTGCGTCAGCACAAGTATTGTCAGCATCAACAGGTGTAATTGGCGAGCCATTTCCCATTGATCGTATCGCAGCAGGTATGGATGGGGTTGTAGAAAACCTTAATGCAAACCACTGGCAAGATGCTGCTCATGCTATTCGTACCACGGATACCTTTGCCAAATGGGCATCTAAGAAAGTTGGGGCTTATACGATCACTGGTATTTCCAAAGGTAGCGGCATGATTCATCCGAATATGGCAACGATGTTATCCTTTGTTGCCACCGACGCGCCACTAAGCCATCAACAGTTACAACCCATGCTTAAACGCGTGGCAAATCGCTCATTCAACTGTATCAGTGTGGATGGTGATACATCCACCAATGACACATTATACCTGCTTTCCAGCGGCATTGGTTTGGGGCATGTGCCTTTAGATGACACATCTGAGTTTGAAGTAGCACTAACGGAGCTATGCATTGAATTAGCACAACTAATCACCCGCGATGGTGAAGGTGTAAGCAAGTTCGTCACCATTAAAGTCACAGGCTCAAAAACTGAAGACGATGCACGTACCGTCGGTCGCGCTATTGCAGTGTCACCACTGGTCAAAACAGCCTTTGCAGGCTCTGATGCTAACTGGGGGCGTATTTTGATGGCTATTGGCAATGCAGATATTGCCATTGACCGTAATAAAGTCGGCCTGAAAGCCAATGATGTCACGATGCTAGAATCTGGAAATTTACACCCTGATTACCGCGATGAAGATGGCATGGCTGTGTTTGCAAAAGATGAGTTCACCTTACATGTTGATTTAGGTTTGGGCGATGCCGAAGCCACCATTTGGACAGGCGATTTAACCCACGATTATATTGTCATCAATGCCGAATATCGCAGCTGAAAAAACGCAGGTGATTGCGCTTGTCGCAGCCTTTAACGCACAACATGAACTATGCCTACTAAAACGCCCTGATACTGTTCATTGCGGTGGTTTATGGTCACTTCCTGGTGGGAAGGTTGAACCCCATGAACAGCCCCTTGAAGCTGCTGTAAGAGAGTTTAAAGAAGAAACAAAGCTTTCCAGCAAACTCTGGCGGCATTTGGGCAAGTCATCCCACAGCTATGCTGATCGAACGCTGCACTTCCTTCTTTTTGTCTGTTATTGCCCTGATATATCCAATATTAAACCAGAGTCAGAGCATGCTTGGGTAAAGCTAGATAGGTTAGACACTTACCCCATGCCCGAAGCCAACCAAAAATTTATCACGATGTTACTCTCTGATGAAGTAGCTGAGTATTTGACAGCTTTATAAGACCTTACCTTCAAAAGCCATAAAGAAAGCAAGTCTGCCTATTTATTTTCGGTGTCTTCTTTGATGCGCCATAAGAAAAATAAGAGCGTTGCTGCGATGCCTACTAACATCAGCTGCAGCGCAGGTCTTTCGTATAAGATGGCAATGGATATGAGGAATGTGAGCACAATCATAAGCGTGGACTTGCGCTTGATACTGCGCGCTAACACGCCTCTTTCTTCCCAATCCTTTAAAACCTCACCAAACCAGCGATTATTAAGCAACATCTGATGAAACCTTGGTGAACTTCGAGAAAAGATAGCAGCTGCAAGAATCATAAAAGGAGTCGTCGGTAGAATCGGAACAATAACCCCCACAAGCCCGAGTAAAACAAAGAACCAGCCCAAAATAATAAGCAGGTGATTGGTAACAACCTTTCTCATGCTGCTTTATTCCCATAAAAAACTGCAATCCAGACTGTTTCAATATCAGGATCTGTCCATGAAACTTTATGTTTGGTAAAAGCAGGGATATTCAGGTGGTCACCTGTTGTTAGGCGTATTTCTTTACCATCCGCAAAGGTTAAAATAGCAGCGCCTTGTAACACAATCACCCACTCATCCTGAGCTTGGTCATACCAACCAGATTCAGGAGATATATGGCCTTTGGAAACAATACGTTCAATTTTAAAATCACCCTGCTGCACAAGGATATCCAAAGCTTCCTTATCAAGTTTCTCAGGTAGGACTTAAAAATATTCAAACTTTTCATGATAAAAGGTTATTTGCGATGTATTCAATGGCGTCGTAAGTAGAGCATGTGAGGGGTGTCTTGTTTGGTATATTTATTATCACCGATTACCTCATTCATAAGCAAACATACCCTCAGAACAATATTTTACAAATGCTGAAACATTTTAATCTCAGAAATATCACAAACATACATTCCCAAACATCTCCTGTTATTCAGTGTTCAAATAAATATTTTGGGGCTGTCCTAGATAACTATCGATAATATTCTTTAACCCATTGTTTTAGTTGGTCTAATTGTAACTTTGGACTTTGGTTGTTAAACCGCCACTCACACTCCTTCAAAAAGAAGTAAAAGTGTTCTT
>Ga0316204_10004807_pt1 | contig 23595 bp, 20 predicted proteins | sample 6monrhotite_MG_2_FD_205661 | JGI IMG/M metagenome (GOLD analysis project Ga0316204, IMG submission 205661) | Microbial mat bacterial communities from mineral coupon in-situ incubated in ocean water Damariscotta River, Maine, United States -... | ecosystem: Environmental > Aquatic > Marine >... | reverse complement strand
CATTAGTAAAAGCAGCAATAGTGTGAGGCGTGTTGATGGTAATCGTACCGTGACTGTGTACATTATTCCGCCACGCAACCTGGCTTTAGAAACCGCCGAACAAATCGTTAGAACCGAATTATTGCCTGTGTTATCGCAACAAGGAAAAATAGCTCAAGGGATCATCATCAGTATTAGCGGTGCCGCCGATCAACTGGAGTCAACTCGAGATTCGTTATCCGGTAACTTTTTAATTTCCATTGTTTTAAGTTATTTGTTGCTAGTTGCAATTTTTACTCACTGGCGTTATCCGCTGTTTGTTTTGGCGACAGTACCATTAGGCATGGCTGGCGGATTACTGGGTTTAATTACCGTCAATGGGATAAACAGTCTGCTCAACAGCATTGGTTTAAGTGGCTTTCATCAACCGTTTGATATGATCACTATGTTAGGCTTTTTGATCCTATTGGGAACGGTGGTCAATAATCCCATTTTAATCGTCGATGAAACTCGTAAGTATTTACAGCAACAAGGTGCGTTAGTGACCGATGCAGTGAGACATGCGGTTAAAAAACGTTTGATGCCAATTTTAATGTCAACCGCAACCACTATTTTTGGATTAGCACCGTTAGTGTTTATTCCAGGCGAAGGCACCGAGTTGTATCGTGGTGTCGGCATTATTGTTTTAAGCGGTATCTTATTTTCAACTTTGCTAACGCTAAGTTTCTTACCCGCGTTGTTGGTAAGCGTGATGAAAGACAAAGCGGTGGGATAGTGAAGGGTATACCATTTAACAATATTAAACGCTCGAGGAGGTATTGCTCCTCCCTTACTTTTTATTTCTGAATCATCAGAAGGTTTAGAGTTTTTTCAAAGAGATAAAAGGAACTGATCTCCTTAAATCTAGTATTCCTCAATAGGAATTGGTTCTTCTTGCCAAGCATTGCCATTACCAAGATTACCTTCCTGATTTCGTCCCCAAGAAAACAGCGTACCATCTGTTTTTATCCCAAACGAATAGTACCAACCAGAAGCAAGCGAGCTCCAATCATTATCGGTACCAATTAGTGTAGGTGAATTTTTGTTATCTGTAGTACCATCGCCAAGCATTCCATAAACATTAGATCCCCATGAATATAAACGCCCATCAGTCTTAATTGCAAGAGTATGCTCTATATCTGCTATGACGAAAGCCCAATCATCCTCCTCGCCGACTTGTTCCGGTGTATTCTTGTTCAACTCAGTTTCATCTCCAAGCTGCCCGTAGTAGTTAGCTCCCCAAGTGAATAGCCTGCCATCATTCTTTTTAGCAACTGAGTGACCCCCACCTGCGGAAAAAGTAACCCAGTCGCTATCACTGCCAATTTGGACAGGAGTATTTTTATTTTCGTTCGTTCCATCTCCGATTTGTCCTCCCCCATTAAGCCCCCATGCATAAATACTTCCATCTGCTTTTTGGGCTATGTTGTGACTGTGACCATTAGAGATAGCGACCCAATCATTATCTGAACCCACTTGAACCGGCTCATTTTTTTCATCGAACGTCCCATCACCAAGTTGGCCTTCATAATTGTCCCCCCAAGCGAACACCCTACCGTCCGCTTTTAGAGCAATCGTATGGAGAAAACCGGCGCCAACGGCTACCCAATCACTATCACTACCAATTTGGGTAGGAGTACTTCTTCTAGTGTATGTACCATCTCCTAGTTGACCAAAGAAATTTGCTCCCCACGTATAAAGCCGACCATCTGTTTTAATCGCAGCTGAATGCGTGAAACCAGTAGAAACAGCTGACCAATCATTTTCACTACCGATTTGGGTGGGCACTTTTTTATCTAAGCCCGTACCGTCCCCAAGCCGGTCATAAGAATTGCGCCCCCAACCAAAAAGCCTTCCATCACTTTTTATTGCAAGGGTGTGAAGTGAATCTGCAGATATGGTAGCCCAATCATTGTCTGTTCCTACTTGTTTAGGAATTGTGCCGTTACCACCTTTGCCATCACCTAGCTGCCCCCAGCTATTTGCACCCCAAGCGTACATCCCGCTGTTGCTTTTTAAAGCGAACGTGTGTCCATCACCTGCAAAGACCTTATACCAATCAGTATCTGTTCCAATTTGAATAGGGACTAATCTATTTTCGGTTGAGCCATCACCTAACCGCCAGCGACCGTTATTACCCCAAGCATATAATTTGCCATTTTTAGTGATAGCATATGAACGGGTACCCTCCGCAGATATTGATATCCAATCATTTCCCACCTCGATATGAAAAGGCTCCAATCTGGTGTCTGTAGAACCGTCTCCTATTTGTCCATTTCGATTTTCTCCCCACGTAAACAAACTTCCATCGACTTTCAAAGCCATAACAGATTCTGCTCCAGAAACGATAGATTTCCAATCATTATCCGAGCCGATTTGAGTCGGAGTAGTTTTACTCGCCGTTGTGCCATCTCCATGTTGTCCGCGAGCGTTCGATCCCCATGCGAACAACCTTCCGTCAGCTTTTAACGCGAGAGAATGATCTTCACCTGCGGACACAGTAACCCAATCATTATCTGCCCCGATTTGAATAGGTGCATTTGTACTATCTGTCGTAGAATCTCCGAGCTGACTAGCGTCGTTAACTCCCCAAGCAAAAAGTCGACCATCTTTCTTAATAGCGATAGTATGACTTGTACCACTACTTAAAGTCATCCAATCGCTATCAGTTCCAATCTGAATTGGTGTGTTTTTGTCAGTATTGGTTCCATCGCCAAGTTGACCATCTAAATTTCTCCCCCAACCAAAAAGCCTACCATCGGCTTTTAAAGCGAAAGAATGATCCTCATTCGCAATAACTAGCACCCAATCATTGTCAGTTCCGATTTGAGTTGGTGTGTTCTTGTCGACAAATGTGCCATCGCCGAGTTGACCTCGAAAGTTGAATCCCCAGGTATATAGAATTCCGTTGCCTTTTATGCCAATACTGTGATTTGTTCCAGCAGCAATAGAAGACCAAATGGGCGAAACTGCGATGTCAATAATATCGCTAGCTGTTGCGCCTTCATTGTCTGTGACAGTTAGCTCAAAAGTTAATGATTCTTCTCTATCGGTTGATGGTGAAACAAATGAGGCAATGGCACTATCAGCGTTTGCTATGTCGACAGCCGTGCCACTTAATTGTGACCAAGCATAACTCACAATAGAACCGTCGCTATCCTCGGCCATACCAGACAATGCTACTTCACTGAGTATTACAGCTTGCTGATCCTCTCCTGCATTGACCGTTGGGCTCGCATTAACAGGACTCACAACAACGTCAACCAGAGCACTCGCCGTCGAGTCTTCGTTGTCAGTGACTGTTAACCGAAAAGTTAGGGTTAATTGCTCGGTAGTCATGGGCGCATCAAAAGATGCTGTCGCACTTTCGCTACCTGCCAGGTCAACCGTCTCTCCGGAGGTTTGAGTCCACCGAAAATTAATAATTGAACCATCTGAATCCGTTCCCGAACCGTTTAACGTTACTTGAGATTGCTCATCAACGTTTTGATCCTCTCCTACATTAGCTAAAGGTGCAACATTCACAGGGCTAACAATAATGTCAACCGCATCACTGGCAGTTGCGCCTTCGTTATCTGTGACTGCTAATTGAAAAGTTAGCGTTAATTGCTCGGTGGTTATAGGGGCATCAAAAGATGCTGTGGCGCTATCGCTGTTAACTAGGTCAACCGTCACTCCTGAGGTTTGGGTCCAAGTGTAACCACTAATCGTACCATCGGAGTCTGTTCCTGCCCCAACTAAGGTTACTTGAGTTTGTTCGTCAACGTTTTGATCTCCACCGGCAATGGCGACAGGCGCGACATTTACAGGATCGGGGTCAGAGCCACCGCCACCGCAAGCTAGTAATTGAAGAATTAAAAATGCGCATATGAGTTTTATAACAGAGTGAAGCATTTGAAGTAGTCCCTTAGTATTCATCGATCATTTAGCAGACTTTCTATGTCGATGACATTTTATTGTAATTATATAAAGACACGTATATTACATTCTTGCCGAGTTTGCAACCGTTTTAAATCACGCGTTAGGAATAAACATGAACCATAATGAAAGTATTTTATTCTTTAGACTGCACAATTAAAGCTTGATAATCATCGTATTCTACTGCTTGACAATTTTGCGCTAGTAACTATGTACTTTCGGTATAACTAAATTCATAATGGCTGACTTTCCGCCCTATTGTTGTTGGTTAAAGTTTTATGCTTGGTATTTTAAGGGTCATCTTTGTCCTGCCTTTGTTTATTTTGATTTGCATTATTGGTTCGCTAATTTCTTTAGTACGGCCATTTCATCGAAACAACACCTATTTAGTAGCACAGCTATTTTCAAAGCTCGCACCATTAATTGGTATCAAACTGATCGTTCGTGTACCAAAACACTTAACTGCGACACCCAAAATCATAATCGCCAACCATCAAAGTAACTACGATGTGATCACAATTGCCGGCGGAGTCACCCCGGGAGTGGTTAGTGTTGGCAAACAAAGTCTCAAATGGATCCCTCTTTTTGGTCAATTATATTGGCTCAGCGGTAATATCTTCATTGATCGCAGTAACAAAACTCGAGCGAAAACAACCATGGCTCAGTTGTTAAACCGCATGAAAAAAAGCAATCTCTCTATTTGGATGTTTCCCGAAGGAACGCGTAGCAAAGGCCGTGGTTTATTACCTTTCAAAATGGGCGCTTTTCACATCGCATTGCAGGCTAAAGTGCCTATTCTTCCCATCGTATCAAGCAGCATTGACTCTTTCTCCATCAATCGCTGGAATAATGGGCATGCCATTGTGGAAAGTATCGAGCTTATTGAGACAGAGAATTTTGACGATACACAAGTAAGAGAAATAGCTAAAATTGCTCATGCCAAGATGTTGCAAAGGATTCAAGAATTGGATGCCGAGGTTGCTGAGCTTAATCTCAAACAAAGTAATTAAAGAATTGACCCAGCCGTTTATAAAGGGAGACTAAAATATGGATTTAATACTGTTGCGATTTGGAGAGCCTGACTTCGTCAAAGACTCACTTGGCCATGCTGATGCAACGGTCTCCTCTATAGAAGCGAGCGAACGGCAGAACATGGCTTCAATTTTAATCGGTGAAGATGAAAGTTCATTTGACTTCAGCAATTGCATAGAACTCGTTTCTATCAATCAAGGGATTCAACAACAAGTCACTACCGACGTTAGTAACTCAGCTAGAACAACCGGGCGACCAGTAATATCAGATTTTACCTGTGTAAAATATGCCGATAGGACTTCGCCAAAATTATACGATTATTGCCTCAGAGCGAAGCCCTTAGATAACTCTGGTGGAAATCCTACAACCATTTATGTTCTGCGCAATTCGGGTGAACAATTCAGTGTTGTAATTCAGTTCGAACTACGACTAGCAATGATCAGTGAGATACAATTTCAATCACATCCTAATGATATGGCAACCGAACAATTTAGGCTTAGTTTTACCGAAATCTCTTGGTGTCATGAGGTTCAGGGCGAAAATGGTAGGGATAGAGCATTTTCTAAATCAGGCTGGGATGTTGCCAAAAACTGCCCGATTAGCGAATTATCAAGATAGATTAACGTTTTTTGCCGCCTGAATTGGAGTTAATTACTCTAAGTGATTTCACTAGTAATGAGATTTTGGCGAGCTAGAGACTGGCCGGTAAAGACTAGACCATAGCCGCTATACAAAACTCGTCGTGCCCAAAACCGTCAAGCCCCAAACAGTTGCATCGAAAATCAAAGGGTCATGCTTTGTCCAGAGAAGCTTCTAACCCTAACGAGTAGTTTGACTATTCCCAGTCATTTTTATCTCGACTCCTCCATACTGTTAGATAGAAAAAGTACTGAAATAGAGAACTAACGATTAACCCTCATTTTTTGATATATAGACTAGAATTATAGAATGATCTAATGTTTTCGGGCCATTTATGACCTCCCATAGCTCTTTGCAACGCAAGCTAATTATTTCCATAACTGTTTCGTTAATGATTCTATTAGCCATTTCCGGTTACTTTATTACTCGTCAAATAACCCAACTAACGCGTGATACTACCGAAGCGCAGGTAGCAGAATTGATTAAAATCAAAGCTGAAGAGATTAAAGGTTTTTTTGCTGAGCGGTCTCGAGTACCGAGCACTTTCTTTAATGACCCCCGCTTGAAAGACTGGATGGTGAACCATAAACAACGTGGAAGCGATCTTACAAATGACAATTACTATAATGATTTGATTAATACATTCAAGTCGCTGGTCGCGAGCGATTCTAGCATCAAATCAATTTTTATTGGTTCCGCCAATACTTTTGAGTATTTCTATGAAAATGGTCGTGTGGGAGTCGATCAAACTGGGCCAGATGCTGGAAATGCTAACAAAGGATATTTCACCAACAAACGCCCTTGGTGGCAAGAAGCATTGCAACAAAACAAATTGTATCTGACCTCTCCTCAAGTCGATGCAACTGATGGTACTGTTTCTTCAGTTCTGCAAATGACTGTCTATGACAGCTCAGCTCAATTGGTTGGGGTTGCAGGTGTTGATATACTAATTACAACAGTGAGTGATTTAGTCGATAAGGTTCGCTATCAAAATAAAGGCGTTGCTTTTTTAGTCAATGAAAAAAAACAAATCGTTTATTTTCCTGCCGATAGAACCGAGCTTGAAATCAATCAACCGTTAACCGATTTAGACAGAGTATTCTCTGAAACCTCCGGATTCAGCGAGCTGTCAAAGGAGCTTAGTAATCCAAATCAAACTAGAGCTGACTATGTTGTATGGAAAGGTGCTAAATACCAAGTGTTCCATGTCCCGGTCAAATCGGATGTACCGTCCATAAACTGGACCCTAGGAATATTGATTCCGATCGATATGATTGAAGGACCGATAGAACGCGCCACTTACTATTCAATTATAAATATTATCATTATTCTTTTTTTACTAGCGATTGTAATCTACGTTATATCTTCAAAAATGATCAAGCCGGTTAAACAAATTGCTAAAACGATGGCCGAAATAGCTCATGGAGATGGTGACTTAACTCGTCGGTTAGAGGTCATATCAAATGATGAGGTCGGTGAATTAGCTGTCCAATACAATATTTTTGTGGAAAAGATTCAACAGAGTATCTCTCAAGCGAGTAGCTCGTCTGAAAAGGTCAGTGATACGGCAGATCGGGTTTCTGAAACGGCTACAAAACTAAACCTCGAAGTGCTTCAGGAGCAAGGCCAAATGGATAAAGTATCCAGTGCTGTGGCAGATATGATGACGGTTAGCAATGATATTAACAAGTTTGCTAAGGAAGCCGATAAGGTAGCAGAAAAAGTCAGTGATTCCGTGGATGTCGTTTCACAAAATTCCAATAAGACGCAACTAGTCATTAATGAAGTTTCTAAATCCATTGATAATGCCAACGACGCCGCCAATGAGTTAGATTCAAACGTACAACAAATTGGCAGCGTTCTCGACGTCATCAAAACAATCGCGGAGCAAACCAATCTATTGGCTTTAAACGCGGCTATCGAAGCAGCGAGAGCCGGAGATCAAGGCCGAGGATTTGCTGTCGTCGCTGATGAAGTGCGAACGTTAGCCACACGTAGTCAGGACTCTACCGAAGATATTCAACGAACAGTTGAAAAATTACAAAGCAGTGCGCAGCAAATGAAGCACTCGATGCAACGAAGCAGCGAAGCGAGTATCAAAGGTGTAGAACAAGTAGGATTAGTGTTAGAAGCTGTTCGCGATATTGTAGAGTCAATAGGGTTGCTAAAACAAGTCAACCAGAATGTTTCTGATTCGACTTTAAGCCAACAAGATATAGCTCAATCGATTGAAGAAAACCTCCGATCGATACATAGGCTAACCGAATTAATGGTGGAACACTCCGGCGTGATGGACAATGACTCCAGTATACTTAACGAAATATCGACCGGACTACAAAACACCGTCAAACAGTTTAAAGTCTAATAAATTGACAACTAGAAACGGCTATCCATGATTTCTCACATAGGTTAAGCCGTTTAGCAGATAGTTTACCCTGAGACTTTGAGATTCCTAACTTAGTCTTTCATCCACCAATCTGCAATTATTCGGCCTACCGCTGGATTCACCAAATAGCCGTATGAACGATGCGGATTTAACCCCTCATCATTTCTAAAAAAGTTATAGATACCTGCACAATGGTCTTCAATTTTTTCTGTATAACCCAATTCAGTCATTGGCGAAAAATCATCAGAAATTTCTATATCAACTGCAGTAACATCTCCGACCGCCGATAGATTAATCCAGTGCTTGATATTGTGAGGATAATGGTGCGCGGGTTTAGTGTATTTTGCTCCCATCAATCTATGCTGGACATACCTCATTCCTAACGGGCTACCAATCGATAAAAACAAATCTACCTGACTCGCATTATGTTCGAGATGGTTTAATTCCCATAAGGTATCATAAGCTATTACTGAGCCTAGACTATGAGCAATGATTAATACCCTATTGTCCTCTTTGAGCAAACGCCTAAGTTGTAGTTTTAGAATTTCTCGAACATTACATGCAATATTCTGTGAGTTTTCGAAATAAGCTTTTAATTCGGACGCATTTGATTTTAAATCTTTACTAAGGAACGCTATTAAGATTGGAAATCGATCGACAATATTATATAAAAATCTATCTAACTTACGGTTCCATGCATTTGCTTCTTTAACGTCTTGTTCAGTGGCATTGTGTTGATTAATCACCGCATCAATCCATGGAATTTCTTGGACGATATCTTTTTGCTCATGATAATAGGTTTTATTCCATGCGGTAAGCTCGAAATTTTCGCGATTTTTTTCAAGCTCAGCAACGATAGAGGGCTCGGCTCGACGCACACCTTCAATTAATGCTCTCCAAAGACAAGATAAATGCTGTTTAGCCGGTGGCTTTGAATTTTTTCCGGGTACAAAAATTATATATTTATTATTCATAAATAAGAAATTTCCTACAACTGATTTAGCTATAGATAAAAGCGGATTTGAATTGTAAATTGAGAATTTCCAACCATCATACAACAGATTTAAGTTGTTTGTTTGATTTATGATTACTTGCCTATTGTCAAATCCCCTCCTACAATGGCATTTAGGTTTAACAACGGAAGAACTTATGTCCATCTTAAACGACGATAAGCCTAATCACTATCAAGTATTAGTAATTGGCTATGGGGAAATGGGCCATGCGATTGAGTATTTACTAACCCAGAGAAATCATTCGCTTGATCATACTATTTCTATTGATTTATGGGATAGAATAGCCGTAGGTAATTCAAGATTTACGAACATAAAAGAAGCCATTCCAAAAGCCGATTTTGTTTTTTTCTGTATGCCGGTTTCCGCTTATAGACAAACCGCAGAATTAGTTCGACCATTTTTAAAAGATAATGCCATTAGTATAGCTATAGCAAAAGGAATTGATGAGCAAGGCGAAATAGCCTCTCAAATTTTCAGTACCGTTTTGGCAAATAAAAATCAAGCTTTTTTATACGGTCCGATGATTGCAGAAAACCTTTATTCAGGTCGTTATGGTTTTGCCCAAGTGGCGACTCAAGACAAAAGTGTTTACGATGAAATTCATGCTCTGTTTACAGGTTCGAATTTGTATATTGAACACAGTAGAGATGTCATCGGAGCTAACTGGGCAGTCGTTTTGAAAAATGTTTATGCCATCCTTTTTGGTATAACCGATGAATTAAATTATGGAGACAATGTACGCGGCTACTTAATGGTGATGTGTGTACGAGAACTCTGCCAAATTGTACAACATATGGGAGGAAACTCTGATACGCCTCTCTATTTAGCCGGACTGGGCGACTTGATCACGACCAGTACCAGTCAAGATTCTCACCACTATCAGCTTGGACAAAAGTTAGCTCGCGGAAAAACTGAAACAATCGATGGTGAAGGTCCGCATACACTCGCGATGGTAGATAAATTTAATATCTTGGATTATTCACAATTCTCAGTCTTTACTCTAGCTTCGAAAATTATAAAGTCTCCGAATAAATTGATACAGTTATTAGAAAATCATTTTGATAGTCTGTTATCAAGTTAAATTATCATTTTTTTCAATAAATAACCATTATCAGCTCTCAGTTGACACTCAAGAAGCAACAAAGCCTAGTAAGGGCTTGACTTGGTTTATTGTAAAGAACATGCCTAACTTGCCATGTTATCAAACCTCCTCTACTAGAAACTCGATACCCTCAATAGCTGATACAAACTAGCTATTTGATCTCCGTTATGTTTATACCTAATATGGACAAACATCTCATTAGGTGGCCTTTAATTACTGAGAACGATAAATTATGACTAAAAGCAGCGAAGAGAAAACTCGCGGTAGAATTACTACTCGTACCATAGCGATGCCTGCCGATACTAATCCCTCAGGCGACATTTTTGGTGGCTGGGTGCTTTCTCAAATGGACATGGCCGCAGGAATTTGCGCCGGACAAAGAGCCCAAGGTAGAGTGGTTACTGTGGCGCTAGACTCCATGGCATTTATTCGACCAGTAAAAGTGGGTGATACATACCCATGATACATGAAGATGCGTGATTCAGAGCTTCACCAGGAAAACTGAACTAGACGCAAGCCGCAGGAAATAGCAGGCTCTTTTCAAGGGTTGCAACACCGTTCAGGTTTTCTGGCGAAGCTCCCGAAGGGCGCGGCAAACAGCCATCACCTTCTTCGTTATGACAACTTGAATGAGAGTAACTAATCCTGCGTTGTCACGCCTCAAATCTAATGGCTATTTGTCACGCTGAAACCTGCATCTTCATGTATCATGGGTATATTAGGTGTTTAAACTGAAATTACTGATGTCGGTAGAACCTCCATGAATGTTCATGTTGAAGCTTGGGTGCGGCGACGGCGGATTGGAAGTCGTGAAAAAGTAACCTCTGCTGTTTTTAAATTTGTCGCGCTCGATGAGCAAGGTAAACCAACCCAAGTGCCTGATGAGAACGATTTGCCAGACTATGTCAATGACGTGTTTTTTTGAATCCTAGTTTGTTTAGTGCAATCAATAGTGCAAAAACGCCTACCAAACCATTTGAAGGAAAAACGCTCTACCAACCTGTAAAATTCTATAAGACCCTTGTCAATCCGTAGATAAATCGCTAAGTTTACAACAATAATTCAATTTGCAACCGCCAGTTGACAAAATAATAAGCACGCTTGCTAGTCTGCAACCACCGGATTTCCTAAGCTAACCATCAAATTCAAACGAAGGACAAAAACCTCATGATATTAGCAGAAAAGATAGTTAGATTAAGAAAACAAGTTGGTTGGTCGCAGGAAGATCTGGCTGAAAAGATGGATGTATCTAGACAATCAGTCTCCAAATGGGAAGCAACCAATAGCATACCCGACTTAAACAAAATCATTAAACTAGCCGATCTATTTGAAGTATCGACGGACTATTTACTAAAAGATGAGGTTGAAGTCTCTGATTCAGTTGATGGACGATCCGATGGAAACGCGATACAAGTTAGCCTCGAACAAGCAATGAAATATGTAGACGATAAGGTCAAAGAGTCTCAACTAATCGCCAAAGGGGTGTTTTTGACTGTCGGTTCACCGATTCCGCTTATAACTTTATTGGCCATGGTTAAATCGGGCCAGTTAGAGTTTTCTCAAGGGGAAACCGTATCAATCGGTGTGTTCTTAATTTTGGTAATGGTCTCTATTGGCGTTAGTTTTTTTATTCGAACCAACCAGTTTGAGAACGACGTTGAGACAATCGACAATGAAAGATTTGAGCTATCTTATGGCGTGCACAGCGCATTTAAGGAAAAACTACAGAAATACCGAAGTACCTATAATCTAAAGCTGTCCATTTCAATTGGCTTATTTATCTTCAGTTTTGTTCCGATCATGTTTGGCAGTATGCTGTTTGGCGGCTCCCAAATAACTCTGTTGATGCTGAATGTTTTATTATTGATGATTGGTGTGGGTATTTTTATCCTTGTTCCTGTTTCGGCAAAATACGAAGCCTACAATAAGGTTTTACAGGAAGGTAATTACGGAACCACTAAAAGCAAACGAACCAGACGTGCGGAAAAATTGGCGGCTTTCTTCTGGCCATTGTTAATAGCTTTTTATCTTGGTTGGAGCTTATGGACTATGGACTGGGGTATCACTTGGATCGTTTGGCCAGTGGGCGCTCTTCTTTTTGTGGCGTTGCTTGGATTGATGGAGTTATTTGTTAAGGAAGAAGATAAATAGGGCGTGACTCTAGTCACAATAAATTGGAGTGAGCATGTGAGGTTGGCTAAAGATTACTTGGTCCCACGTGTTTCTATCACTGACACTTCGAATTGACTAAGATAATTCACTGTTAAAAAAAAGCGGCGTTCAGCCGCTTTTTTATGAGTGTTCTTTAGTCTAATAAGTGGAGAACTAATCTTCTATTTTCTTAATATAAATGTCACCGTTGGTTGTACGCAATTGGATTTTGTCGCCTCCACCGTTGATATCACCCTCGCCTGTAATCCGATCACTTTTTGCGCCTTTAATCGTTAATGGAAAGTCCGAATAGATTCGATAATCTCTTCGAGAGTTACGGGTTATTTCTAATTTAGCATCAACACTTGCAGACAAACTAGCGGGAATATAGAGTTCAATATCACCACCGGATGATGAAAGTTTAACATGAGTATCACCATTGGTGGCTATCATTTCGGCTTCGATCGAACCACCTGCTGTAGAGGCGTCAATAGAACCATTCGCTTTCTTTATCTTGATATTTCCGCCTGCGGTTTCCGCGACAATCGGGCCACCACTGCTATTGATTTTGATACTACCACCGGAGGTATCTACATTGACTTTGCCAGTACTCCCTTCAACTTGGATAGAACCACCCGAGGTTTCCGCTTTGACATCTCCATCGATCATTGCAATGCCGATACTACCACCCGATGTATCGACGTCGACATCTCCGGTAACTGGGCCAATATTAATACTACCGCCAGAAGTTTCAGCCTTAACGTCACCTCCACCAGAAGTAAGCCTAATACTACCACCGCTGGTATCGATGTTTGAGGTTCCAGTAATCTTACCTAGCTTAATACTTCCACCTGAGGTATTTACTTTTAAATTCCCATTCACATCCCCTACTTTGATACTACCGCCACTAGTGTCGGCATCAACATTTCCTTCAGCTACATTGCCAATCTTGATACTTCCTCCAGAGGTATGCACCTTAATCATTCCACTTAAGTCACCCACTTCAATTGAACCACCACCGGTTTTTACATCGAGATTAAAACTTGTAGGAACTTTTATCATAAACTGAACATTAACTTTACTATTCCATTCACTATCCCCATCTACGGAAATATCGTTACCGCTCTGATTAAAACTCAGTTTAAATTCATCGATTCGCTCCTGGCTACTCGCCTTCTTTTTAACTTTGATAGCGACGCTATCCTTGTTCCAGGTTTCGATATCTATTGAACCTTGGTCACTATTGATAGTTAATGTGCCGCCTTGGCTCACCTCAAAGTTCTTTTCAACGGTTTCGGTCTTAGCGAAAGCGTTAGATGTTAATACTAGGCTAGCCAATCCAATCAACAAACGGGTGAATTTAGAGTGTCCGGACTTGGTTCGAGTAGCATTTAATACCGTTCGGTAGGGTTTCAGATAAGTCTTCATTGTTTCCTCTCAGGTTAAAATTAATAGGTCGATTTCTTGCAACATAAAGCCGTTAGATGCTGTCGTTAACTCCAGCCTTGTTTTGTGAATGAACCAGTACTCTAGCTAATTCTCGAATATATCGATTACTATCATTCACACTATAATCTTTAAAAACTTCTTGCGTTTCTTTTTCATCACTATATTGCGTCAGTGCGGTAAACACCTGAATGCGAATACCTTGATTAACATCGTTTTTTAGTGCTTGTCTTAATACGTTTCTGACTTGGCTATAGTGAGAGTTTTTCACCAGTACCTCTGCGGCAGCCATTCGAACACCTGGATTCGGGTCGTTGAGCAAGCTGTAACTCAATGCGCCTCTCATCTGGCTAGTTTCTGTCTGGCCTTTTAATAGCTCGATGAGCTGCAAGCGGGTATCATCACTGACGTCATTACGCATGGTCGAAGCAAGTAAACCTTGAATTTGCCGACTAGCGATATTGCCGTCGAGGCTAGTCTGTGAAGCTAATGAGTAAGTTAGTTTAACGGCGCCAGAATTTGAATCGATACTATCAACCGATAAATCGGTAATTTCGAAATCACCATTCTTAATCAAGGTAACTGGTAACATGGTTGAATCTAACAGGGTCGAATCTGATATAGCCGAATTGGAATTATCTAAATGTGTTTGCGAAACCATAAAGCCAACACCAAAAGCGACCAAAACACTGGCAAATTGTGACCTAAAACTGATCTTTGCTTGCCATAATTGACTTACCAGTGATAGAAAAGAGACTCTTTTTTTACTATGGTTACGCAGCGCTCTGTGAGTCGCCCAACGGACTCCGCTCATTCGTTCCCTGTCTATCACTGGTGCCATTCTAGATGGCACTAACGAGTTAAAGCTCTTCTGTTCTGCAATCGCATCAAAAAAGACTTTGTCTTTAAGCATACGTTTTTCGACGCTTGCCATTTCGTCTTCATCAAGTTCGTGGTTAATGTAATCCATCAAAAGCGAAATATCTTTATCACTCAAACTTTGATTAATTGTTGCTTTTTCCATATCGATTTACCCGACAAACTGTTTAAGCTGTTCTCGCATTTTACTGCGAGCTCTAAATAAGAAATTCTTCACCGCACCTTCGCTACAATGCATTATGCCGGCAGCTTCAGTCATCTTAAGTCCTTGTTGATGGCATATTACAAAGGCGATTCTTTCGTTAGGAGATAAACTCTCCAAGGCGTGACTAATGGCTTTACTGAGTTGTTCATTGTGCATTTGAGACTCACCTGTTTCATTGGTCGCATATCGCTCGTAAGCCTGCCAATCTTGTGTTTCTGAGTTTTTGGAGCCAGTATTCGAAACAATATATTTTAGTTTGCTCTTTAATGACCTGTGGTGGTCCATTGCGGCATTAACCACGATCCGATATAACCATGTGGCAAATTGACTTTCCGCTCTAAACTTCGGCAAAGCCCTATAAGCGTTAATCATGGCTTCTTGAAAAATATCATCAGCCTCATCGGGAGACGATGCCAAGCCTGCCGCAATACTCAGCATTTTCGATTCAACCGGACTTATTAACCTCTCGAACGACATAGTGCAACCATTGGCCGCAGCATTTATCAGTTCTTTTTCATTGTGCTGCAATCGCCGATTTTCCTTTTTTGGTAAGGGCTTTACTTTAAGGGACTTTAAGTCACTACAATAAAGTAATTTTCATGCTATTTCGCTCTATTTTGGTAGTTAGAGGGACTGAACCGGCAAAAGGTTTGCAAAAAACTTATAAAAGATTAAATCCTTGGTGATATCGTCCTTTGAAACGCAAAGGGCGGATAGATTGGGTTCGTATCAAGTTCATCTGCCCCCGCAAACCTTTGTCTCTTGGTCTCTATAGAAATACACGCCTAACAGTGTTACATTTTGATTTTTCATAACTCACGAAAGACTTAATACATCATGCTGATAGTGGTACGTTCTATTCTTTTATTGCCTTTCGTACTTTTTAGTTCGTATACATTTTCTGAACAAAACGTATCAGCACTAAGAGTCGATGGCCCCAATCAAGGGTTGACCGCTTACCAATTAATTCAAAGCTTTGCTGGTAAACGGTCGATTGAATCACCCGATTTATATCCAGCTAACCATCCCGATGAAAAACATATCTATGAAGATACCGACGATGTTGTTGGCCATCATTTTGTCTTTGTATTACATCGAGATATTGATAAAGACAGAGACAAATATAAAAAGTTTGCTGACAGGCAACGTAACGAGATCAAAGCCTACTCAGGTTCTAAATCTAGTTTAAAAGGTTACCAAAACGAAACCATGACCTACCGCTGGAAGTTTAAACTTGAATCAACTATGTCGCTTTCAAACAATTTCAGCCACTTCTTTCAATTAAAATCAGTGGACGATGGTATTGGTATGCCAATACTCACAATTTCAGCTAGAAACTATCGCGATAAGAATTGGCTAGCCTTATCCCATGCACCAGTAGAAAAAGCGACTATTTTGGATAAAATTTTGTGGGCGGAAATTTCAGACGTTTGGTTAGAGGCTGAATGTACGGTGACCTATGCCGATCGTGGTGCCCTGAGTATTACGGTGAAACGAACATCAGATAAAAAAACGGTATTAGCTTACCGGTCCGATAATATTGACATGTGGCGAGGCACCAAAACAAACCATTTTGTAAGACCCAAATGGGGTTTATATCGTTCGTTAAAAACCAAGCATATGTTGGCGAACAAACAAGACTCAATCCGTTTTGCAGATTTTGAAATAGTGAAGCAATAGTAGATTCCGTTCCCTCGCGCTGCTAGCAGAGGTGTGAACCACTAGCGACCCTGCTGGCTGGTATCGTTATACTTTTTCAATGATGATCCGATAGTAGAAAGTGTCCGGCTTGTCGGGAGATCTTTCTGCGATCATCAGCTTTTGTTCTTCTTTACTTTTTCTCTGTAGCAGTAAATCTGGTTGGTTTAATGGCTGATCGGGAAAATACATTTGGGTGGTTAGCTCCAGGTAACCCTTTTTTGACACCTTAAAATGAATATGCGGTGGTCTCGACCACCCAGTCCTAACGGGATAAGCACCTGGCAACACGGTCTTAAAACGGAACCCGCCGTCTTTAGCGCTCTGAACGATTGCCCAACCTTGAAAATTTTTGTCAATTGGGGCCGGATTGGGATCATGAGGGTGCGAATATCGTCCCGCAGCATTAGCTTGCCACAAATCGACTGTTGCATCCTCTACAGGGTTGCCTTCAGTATCAAAGACGCCTCCACGAATAAATATATGCTCTCCCAAAGACTCGGCGTCATTCCCATTAATTTTGGTCAGATCAAAGTCCTTATCTTTCTGCGCCACCACTGGGTAAAAAGGTCCCTCACCTTCAGTCGGCGTCGGTTGGCCCGTTGTCGAAAGTTGGCTAATTATCGAAGATTCATTGTGTCCCATTGCCTGAGTTGTTACTCCCAAAACTCCAACGGCCCCAGCTTTGATAAAATTGCGACGTTTCATTGATAGCTCCTTTGAGATTCTGATTGAAATCATTTCAAATGTGATTGAACACCCGATTAGCTTAAGCAAACCGACTATAAATTACCTGACGTCCTTATGACTTTCAGTTGATTTTGTTCTGACACTAGTTTCCGCCCCTAGTTTCTTGCCTGTAATTTCAATGTCTTAACAACCCATGTAACCCTTGAAAAATGTTAAAAATACTCTAGTATAAACAGTTCTACAAATTTCACTTTGAGACTACTGTTGAAAATATCGATTCGAACAGTCGCTATTATATTGCCACTCTTAATTGAATTGTTGTTTATTCATACAGTTAGTGCAGCAAGCAGTAGTACCGTCGAATCGAATAAAGAGTGCCGTCTCAAGTATGGCTGGGCAGACTGGGCCCCGCTTCAGTATATCGACGCTTCAGGCGAACTAACCGGAGTTCAAATCGATCTGGTTAAAGCTGTTAGCAAAGCTGTAGGCTGTGATATTGAGTACATCAAATTATCTTGGGCACAAATTCTTAAAGGTTTAAAATCAGGTGATATTGATTTTACTGCCAATGCGACCGAAAATGATATCCGAAAGACTTTCGCGTATTTCTCAATACCTTATCGAAGGGACATCTTTTCGTTTTGGGTGAGAGACGAAGAGCGTGTTCGTTTTGACCATCAAACGGTTGAAGAGATAATGAAATCGGGAATGAAATTAGGTCTAATTTCAGATCAGTTGTATAGCCCGGAAATCGAATTGTGGAGAAAAGATCCAGTTTTTAGTAAAAACATAACTTACACCGAAGAAATCGATGATTTAATTTTATTACTCGAAGAACGTAAAGTTGAGAGTATTGTTGAGGACGCTTATATTATCGCTTTTAGAAAAAGACTCGGTGGTTTTTCTAGGAATATCTCTCACTTATCAATTCAAACATTTGGCTATCCAGTTGCCTTTATGTTCAGTAAAAAAACCACATCGAAAGAACTGGCTGAAAAATACAATCAAAAAATGCGTGAGTTAAAAAACACCAGTACCTTTCAATCTATTTGGTTAGATCCTAAGCTTATACAATAGTATTTTTTAACTGACTTTTCCGACTAAGCATGGGAGTTCTACTAGGGTCCCTAATTTAATATAGTCTTAGACTCGGAACCATAAATCTTCCTAGACTCTTACTCTAAATTTTGAAACGTTAGACATATGTAGTTTACTCTACGGTCTTGATATAGAACTACGCTCACTATTCTTCTTTAGCTTCTTCTAAAACACTTAACTGTTTAGATTCTACGAGCAATCGTGGAGAAACAAATTGAGTGATTTCCACACTGGTTGCTTCACTCCCGGGATAATTCATAAAGGCCAAGACTTTAACCGCCTTCTCGTGATTTTCCGGTAATACTCTACCTCGGTCTTCAAAACCAGCTACCATTTGCCACTGCAGAACGTCAATATCAGAACCACGCCCTGCTAATATGGATTGTTTGGTTTTAGACCATTGGTTGCCATCCAGTTTATCAAATCGATTTACGGTTTCAGGGTTGTAAATAAAGACCACATCAATACTGATAGCAAAATGTAGATTAGTTTCAGCTATCACATCTACAAATAGAAGCATGAAAGGAACTATGAGAGTTCTGCACTTTAAGCCAGAAACTTCTTATTTAATGCTTTCCGGAAAATTAGAACTTATTTGAATATAACTTCACTTAAATTTAATAAAGTAAGAGGCTGAGCGAGCCAACCCTAACATTATGCGGAAGAGAGTATCAAATACTCGAGGCTCTTAAAACTGGCAATTCAAGACTAGACCGCAAACACCAAAAATTCGCTTTATATCGTCATAGCATTTTAAACGATAACAATTCAATGTATGTAGAGTGAATTTTTTATTCAAAAAACCTTTCCTAGTTCTCTGAACTAAAAATTTTAGTTCTTTAGTTCCCCATATAGGGAATTAGAAATCCTTATATGGGGAAAATCTGCATGTCTACAGCGTCATACTGTAATGTAAATGCATGGCATATTAATTGCAAGTTCTTGTTGCTAAGTGAATGATGTAAAAAATGGAGAATAAACTTATGAAATTAAAATCAGCAATTGCCTTACTATCATTGAGCATGCTAATTCTTGGAGGAGTTAACACCCTTATGGCAAATGAATTATCAAAGAAAGATAAAGAAAAGGTGATCGAAAATGTTGCTCAGGCTCTCGAAAGTCATTATGTACTTGAAGACAAAGCAATGCAATTTGCCAATAAATTAAGACAACTTAACAGCGAGAAGATATTTAATGCTAATGGTAGCAAAAAAGAATTCGCCGCCGCACTAAATGAAGAATTATATAAAATCACAAATGATAAACATGTTAGCGTAAAAAGTGGTCAGGGCAATCCCACATCAATGGCCCCAACGAGAAAGATGGTGCGTATTAATCCTAATGATAAACAAAGCAATCAAAATAAAAAACGTCGTGCCGGAATGTTTCCAGGTAAAAGCCTGAAAACTGAAGTAATGGCTGGAAATGTCGGAGTCCTAAGAGTGAACAACCTGATGTCATCAATTGAGGATATGGACGATGCAATGGCAAAATTAATTCATACTGATAGTCTGATCATTGATGTTAGGGAATGTCCTGGCGGCCGTGGTGATGTTGCGACCCGACTGGTTAGCTATTTATCCAAAGAAGGAACAGAGCTCATGCGTTATTACACACGTGGCAAACCTGTTTTGGTAACACGCTCAGAGAACCTTCCTGAAAATGCAAATCATTATCTCAATAAGCCAGTATACATTGCAACTTCAGATCGCACGGGTTCTGCCTGTGAGCAGTTAGCCTACCAACTGAAATATCATAACATTGCAACCGTCATCGGTGAAACAACAGCAGGTGCAGGTCATGCTCTGATGAAAGGTGATAACGGATTGATCCCAGTTGGTTATGGAATGAAAGCATTTATTCCTAATACTAAACCAATGCATCCAAATAACAATGAAGGTTTTGAAAAAATAGGGGTGCCCGTCGATATTAATACTACAGCGACTATTGCAATCGATAAGGCGTATCAATTGATATTGACAAGTTCTATTGATGAAAATGGCACTGATAAGGCCCTACTCAGCGGATTATTAATTGAGAGCTCCATAAAGGTAAATAAGCAATTGATACAACAGGCCAAGAATAGAGTTAAATATCAAGAACTCTTGGGCAACTATGAAAAAGAGCGAGCGCTTGTTTTTGATTTTGGAGTACTAAAATATCAAAGTCCTACAGGCAGAAAAATTCCACTTAAAATGTTAAAAGACGATCAATTTACCATGCTTTCACCACGTGCCCCATTTAACGTCAATATAATGCGAGATGAAGATGGAAACGTTATGGCCATGAAACTATCACCTAAAAGCGGAACTGGTAAAGTCCTGACTTTAAAACGTATTTAAACAGTATAGTGAACTAGATTTGCAAATTTACTCGCAGTAATTGAAACAGCTATTGGCAATTAAACATCTATACCGAAGTCAACTTGACGGTACCCTTAAATAATCACTGGCTTCAAGGAGCTTATTTGACAGTATCAAAACGCCGGTGTTTAATGATGCCATGCCAGTACAACTGAAAAATCTCTTAGCGATCCATACCTATACTTTTATCTTAATTGTAGCCATGCAGTGGCTTCATTTTGCTTGGTATTTTAAACAACCAATCTCCTTGGCTCTCGTTTGGAGTATTGTTGATTGGGCGGTTTGGTTTTTGTTATTTTCATTATTCTGGCGCATTAGAGAACACAAGTCGACGGCTAAAATGATACTAATCGCTCTTGCGTTTATTGTATTAGCTGGGCCAGTACAAATAATTATCTCCTCGGGGATTTATCAACTCCTTTTCGAAGCAGAGAAAACATTGGCTGAATCTTTTTTTCATCTGATGAACAAACGCTGGTTTCAGAATACTCTAATCGCTTCCTGTGTGGTCATTGTTTATCAGATGATCGAATACAAGTTACGGATAAGTTCTAGTGTTCAGCCCCATAGTGATAGTCAATCATTTGAGCTGAATGTCTTTGATGGTAGAACGCATCACAAAATCAAATCCAGTGACGTTTATGCCGCATGTACAACAAAAAATTATGTTTCTTTATATACCAAAGAAGAAGAGGTAGTCATCAGAGCAACGCTTAAGGAGATCAAGGAACAACTAGATGATGTTGTATTTGTGCAGGTAAGTCGCTCAGCTCTCGTGAATACCCAGGCTATGTCACGCCTGAGTAAATACTCAAATAGTAGTTTTCACATCATCTTAGTCAATGACATGTCAATTAAAGTCAGTAGAACCTACTTGAATGATGTAAAGGCTTGTTTCGCCTAGGGACAATTGTCCCAGATTCAACTACAGTCGTCCCAAATGCATTTTCAGTGCTGAATATTATCCTTATGATAAAAACTATTTGGAGAGTAGTTTAAGTGGATAGACGAACATTTTTACAGGCAGGTGCAGGAGTAGCATCCGCTGCTGTGTTGACTAAAACGAGCCTAGCTGGCTCGCTTAGTAATAATAAAATGAAAATATTAGTGCTCGGAGGTAGGGACTATTTTGGACCGACGCTCTTAGAGTTTCTTATAAAGTCAGGGCACGATGTCACTCACTTTAATCGAGGTTTTACCAATCCCAACCTTTTCAAGGAGCTGACATGGATCAGAGGTAATCGAGAAATAGCCGATGGCTCAGGGTTAGAAATTCTTAAAACTCATCTTAAACAAAATACCTTTGACCTGGTCATTGATACCTGGCAGAAGTTACCTAGCGCAGTTTATGAAACAGCTAAACTACTCAAGCCATATATAGGCCAGTATCAATATGTTTCCAGTATTTCTGCCTATAAGGATAAGAGTACTAAGGGAATCGATGAAAACTATCCAATGCTTGATTTGTCTAGCAGTAAGCTTGAAGACCGTCGGATGAGTTATTCTCAAGCTAAGGCCTGGTCAGAAACTGCCTTATTTAATGAATTAGGCGACAAGGCAATTACCTTCAGATCACACGGTATGCGCAGCAATCGCCTTCCTGAGCGGATATATGAACCATATTGGCCAGTTAGAATGCTAGATGGTGACAAAATTCTTCTACCTAAAGATGATAATCACGTAATGCAAGTGTGTGATGTTGTTTCCATGGTGCACTTTATGGGTCATGCAGCTCAAGAAAAACTTAGCGGCATCTATAATGTGGCGCTCAAAACTATGTTGTTTAAGGAATACATTAATCGCGTTGATAATGTCACCAAACAACCGCACGAAAAAGTATGGATTCCAAAAGCGTTTTTGAAAGAACATGGCATCGAACCATACCAAGACCTACCATTATGGCGCCCCCAACTTCCCGGCTTTTATCACATCAACACTGATAAAGCGACCAAAGCGGGTTTTAAAGGACGCTCTATCGAGGCTATGGTGACGGACCAAATTCAAGGTTATCTTTCCCGAAACCCCAACAATGACTTTATGTTTGGCGTGAGAGGTACGATCAGCAGGCAAAAAGAGAAATTAGTACTTTCTGCGTGGGAAAACCATAAATAAAGCTCTCCTAGATATATATTAATTACAGTGTGGCTACTTTGTAGCGCTGATAGTTTTTCTGAAGAGGAAAATAATATGAATAAATTGAAAATTGGACTAGTTACTGGAATTGTTAGTTTGATTCTTGTTGCTGTAGCAGGGAATACTCATCGTATTCTTCCTGCAGAGTCTGACCCATGTCAGCAGGATATAACTCACCAAGGACATGTCAATGAATTACTTATGTTTCATTGTATTGGTCATACAGAGTATGTGGTCGATGCAGGAAAAACAGAATTGCATAGTGTTGCAAAGTGGGATCACATTCATCCTTGGATGACGAAAGACTGGCATTTGTCGCAGGGTTTCACAGCTGAGCAAACTGAGAGACTATTAGCACCGCTATAACTCCCGCCCTTCTACAAGTCCAAGATAACGCAAGATAACGAAATAACGGACAAGGTGGACAAGATGTAGAGATGCGAAGATGGGTGCAGGTCTATCTCTGAGCATAAAATCAATAGGTTACTATGAATTAATGATTGGACGAGTCGTGGGCCGGACCAACGCAACTAAATGATTTAGAATAAATTTCCCGTGATTTCCAGCCATTTTTGATACTTAAACATCTATTTCTTGCCTATAAATCACTAACATAATGAATTAGTGGTTCTTTTACAACATGACAATTATCTATCAAACTAACGTGGCGATAGTTTGCTTTTAATCCCAACGCATTCATGTAACGCTCTGCAAATTGTTGACTACCAACCGCTAAGCTTTCTGTCCACTTGTCTTCGCGTGATAGCTGCTCGTTTGACAAGGCACTTTCAACCCACGACAAATGATCTCGTTGTAACGTTGTT
>Ga0316204_10004806_pt1 | contig 23607 bp, 22 predicted proteins | sample 6monrhotite_MG_2_FD_205661 | JGI IMG/M metagenome (GOLD analysis project Ga0316204, IMG submission 205661) | Microbial mat bacterial communities from mineral coupon in-situ incubated in ocean water Damariscotta River, Maine, United States -... | ecosystem: Environmental > Aquatic > Marine >... | reverse complement strand
TCTACCTTAATCAAGTTGTTAGCAGGTGAAAAGTCTCCTATGGAGGGTTTATACGAAACCTCAGCCGGGTTACGTATTGGTTATTTTGCACAGCATCAATTAGAGTTTTTACGTGGCGATGATTCGGCCATAGCGCATATGCAAAGGTTAGATAAAAAAGCCACTGAGCAAAACCTGAGAGATTATTTAGGTGGTTTTGGTTTTCGTGGCGATAATGCACTAAGCAAAGTAGCGCCTATGTCTGGGGGTGAAAAAGCCCGCTTGGTCTTAGCTTTAACTGTTTATCAAAAGCCCAACCTGCTATTACTTGATGAGCCCACCAACCACTTAGATTTAGATATGCGCCATGCACTTAATATTGCATTGCAAGGCTTTGAAGGCGCTATGGTATTAGTTTCCCATGATAGGTTTTTACTGACATCGGTCTGTGACGACTTTTATTTGGTGGATGCAAAACAAGTACAAGCATTTGATGGCGATTTAGACGACTACAAAGACTGGATCCTCAAAGGCGATAAAGGCACTAACACCGCCAGCGACAAAACCAGTGTTAAACCTGATCGTAAAAACACCAAACGTTTAGAAGCAGAATTCAGACAAGCCACCAAGCCACTGAGAAAAGCGATTGAGCAATACGAAAAAAGCATGGCCGATTCCCACAAAAAATTACAAGTATTAGAAGGGCAACTCAGCGACACAGATATCTACAGTGCACAAAACAAACCACAACTTAAGCAAATATTAGCCGAACAAGGGAAGTTAAAGTCCAATCTTGAAGATACAGAAATGCAATGGTTAGATATTCAAGAACAGCTGGAAATCAAACAAAAAGAATTTGAACAAGAAAGTGCGGATTAAGTCTTGAACTAGATTCCGCATCGTCACCAGTTAAAGCTGAAAACCCGTTCGATTATCCAAAAGCTGCCTGCTGAACCAACACAAAGCAGTGTTGATTGGGCAAAAATTTGGGCTTTTTGTACTTTGCCCAGCAGCTCCATTAGAGCCAATATCATAGCTACAAAAACAATCTGTCCTGCCTCTACACCTAGATTAAAAAAGATTAGTGCGGGTATACGTTCATTTGCCGCCACCCCAATGTTTTCTAATGCACTAGCAAATCCGAGACCATGAATAAGCCCAAATAACGCCACAACTATTAACATTCTAATTCGCTGGGCTTTGTTCGGTTGATTTCTGTGATTCATTTGAAACCATGCTTCTCTAGCAATCAATACAATCGACAGTGCAATGATGGCCTCAACAGGAGGAATTGAAATATTTACTAGCTTAAAAAATGACAAAGTCATGGAAACCGAATGACCAATAGTAAATGCGCTAATGATCCAGCATAACTGGCGAAAGCCAACAGCAAGTAAACATAAACAAAACACAAAAGCGAGGTGATCCCAACCCAGCCAAATATGCATTACCCCCTGAAACAGGTAGTTGTTGGCAATACTGGTTAACGCTTTATCAATCGTTTGGTTGATTTGTAAAACCAGTTGAAAGCCACCTTTTCTGCTAGAAATGATGGTTTTTGATTGCCAGGCGCCTAGCTGCAACTCAAATATGGCGGCATCTACTTGATACGGAACTATTATGATATCGCCGCTTACAAGCGGCACAACACAGTCGATTAGGTAAGTTTGGGTTACCACATCATTGGTTTGATACTGCTTAGTTTGAAGAGGAATACAAGTTTCTGGCCAAACAATCAACCGCTCGCTCTTTTTACTTGCAGGGTATTTAGCAATAAACTCGTATTGATTATTGTGTTCAGCATTAGAGAGTTGAAACACGCCACGTGTGAAGCCATCGGCATAAGCGAATACTGGCAGTAACAGAATAAGTCCGCTAAATACGACTCTAAGGTTCAATATTAATTTCATATTGAAATGCTAAAGCCTGTATTTTTGATTCTACCGCTTGATCAATCCTAACTTGCATTAAGTCGTTTGCTATTATATTTCTTGCTGATGAAAACGGTATCGGTTGAGGTGGGGTTTTCCTTTGTAATTGTACGTAGTGCAACCCATGGTTTGATAAAAACGGGCCTTCCCATTGCGCAGACCCAAGAGACTGTAGCGTTGTTAAAAACTCATCGCCGAAAATTCCTCTTATCATACCCTCGCTAATGTCAGAAAACTGATTGCCATGAACAAACCTATCTCCAGTTAGCAATTCGCCAGATTGAAGTTTTGAGGTTAAGGTATGAGCATTTTTAGGTGAGTTTATGAAATAGACATGTTTAAAGCTAAAAGACGTCTCAGTGTAATAACGCGGCATATTTTGGGCGTAATAATTTACCAGCTCAGTATCGGATGGTTCCGGAATGAGTGCGCTGATCCGAAAGCGCATTTTTTCAATCAGGCTTGAGCGAGTCGCTGGATCAACAAGATGCATGCCTGCGTTTATGGCATCTCTAAATAGGATTTCATCAGTAATAAAATCTTGCTGTAGTTGTGTAATAACATCGGGGGTTGCTGTTAGGCCGGTAATAGCCTGATATTCTTCAACTAATTGAACACGTACTTCGCTCGACAAATTAACGGTAGCTTGGTCACTATCTTCAAGTTCGTGATATACGGTGAAAATAAAAACACCCACAATGGTAAATAGAAAAAGCGGGTCTCGTATAATTTTTTTAAAATATTCAACTACCATATTAGGTTTAACACTTGTATCTTTGTTGGATCCAGAAATGTGAGTTTGTTTTTTACACACTACAGCTTTTATAAAAAACAGTGGCTCTATGTAATATGAAATTGCTTCGTGAAATAAATGTTGATATACATATTGCTAGCATATTCACATTATGTTCGAACAACAACTTTTAATATATTCAGTTAACGGAGAAACCTAAATGAATGCCCGAACCATATGGAATCGACTATGGGTAACTATAACCTTCATTTTTATGCTGATCCCACTCGCAGTTTCTCATGCAACACAATGGTCCTTATCTGAAGCTTTAGCAGACAAAATATCGGGGCTAGTGCCCCAACAACAAGCGTTCATTGTTAGCGGCGAGGTGTTGAATTTTTTGCCTAAAAGACAATTAATACATGAAATTGAAACCCGAGATATTGCGGGTATTCAAGCTCTGGTGAATGATCTAATGATCGTTGCCGCACGAATGACTTACGATCCCACACGAGATATGGGCGCCATGCCATTGAATCTTACAAATACAAGTTTTCATCGCGACATCGTTACTCCTGCTCCCTTACGCAAAATGCAGCGCGAAGATGGTCCATTTAGCACTAATCGATATATGTTTCCCACATCAGGGATTTCGACCTTTGCAGGGGCGAAAATCGCGATTTATCCAGAAGACTTAGTAGCAGGTAATGTAGATGTGGCGATTATTGGTATTCCGAGCGATATGAGTAGTGGTCGTCGCAATGCTGAATACGGCCCCCGATATATGCGTGCTATGAATACTATCGCCACTCGCGATATACAATCCCTGTTAGATCCAATGGATGTATTAAGTGTTGTGGATTATGGCGATTTTTATGTCGATAATATGAGCAGCGAAAGATCGGTAGATCACATTACCGCAATGGTGGCTGAAACCGCATCTACAAACGCAATTCCAATGATGGTAGGCGGCGATACCTCGATTCTTTATCCCGCAGTAAAAGGAATCGCCCGCTTTAAAGGAGAAAAAACCTTTGGGCTTGTTCATTTTACTGCGCACCCTGATGCACAGCGCCAAGCCGCTCATACGATTTCAGATACGCAATCGGTGTTTAAACTGATAAATGAAGGGATTGTTGATGGTAACGATGTGGTTCAAATTGGTTTACGCGGACAAGCCGTTGATGTTGAAACCCTTAAATGGCTTGGTGCTCAAGGCGTTCATTACCATACCATGGCAGAAGTTAATAAGCGCGGTTATGCTCGAGTTCTGAAAAGAGTCAAAAAGGAAGTAAAAAAGGGTTCTGAGAAAATATTTGTGTCGATTGACGTGAGTGTAATTGAGCCGACAGAAATGGTCTCTGCAGGTCGTATTGTTTCCAATGGCCTAAAGTTACAACAAGTGACAGAAGCAATAAGATATTTATGTGCTGCGAAAGACATAGTGGGCTTTGAAATTACTGATATGTCACCTATGTTAGATTATTCACGCCTTTCAGCCGTGAATGCAAATGCGGTTTTGAATGCATGTTTAGTGGGAGTCGCTGTTCGAAAAGCCGGATTGAAAGCAGATTATGTACATCCATTGGCACTTAATCATGGAAATTAGTACAGCTTGTACACTATTCACAAAACCAATAAAGCAAGGAAGTGCAGTTATGCGTGCATGCGCCACTAGAACCACATTTTATAAGTATTTAGTCTTAGTTGTTTTACTGAGCTGTGCGCTACCCACCCTCGCACAGGATACTCGCGGCCATGTATTAGGCACCAATGCTTATCCGTTTGATACCGTGGACCCACGTGAAGAAATTCCTTTACCGATTGAACTCCCCGAGTCTGTGTTGCCTATGTTAAAAAGTTTGTCGGCACAAGATATAGAGCTTTTAAAAAGTGGCCGGGCGAAGCAGTATACTGGTGGTGCAGATGACATTGAAAAGACCATTTCAGCGTTTACTCCCGACGAGCTACAAGCTTGGGTAAATGCGATACGAACGGTACTTGAAGCCAGTGTGTATAAAGAGGGCCGTGACTTAGCCAATATACCGCTTAATACGGATTCTAAAAGCTTTAACGCTTGGCGCATGCTTCGCCCGCGCTCACTCGACCCTGAGCGAGAAGCAGGTCCTATTGCCCTTGGCCGTTATGCTGGCTTTGGCGGCCCACAAACCTTTGGCAATTTTCCTTTAGCCTTAAGCAAAGAAGATTTGATAGCGGGTGAAGTAGATGTGGCGATCCTTGGTGCCCCTCTAAATATGGGAAGCGGATGGCGAGATTCAGGTGCGCGCGCAACTGCTGAACTGCGCTTGCATGGTAGAGAAATGGGCTTTTTGGATCAGTATGTGCAGGTTGCAGGTTCTAAAGTGTTAAAAATTGTTGATTATGGTGATGCCGCCGTAGACAATTTGAGTACAGAACGCTCTATGGAACACGTTCGCTCATTGGTGCGTGAAATTGCAGAAACAGGTGCCGTACCAATGATTGTTGGTGGCGACCACTCACTGGCGTATCCAAATATTGCTGCTCTTGCCGATGTTTATGGTAAAGAGAAGGTGTCGGTCATTCACTTCGATTCTCATTACGATGCTTGGTGGGGCGGTCCTCACCTTATTAGTCATGGCCTACCTGTATATCGCTTGCTTCTTGAGGGGCATGTTAGAGCTGCAGACTACATTCAAATGGGGCTGCGTTCTGCTGGTCCTGATAAGGCCGCTTTTAAATGGATGCGTGAACAGGGCATGCGTTATCACACTATGGCAGAAATTGAACGCCGTGGTTGGGAAGCCGTTATCGACCGTGTTGTAGCAGAAGCCAGTGAAGAAGGCCGAAAACTACATATTTCCTTTGATATTGACGTGATTGACCCAGCGTTTACTGTGGCTACTGGTACTCCTGTACCAGGGGGGTTAGATATGCGTGAGTCCATCGCTATTGTTAGGCGATTATGTTCAGAAGCTAATGTAGTAGGCTTTGATCTTGTCGAGCTACACCCCGCTTTAGACCCAACCTATCGTACTACGCAAAATAGTGTTTATATTATTAAAGCCTGTATAACAGGCCTCGCTATGCGCAAAGAAGGACTGACAGAAAAACACTATCTCAGTCCGGTTTCTAGTGAGCATGCGGTAGATAATTACTACGGCGACCAGCAAAAGTATCTTGACGCCACTGCTGCTGAAGAAGTCAAGGAAGAAGAGAAAAAGAAGATGAAGAAAAATGACGAAGAGGAACAATAGCTGGTTTTATGCACCCCTGCTTTGCGATCACTTATAACCTGTGGAGTCAGAGCCGATGAAGTGATCGCCTTGGCTTAAAACTTCCTATTTACCATCGTTGAGGGCGAACGGCTGGGCATTACTCAAAGCCGAGCGATATCTAAAATTTAATAAGGCCTGTTTCACGCTTATTCCAGCTATTTTGGTGGGTGTAACTAAAAGACATTTATGTCTTTTAGTTCAATTGATATACTCTAGAGCAATAATAATTGAAATTTTGTTGTTGATGTTTTCTGAATCCCAAACCACTCAGAATGTCCGTTATGGTGAAATTGTCGAAAGTGACTTTGTGCCACCTTGGTGGGCTAAAAATAGACATGTACAAACTATCTTCCCGCGTTTTATACAAAAACGCGTCAAGCTTGATTATCGCAAGGAAAAGTTAGCCTTACCCGATGGCGACTTCGTTAACTTAATTTGGGCGGGTGATGTGCAAAAATCATCGGGCTTAATTGCTATGTTCCATGGTTTAGAGGGGTCAATTCGTTCTCACTATACCAACGACATGATGGCTAACTTTGTGAAACAAGGTTATGCGGTAGTCTTGATGCATTTTCGTGGTTGTGGCGGTGAACCTAACGCTACACCTAGAGCCTATCACTCAGGCGAAACCGAGGATGCCTGGTACTTTTTAAACTGGCTTGAGAAGAAATTCCCTGAAACACGCAAAGCGGCTATGGGTTTCTCTCTTGGGGCTAACATGTTGCTGAAACTCTTGAGTGAACAACCCAAGCAAGGGATCATAAAAGCGGCGATGGCGGTGTCTACTCCCTTCAATTTAGAAATCTGTGCGAATAGTATTAATAAAGGATTCTCAAGGGTTTACCAAGCCTATTTGTTGAAAAGTATGGTTAACAATCTGTTGCTCAAGATGCGTAAAATGGATTATGGCAAGTTACTTAAAGTGACAGAATTGCAGATTAAGCAATTTAAAAGCTTTCGCGATTTTGATGAGCATATCACTGCGCCATTACACGGTTTTTTGGACGCAGATGATTATTACCAAAAGTGCAGTTCACGAAGTTTTCTTAAAAACATCGCCACACCTACCTTAGTAGTACATGCCAAAGATGATCCCTTTATGCACGAGAGCATAGTGCCCGATGTCGATGCTTTATCGGCCAAAGTGTGTCTTGAAGTGAGTGAAAACGGAGGGCACGTAGGTTTTATGCAAGGTACACCATGGCGACCTAAAATTTGGATGCAGCAAAGGGCAAATACCTTCTTTAAGCCTTTTATTGCTGACAAGGTCATACATTTATCTACTGGTAAGCCACTTTGATCATTGCAATTGCAGACTTAACTGAAGAAACCTTACTGAACATTATTGAAGGTTTTGTATTACGTGAAGGTACTGAATATGGCGAAGCGGATGTATCACTGGAAGACAAAGTGCAGCAAGTGTTAGCGCAGTTAACCTTAGGCGAAGTGCTGTTAGTTTATTCAGAATTGTATGAAACTGTGAACATTATCCCCAAGCAACAGCTAGGGGAGTTTGAGTTGTCAAATACCCAGCAAAATTAGAATATTGTTGGGCTTATACCCAAAGCCATTGGAGTTGCAGCTAGGCGGCAAAGGAACTCAGCCCCTTGAGCCTAGGCGTACTAGGTGATTGGGGTGAGTGAGAGCAGCCAACAACGCTGCAGCTTCAAGGGAGACGGGTATTGTTAGCCACAAAAACTAAGTTAAAGTTGACGGGTACACTTAGTCCAATGGAACTTAACCCCGCCAATTTTTGCAATATTTCAATCCCAGAGGTTAATCCAAAATCAGCGGCCGAGATTAAGATTGGCTGAGTGTTAGTGGCCACTATTCCATTATCAGCTTTGCGGGTGACCTGCGCAGTGACCTTTATGGTTTTGCTAATACCCATAATGCTTAGTTCGGCTGGAAGTGTAATCGCTATTGAACTGCCTTTCGCAAGGGTTAACACGCTGTCAGGCAATTGGGCCGTTAAATTGGCCGCAGGAAATTTGTCCACCACAAACAGTTTTTCTTGCATACGTGTATCGCGAATTTCAATGCCTGAATCAATACTAGCCAAATCAATTTTTATGTGTAATTTCCCCTCAGGGCTAAACTCACCTTGCAACCTTCTAAATTGATGAATTTCACTAATATGTTGATTTTTAGTGGATACAAAACTTAGGCTTGACTCGCCTTCTACTAACATCCAGTGGGCATTGGCTGAAAAACAAAATAAAAATAAACTGATAGAAATAGTGCGTAGTAATAAAGATTTCATAGTTAACCCAATTAGATAGAAATGATGTTGTTATGTTAGTTGATTATCGTTGCCAAATTCAAATTTTACTATGCGCTGCCAATCGACATTTTGGTCGCCCATAATAAAAAAATCAGGATTAATAACATTAGTGCGTAGATTGTAACTTAAAGGCTCAAAATCATGTGCTAATATTTTCCCTCCCGCTTCGACCACTATGCATTGAGATGCACCTGTATCCCACTCGCCGGTTACCCCAAAACGTAAAAACACGTCTGCTTTGCCTTCTGCAATAAAACAGGCCTTAAGTGAGCAACTGCCCGCTGGTAAAGTTTGATAAACCCGATCTTCACTTAGGCTAGACATCACTTTTTCGCGGGCTTGTCTGCGACTAATAGCAATAATGACGGGATCATCATTAGGGGCTTTTAAGCTACGCACAAAAATTTGTTTGTTCTCTACTGGGCATTCCTTAAACGCGCCATGTCCTTTCAATGCAGAATACAAAGTCTCACCTGTGGGCCAGTAAATTACGCCCATAATAGGTACGTTATTTTCTATCAATGCAATATTAACCGCAAAATCACCACTGCGGGCGATAAATTCCTGAGTACCATCAATAGGGTCGATAAGCCAATAACGTGTCCAAGTTTTACGTAATTCTAATGTACCTAATTCGGCCTCTTCGGACATGATAGGAATGTCTGGGGTAGCCTTTTGTAACATCTCCGTAATGACTTCATTGGCTTTATAGTCAGCAGTGGTGACTGGAGAGTCGTCCTCTTTTTGAAAGCTGGTGAAATCACCGCTGTCGTATATTTTTAGTACGACCTTGCCAGCTTTGACAGCAGCTTGTTTAGCTATTTCAAAAAGTTGTTGTGCGTTTTCTGTTGGCATTAGCGTGTCCTCTTCCATTTTTCAGCAAGTAACAATGCAGCAATACATCTTGCCTCTACAAAATCATCTTTGGCTAACAGCGCGTCAATATCATGAATCGACCATTTAACGACTTCTAAAGGTTCTGGCTCATCACCAGGTAGCACTTCGGGGTATAAATCTTCGGCAATAAAGATGGTCATTTTTGCATCAAAAAATGCAGGCGCCATATTAACGCTTTGTAGTAGGTGTAACACTTCAGTACCAAAGCCTATTTCTTCTTTTAACTCTCTATTGGCAGCTATTTCTGGTGATTCACCAGGATCAATCAAACCTTTTGGGAAGCCTAATTCGTAGGTATGAGTGCCTGCTGCATATTCTCTTACCAACAAAAATTCATCATCATTGATAAAAGGCACCACCATTACGGCACCTCTGCCACTGCCCGCCATACGTTCAAAAACGCGTGTTTCGCCATTTGAAAATTCTAAATCGACTTGTTCGATTTTAAACAAGCCACTTTTGGCAACCACCCTGCGTGCATGAATTTGTGGAAGTAATTTTTTATTGTCTGTGTTGCTCATGAATTTTTCACGTTAATATAGCTGCTGATCTGCTTTGTTCAAAGGTCAAATGAACTTTAAATCGATGAATTAGAGGGGCTGTTGACCTTTCATATGTCATCGAGATTTTCCTCAAAATGTCCTCAATCAAGGCGAAATCTGTGAAGTTTGGCCATCCAAATAAACAGGTTTCAACGCTGAGTGAGGGCGTTTTGAGGAAAACCCTTCGGGCTGGGCCATTTATTCGCCTACCTTCGTTGCTTACCTTTCGTTTAGAATGACTAAACTTTAAGGCAAGCGCCTCGGTATCCAAATAAATGACCTCAGTCTCGAAGATATATGAAAGGTCAACAGCCCCGAGTGTTTTAAATATACCTGTTAAATAGAGGACATGCTACTTGTCAAAGCTTGCTTGGAAAGATATTCACACTGTGTTGCTCGACATGGATGGTACCCTGCTTGACCTTCACTTCGACAATCACTTTTGGTTACAACACTTACCTAAAAAATTAGCCACCAAGCATGGCATTTCACTGCAAGCGGCTCAAGATATAATGGCTGTAGAGTATGAACAGGTGATGGGTACTCTGAGCTGGTATTGTTTAGATTTTTGGGCTGATAAGCTGGATATAGATATCGTTGAGGCTAAACGTGAGATACAGCATCTGATCAGTATGCGCGATGACAGTTTGCCCTTTATCGATGCCCTAAAAGCCTCAGGGCGAGAAGTGATCTTAGTTACCAACGCCCATCCTGACAGCTTATCGCTAAAAGTAGAACATACTCAGTTAGATCAACATATAGACCAATTGATTTCCACCCACGAATTTGCCGTCACCAAAGAGTCCCAAGTGTTGTGGCACAAGCTCCAAGAAAAATTAGGCTTTAACCCACAACACACACTATTTGTAGACGACAGCTTAAGCATTTTAAAAGCCGCTCAAGACTTTGGCATTAAACATTTGTTAGCTGTTAGCAACCCCGATAGCAAGCAACCTGCTAGAGAGATATCTGACTTCCCTTGCATACAGGATTATCGTTATTTATTGGATGATATTAGGGATAATAAGCTGTAACAGGTTCATGTTGTAGGAGGTGCTTTAGCGCCGAATTGTTGAGTTGTAACAGGTTCACGTGGTAGGAGGTGCTTTAGCGCCGAACTGTTGAGTTGTAACAGGTTCACGTGGTAGGAGGTGCTTTAGCGCCGAACTGTTGAGTTTGTAACAGGTTCACGTGGTAGGAGGTGCTTTAGCGCCGAACTGTTGAGTTGTAACAGGTTCACGTGGTAGGAGGTGCTTTAGCGCCGAACTGTTGAGTTGTAACAGGTTCACGACTAAAGTCGTTCCTACCTTCTAAAAAGTGCTGTTTTTTATTAAAAATCATCTCCAGAGTTCAAGTGATTTAAGGCCTGCGGGAATTATTCCTCAAAACTTAATTGGATAATACCCTTCTGCATCTGGGTTGCCAAAAAACTGTGCTGCCTGATGCACTTCTTGAGGTAAATTGGGGTCAGGTTTAAAGCGTCCTGAAATAACTCCAAATTGAGCGAGGTTTATCTCTTCACAAATGCCCGAAGATATATCTTCAGGCTTTTAAGTGTTTTTACTATTTCATGAAAGGTGATATTTAGTAGACTTGTTAACTATCTAAAAATGATAACGAATCCCCAATTTTAATGACTTTCTTTTTTCGACCGAGCTAGCGGTGAGTAAAATATCCAAGTCTTTAATTTGGTTATAACCCAGACCAGCTGCAATGCCAAAACTTGAGTCGCTATATAAGTCGCTTTTTGTAAGCTCACCTTTGTAATCAACCTTAGAATACACAATAGAAGCAAAAGTATATAATGGATATTCTGTTTGATATTGAAGTGATGTAGAAATATTAACTGAAGTATCTAAGGAAATTTCTTCTTTTCCAAGTAAATCACCGCCATATCTAAAACCACTTACCTCATCTTTTCCAAGGCCTTTCCCAAGGGATACTTCTGGAACAAGGGTTATGTCATCGCTAAGTTTTATTAAGTATCCTACCGAAACATATACAGAGTTAAAGTTGACACTTATCTTATTTGTTTGAGCAGAAAACTCATTAGAAGAATACTCATATCCAATAGAACTAAAAACATTGGCGAACGAGTGGGAAGTAAAAAATATAACATTAACTATTAATAAATATTTAACTATTGTTTTCATTATTTGATCCTGAATATTAGGTGAACAGTTTTATTCAAAAAAACTGTTCACGAATGTTGTTAGCGACTTAATAGCATTGAGTGAATTTACGAGCCCAACTTTCATTTGTATTTGCTGAGTATTGCCCTGAAGAATTTATTCCTCTAACTCTTAAAGACGTTGTAAATGGTATAGACGTATATACAGTATTTGAACTCGTAGTTTCTAATACGTACCAACTCCCTCCGCTTTTATATTCCAATACGTATGATGTAGCGCCTACAATAGGGCTCCAACTTGCGTCGCCGAAGCCATAACAGGCGTCAGTACGCCAGTTAAAGTTTGAGACACTTGGAAAATGTCCATAGTCCTCTGTAACTATAACTCTGTCTTGAACTGTAAGGGTTGACGAGGCATACGAATTAGCACCTGATTTGTCAGTAAACATAGGTAAAGAAGAGTCGAACACGCAACTGCCTGCTGTTAAAGAACTGTAATGCATAACTGACGATATATCATATGATTTAGTCGTACTAATTCCATAATCAATATCAAATGATGAACTGCACTCATCTAAATTAGACCAGTTTACCGTTATATGTGAATCTCGGTCTGAACGCTGGTGTTCGTGCTCATATCCCAATGCGTGTCCAGCTTCGTGAGTGATCGTTCTTGTATTAAAACCATTTGTTTTGCTTAAACTTAAATCTTGCTTACCACCTTGCATTCCTACGTAAGACCTTCCTGCTGCAAAGTCATCAGAAGCAGTATAGGTAAAAAATATATAATTTGATTGGGATGTTCTTTGTACAAATTGGATCCCTGTATTGCTGGTCAACTGGCTTAGTGTTGATTCAACTGTATTTTTTTCATTATTTGTAAACGATGAATCAAAAGTGTATGGAACTATACTTTGAGGCCAAGCTGAACCAGCTCCTCCTGAACTAGAGCTACCAGATAATGATACTGTTGCTCCATCTTTGAATTTACCGACTCCGTTATGAAAATCATGGGCATTCCCAACGATAATATCTCCATCACGGATTATTTTACCGAATTGTTCAAATACCTTTTTAGTTGATACTGTTTCGTTACCATGTTTATCTTTTCGTATAAGCGTTAATGTATGCTCAGGATACTTTTTCTTTGTTTTAGGTGTTTTGTCACCTTGGTTTGCTACAACTGGTGAGCTAAATATAAATATACTAATTGCGAAGATTACTATTTTTTTAACATTTTTTAACATTTTTTATTTCCATGTGAAATGCGATAAATCGCTTGATCCATTCCTGAATCTATTGATAAATATTTTATAGGTGACGATTACCTAAGCTAGTTAACATCGAACTTGCCATTAAATGGCTTACGTTAATCGTATTCTAATGAATCAGAAGTAGTTTAAACTATGGAGTTTTGCATAGTTCTTTCACTACAATTGAATTTGTCCTTATTAAAAAATAAGGGCAAATAAAAATAGACTGTTTTTCATTTATAATCCTTTAAATTGTGAGGTGGTAGATGGCGTATTGAAACATCAAATAGAAGTAGATCTCTGAAGATTGACTAATATTCAATGTAAGCAGCAACAATTAGAGCATTGTTTGGGTAAGTTTTCAATCCTTCTGCTGCAAATATTTAGACAGGTCTAATTATTCGTTGAACGGCTAGAAAGCCACTTATCAAAAATGGCCTTGCTAAAACTTAATCGGGTAATACCCTTCTGCATCTGGGTTGCCAAAAAACTGTGCTGCCTGATGCACTTCTTGAGGTAAGTTGGCGTCAGGTTTGAAGCGTCCTGATATTTTGAATTTCATATCGGCTGGAATGGTGGCTTTTGCCGATAAACCAAAACTGTTGGGTGGTTTAACATCCACCACAATACTGTTATTTTCACAGCTTAAGTCGGCATTAAAGTTTCCTAAGTCAATCACGCCTGTGGTGCCGGTAAAGTTAGCGTTGAGCCATTGACCTTTTCCGGTGAATTTTTGGCAACCGGCTTCATAATCTACTTCATCAAGTTGTACTTTAAAACGCCCGTCAGCTTGAACTGGAATAGGTAAAGGCAACAAACTGATCACAAGATTGGTGGGTATGTAAGCTAGTAAATTATCAACTTCGAGGTGCTGCCCTGCGAAGCTAACATAGCCATTTGCTGAGATTTGATCGATATCGCGTATATTCCCAGCTTTTACTTGTGCGCTTATTTCGCCAAGTAATAGGGGTAAAAAAGAGAGTGTCCAGTCAACATTAGAGATTGGCAATCCGTTTATTTGTGCTCTGTGTACATGACCATTCCAAATGGTGCCAGATATGCCACTGACACTTACCCCTTTGGGCAACTGAATTTTTGCTAAAACATGCACTGCAGGTAACTTAACAATTAAAAATACCAAATAAACCACAAGGCATAAACTGCCCCATTTCAAAACTGATTTCATGATTTCCCTAATTTTAAACGACGAATTTTAACTTGCCCTGGCAAATCTGACTCTGCGATATCAATATCTAATATGCTTACACCAATTTTTTCAAGTGACTGCAACCAACTTAGCACGTCATTAAAGGGGGCTTGATCTATCCATACTTGTAATTCCTCGCCTTGAGGTTGCATCCGAGAAATGGCAATTTTCATGCGAGTAGCTGATTGGTTCACCGCTTGCGGGAGAGATCCTGAAAATGCGGCATTATTGCTGACACTACTACGTAGTTGAACGGCTTTGTTGGCGTTTTTTTGTACCCAATCAAGTAATGCTGTTTGATTTTTAACTGCGACTTTCCCTCGCTCTAGTGACGTATTGAGTGGCGACCAAATACTCCAATAAAAGATGGCGACTAGTACTAGTATCGCTGAAATAATCACTAAACGTTGCTCACGCCCATTTAGTTGTAAGTACATACTTTTGAGCTTGTCCATATTAACTCCTAATCGACAATGTGCCGATTACCTGATTGTCTTTTTGGTTAATAGAGCCTTGCTCAACAGTAAACCCTTGGGCTTCTGCTTGGCGCTTAAATTTGTCTAATGCTCCAAAATTACTCGCCACTGCTTGGATACGCAATTCTGCGCGACTGCTATCAAAGCGCATAGTTTGTGGTTTAACGTTAGACTCTGCAAATGCAGGCCTGAGTTGACTCAGCATAATTAATATCGACGCTCCTGTGCCACCTTGTTCTAAGGCTTTCATTTGGCGCTCCATGGTGCTTCTGAGATCCCGATATGCGCCGGCATTAGGAAATGCACGTTTGTACTCGCTACTCACTCGTGCCTTTAAAGTGGCTAATTGCTCGTTCAACTGGCTCTGCTCTATATTTTTATCAATTAAACTGGTGAATAACGCAATAACTGCCAGCACCGCAGCCAAACGCCATTTTTTCCATTCGCCAGCGACTTTTTTGTTAACTTTGTACTTGCCTTGTAGCAAGTTAAATTTTGCGGAGGCGGCGCCTTGTGCTAAGACCTTCATTGGCAATTCTAGCGGCATGACCGACACGTCTAGGTTTTCTATATTGGCCAAATCGGTGCCAGAATAATCATTAACCAAAAGCGCTTGTTCGTTCTCTTTAGCATATTGTCGAGCAAGATGATTAATGGCTTGTATAAGCCAGTCTCGCTCTCCTTGTAAACCTGCCCAAGCATCTTTACGAACCAGCATTTGTTGACCCAATTCCAAGACTGACCAGGCGTTTTTATCTGCCAATGGCAATGCCAAAACGTCGGGTATCAGTTGCTCGCAGTCTAAACCCGCTACTTCGATTATGTTCAACCAGCTTTGTAATTTTTCAATGTTAACAATGGCGACCGCTTGATTATTGCCATCTTTAGGGCCAAGGGCAAAAAATTGTTGGGAAATATCGCCGCTTATTTCTTCTTCTAATATAAACGGAATGGCGGCTAAGGCTTTGCGCCCAGCTTTAGCAGGCAACTCAACCCATTTGAGCAAAATGTCACTGGTGGGTACTAGGGCACAAATCGGTCTTCTGCCAGCCCTTTCTGATAAGGTGGATAATTGTGACGCATCTGGAAGTTCACCAGAGGCAATAATTTCGTTTTGTTGACTAGACCACACAATCCAATGAATCGCTTCATCTGGATTGGCGCCTAGACGCACTACTAACTGTTCCATAAGGTTTACATACCTTGTTGCTTGTTATGGATTAAAAAATGTTTTCTCATTGAAAACCAGCCTATCAAAAGCCACCAAAATCACGCCTAATAACACTAACATTGTTATCGGAGTCGACCTTAAATAAGGTTTGCATCGCAAAAGTTGCGTCATTGTACTTTGTTTTGGTGTGTAAAATAAAATGCGATGTTTTTACGTCAAACCATGTTTGCTGCTCATCTGTAAGCCTAGGCTCCAAGGCTTGGATGCTTGGATCATTTAAAAAATTTTCTGTTGTTTGAAACGCTCCTGAACTCCGATTCGCAAGTATAGATTGGGCGTCAAATAAACTAATCCCGGTAGCGGCGGCAATAACAGCCGCATTTTCTTCACTCACAGTGTTGATATTGATTAAAAACAAACTGTCATTAGGTAATACACACACTAGTTTAAGTAATTCTTTTAGCCAAGGGACTTCGACCCCATGAATTAAGCGTAACTCTGACTTATGCAGCATATAGTTATTGGCGGCTACATAAGGGAATTGCAGACTTTCATATTCGCTGTCTTCTACGCCAAATCCCGTTGTACTATTATCTGCGTCTAACCAATCCACTAATGAGTCTCGGAGCATATCAATATTATAACTTGGGATCGCGGGATCTACATTTTGTAACAAACGTTCGAAAGCTAACATGCGTTCCGGCAATAAGGGATCAGCTGTTGCGCCCGGTGCAACCTTAGGCTCTCTTAACGCATTAAGGTTAAAGCAGCTTTGCATATCGACCAGTTGCACTTGAATGCCGCCGCCTTCCATTGGAAAGGAATACTCTTGATTCCATGGTTGCTCAAGGTGTATCACCTTGCCATCATTTACCATCAGCTGTTTGATGGATTTTCGCGCATACTGCTCTGCACCCATGGCATACCAATAGGCTTGATTGTTTTCTTTTATGTTGGAGGCCCGCTTAATTTGCAACTGCAAACGGCTACCCATTTCTGTGGCGAGCACGCTAACGATAGCCACAATTAATAACACTACTATTAAGGCCACGCCTTGTTGTTTGCTCTTGAGCCGATTCATACGCCGTTTGCCAACATAAATTCGCGGCGAATTTCACCAAAAGTTTTGCTCACTATGGTGATGGAAATGGCTATTGGAAGCGTCCCACTGGCATAGGTCTCATTCCATTCTTCAGGCTCTTCTAGCTGCCCTGCATTGGTTAAGAAGGTGACTCTAAAATCCTCAATGTCAGACATGAGGATTTTTACTTTGGGTTCGTAACCAATCACATTGTCTACATAATTGCCGTACAAACGCTGCAGTTGGTTTTCCTGTATACGATAACCCACTGCTTGTAAGGTACTGCGAGGTAGCAACATTTGCGGGTTATACCAGCCAACTCGCACAAAACCAAGACCATCCGCATCACTATCAAGTACGTCTTCACCGCCGGATATCACGGCACTAGCAGATCCGCTATTAACACGAGCTGTACGAGGCACAATCTGTAAGATGTCTCGCTCCATAGTCAGCATTGCCCTTTGTAATTCTTCCAGCTTTTCAAAGCGTTCAGAAGACAGTTGGTCACTATTAATCACCGATGTGAGCACACCAGTACTCGCCAATCCTATGATGGTGAAAATTGCCATGGCGACCAGTATTTCAATTAGGGTAAAACCACGGTTTTGATTATTTGCAGGCTGACTCATATTTATATTTGCTTAGCGATAAAGGTGCTGACTGAGGTCACTGAGCCTTGATATTCTTGGTCCAACCCAACAGACACTTCTACCTGTACCATGTCTGCGTCACTGGTTTTAGTCACTCGCTGTATCCAGTACCACTTTCGGTCAGCCATTTCTTGCTCGCCTTTTTTATTGTTTTTGACTGGCCAAGTGGTATCTATGTGTAATTGCATTAGGCGATTATTGGCAACCCAAGTGGCAAAGGTAATATCTTCAATTTGTCCAACCCCAGTTAGATGATCGCTAGCTGCTTTCATTATGGCAGTGCCTGTTAGCGCAAAAATAAACAGCGCTACTAGTACCTCAAGTAAAGTCATCCCAGATCTATATTTTTTGTTTAATGCATGCTGGGTGTTAGGGCGCATCTAACGGCCCTTCAGTTGTTAAAGGTGTACTATCTTGACCATCAATACGGAAGTAACTGGGTTGCTCATTACTAAATTCTGGCTCGTACGCAAAAGTGATAGAAAATGGGGTGATTTCGCCACTAGAAAAAATAAAAATTTGCGGAGGATCGAGTTTCTTTACTTCCTCATTACCTATTTCTACTGCATCATTAGATACTGACAGCCCTTCATCAAATGCGTCGCTACTAAAAAGGCTGTCTTCGGTTTCCCAAGGTAAGTCGGTTAATGACAAGTCCAAACTGTAAAACTCTGGCAACTGATGTTCGGCAAAGGTTTTATCAAGCTCAAGCTTTTGCCACTCTTCCACTTCATCTAGGTACATAAAATAATAGCTGCGGTCTTTATTTTCGACTCTCAAACCCAATTGCCTTTGGTTTAGCACGGCGTAATCCGACGCCATATTAAATACCACTTGCAAACGTTGGGTTTGTTTTTTAAGCAAATCTTGACCACTTTCGCCCGAATAACTGAGCATCACGGCACCTGTGGCTAATCCCATGATAAACAACACCACCATGACTTCAATCAGGCTAAAACCAGTGTATTTTGCGAAGGGTGTGCGACGAATGGACATTTTAGTTGGCGATCACTTTAACTAGTTTAAGTAGTCGTTGATATTCCAGTTACCAATGTCATCTTCGGTGCCTGGTTCGCCATCTGGGCCATTAGAAAAAATGTCGATCCGACCGAGTTCACCTGGGCTAATTAATTGGTATGGATTGTTCCAAGGATCATTGGGCAATCGGGTGATATAACCGTCTGTTCTGTAGTTGCGTGGGATAGGATCAACCGTAGGTTCGCTGACCAAGGCTTCTAAACCTTGCTCTGTGGTCGGGAATACATTGTTGCTCAATTTGTACTGAGTTAAGGCATTTTCTAAACTTTGGATATCAATAGCCGCCGATTTAAGTTGCGCTTCTTCTTGGTTCCCCAATATTTGCGGCGCAATCATGCTCGCCATGATACCAATAATCAGTAATACCACCATGACTTCAATGAGGGTAAAACCGGTGTTTCTGTGTATGTTGTTTAAAGAGTCAAGTTGTTTCATTAGATGTTCACCATAGAGTTTAAAGCTAGAATAGGTTGCAGGATCGCCAGCACAATAAATAGTACAACGCTTGCCATAGTCACAATAAGTATAGGTTCGAATATTTTGAGTGACACACCCACCAAAGATTCAAATTGTCTGTCTTGATTATCTGCGGCCCGTGAAAGCATTTGTTGTAATTCACCACTACGCTCACCTGAAGCAATCATATGCATCATCATAGGTGGAAACATTTTGGTTTGATCGAGTGATGCTCTCAAGCTTGAGCCTTCTTTTACGAAACCTGCAGCGGTGTTGACCGCATCCCTAATCTGTAAGTTTTCAAGTACTTCACTGGCAATACGCATACTTTCTAATAGTGGCACTGCGCTGGACGTCAAAATACTTAAAGTACGTGCAAACCTTGCAGTATTTAAGCCTTTAGATAATTTTCCAATAAGGGGTAATTCAAGAATTAATTTATGATAGCGTTTTTTCATAACAGGCTTTTGAAGCATGCTGTTGACGATCACAGCGAGTGTCATCAACACAACGCCCAGCGCTAATCCATAAGTGCGCAAAAAGTCACTCACATCAATCAATATTTGCGTAATGGTAGGTAAGGCTTGCCCCATATTTTGAAATTGCCCAACAATTTTTGGTACCACAACGGTTAACAGTAATATCACTATGGCAAAGGCAAAAAACATCATAATGCTGGGATAAACCATGGCCTGAGTAATTTGACTTTTAGTTTGTTGACGCTTTTCAGTGTAATCAGCCAAACGGTTAAGCACAGTATCAAGGTGCCCGGATTTTTCACCTGCAGCTACCATAGCGCGAAACAAATCATCAAATACGTGGGGAAATTCTGCCATAGCATCAGCTAAGGTGTGACCTTCTACCACTTTACTACGCACTGCCATCATCATATTTTTCTGGCGCGGTTTTTCACATTGTTCGGCGACAGCCAGCAACGCTTCTTCGATAGGTAAGGACGCTTCAACTAATGTCGATAACTGGCGAGTAAGTAGTGATAAATCTGCTGCGGATATGCTGTTCTTAAATAAGGTAAAGCCTGCTTGTGACTTGCGTTCTTTTTCAGCCACTTGGTCAACTTGCATGGGTATTAACCCTTTTTCCCGCAATTGTTGCCGTATTTGCCTAGCGTTATCGCCCTCTAAAACACCATTTTTGTTTTTGCCACTTTTGTCCATGGCTTGATATGCATAAGCAGCCATTTAATCTTCCCTTGTGACTCGTAACACTTCTTCAAGAGAGGTAATGCCTAACAACACTTTGCCACAACCATCATCACGAATACTCGGCGTGTTTTGGCGAATATATTTTTCAATGGCTTGCTCACCATGACCAGTATGTACCAGCTCGCGTATACCTTCGTCCACCACTAATAATTCGTGAATACCGGTTCTGCCGCGGTAGCCAGTTTGATTACAAGCGGCGCAGCCTTTAGGTGAATGGATAGCGTGGCCGGAGGCATCTGCCGATTTTAAGCCTAAAATTTCACATTCTTGCTCGCTGGGAATATGCGGAGTTTTACAATCTGGGCATAAAGTACGTACCAGACGTTGCGACAATACTGCCAATAAACTAGAGGACAATAAGAAGGGTTCGATACCCATATCTTCCAAGCGAGTTATGGCACCGGCAGCGGTGTTAGTGTGCAAAGTCGACATCACTAAGTGACCCGTTAAACTGGCTTGTACGCTTATTTGTGCGGTCTCTAGATCGCGAATTTCACCCACCATGACAACATCAGGATCTTGACGCAATATCGCTCTTAGGCCTCGAGCAAAGGTCATATCGACCTTAGCGTTAACCTGAGTTTGACCTATGCCTTGCAAATCAAATTCTATGGGATCTTCAACGGTTAAAATATTACGGTCTTTGGAATTAATTTCACTTAAACCCGCATATAAGGTAGTGGATTTACCTGAGCCTGTTGGACCTGTGACCAAAATAATGCCGTGGGGTTTACGCACTAAGTCAGAAAAGAAATCACGATTGGTCTTAGTCATGCCTAAATCTTGTAAGTTTAGGCGTACATTGTTTTTATCGAGTAAACGTAAAACCACGCGCTCGCCGTGACTAGAAGGCATAGTGGACACCCGCACATCGACCGCACGACCAGCAATACGCAAGGTAATACGACCATCCTGTGGCACACGTTTTTCTGCTATGTCCATTTTCGACATCACTTTGATACGGGATACCAACATCGAGGCCATTTTACGATTCGGACGTAAAATTTCCCGTAATACACCATCTACTCTAAAACGCACTAGTAGCTGAGTTTCGAATGTTTCAATATGAATATCTGAGGCACCTTCCTTGATGGCTTCACCCAGCATGGCGTTGATGAGTTTGATAATTGGCGCGTCATCTTCGCTTTCTAACAAATCTTCGGTGTCGGGTAATTCTTCAGCAAGACTAAACAAATCACTTTCGTTGCCAATGTCTTCCATTAGCTGCTTGGCTGCTGATGAATCTCTTTGGAAGGCATGGGTGAGTATGGATTCGAATTTATCGAGTTCAATTTCCTTAAGACGAAATTCTGCACCTAAAAAGCGCCTAACTTCAGCAAATACCTGAAATTCAGTATCCTGAGTGTGATACAAAATGGCGGGTTTTTCGCCTGTATCAAGTAAGACTTGATGACGCTTCGCAAAGCTAAAAGCGAGTTGTTTATGTTCGGGCTCGTCGATAGGTGTATCTAGATCAGTGCCTGACTCCAGCAATGCCAGCTCTTCAGCATCCGCTGCGCTTAGGTGTGCGGATGGCATAACTAGTCTTTGTCCTCTGATTTGTCTTTGTTAAGAAGATATTCTTCATAGGAAGGGGGCAGACTTAAAGTGTCATCCCACTCTGGCAAAGACGGGCCTTCAGTAAAGGGCATTAATGGAATACCTTGTGATTGGCGTTTTAATTGTTCAGCACGGATATATTGGTATTTTTGCTGACTAATTTTATTCATAGTCACACCATCACGTACAATGGTGGGGCGAATAAACACCATCAAATTCCGTTTACTTACGCTAGTAGATGTTGACTTAAATAAATGACCTAAAATTGGAATATCCCCCAATAATGGGACTTTAGAGACACTTTCTTGTACCGCATCATCGATTAATCCACCCAGTACTATTGTGCCGCCGTCATCTACTATGACAGAGGTCTTAATTTCGCGCTTATTAATAATAACGTCTACTGATGTAGCACCGCTGACGCTAGACACCTCCTGCTCAATTAGCAGTTGTACTGCAGTGCCTTCATTAATTTGTGGGGTCACCTTTAACTTGATACCCACTTCTTGACGATCTACCGATTGGAAAGGGTTCGCATTGTTTGTGCCCGTCGTTGAGCCCGTAATAATAGGTACTTCTTGACCCACTATAAAAAAGGCTTCTTCGTTATCCATAGTGGTAAGGTGAGGCGTGGCTAATATATTGGAGTTAGTATCTGTACTCACCGCTTGTAATACCGCTCCCCAGCCATCTTTCACGCCACCTAGCAAAAAGCCATTTACGCCACCAAGTAATGAGGCTAGGGTGGTTAAGTCTCCGAGTTGCGTTTTTTCAGTGGGTACCACTACTACGTCACCATCAGCGGTTGTGGTAATGGTATCTACAATAGTTTTGTCTTGTGCTTGGTCGACCCCAACCGCAAGAGAGCCTATGCCCACTACGCCATTGGTAAATTGGGTGCCGCCGCCTTTTTCATTGCCCCACTGCACACCTAAAGTGGTGCCGTCACCTTCAAACACTTCTACAATAATGGCTTCCACTTGCACTTGTGCGCGGCGCACATCTAGCTGGCGTATCACTTCTTCTAGTGAGCGCATCATATCTGGCTCAGCGGTTATCACTAAGGCGTTTGAATCTTGGTGGGAATCAATACTGACTTCACGACTGGTGGTTTGGCGACTTTTTGTTGCGCCTTGTCCTTCAGCTTGAATGCTGGCGCTTACACCTTGTAATACTTTAACTAAATCTTCTGATTTTGCGTAATTAAGGAAAATCACGCGAGTATTGCCACTGGTCTCTAGTTCAGAATCCATGCGCTCAATTAAATTAATCAGGCGCTTACGGGCTTTAACATCACCACTAACAATGATGCTGTTGGTTCTATCATCGGCCACCACTCTTGGAGCAGATTTATCGCTTGTGTTGGCCTTGCCTTGGGACTTATTGATACTGTCGATAATACGCACTAGCTCAGTAGCAGAGGCAAATTTTAGCTCAACAATTTCGACTTCTTCGTCACCTGCTTGATCTACACGTTCAATAATTTCAACCAAACGATTAACCACAGCAGCACGGCCGGTGAGCATCATGACATTGGATGCATCGTGACTGACTACGTTACCCCCCCCTGCAGTATCGTTAAGCTGACGCAGCAAAGGAGCGAGTTCCCTCACAGGTACGTTATATACTGGCATAACGCGAGTGATCATTTCATCGCCGTCAAATGGGCTGCCTTCCACCACTGGGATATTCGAGGATTTAGCGTCTTTTGAACGTATGACCTTAATCACACCACTTG
>Ga0316204_10004805_pt1 | contig 23608 bp, 22 predicted proteins | sample 6monrhotite_MG_2_FD_205661 | JGI IMG/M metagenome (GOLD analysis project Ga0316204, IMG submission 205661) | Microbial mat bacterial communities from mineral coupon in-situ incubated in ocean water Damariscotta River, Maine, United States -... | ecosystem: Environmental > Aquatic > Marine >... | reverse complement strand
CGACAAACACTTGAACAAAGGCGCTTGCAACACCGCAAGCTTGCCGCTTAATATCAATCAACCAGATGAGACCAAACACTCGCTAAGCAAAACACTCAGCGTGTCTCAATTTATCTGACGACGGACAATCAGGCATCCGATCAATATGTACAGACCCCAATGGCCAAGATGCGCCGCCATTTCTGCCACCTTGGCATGGTTTCTGGCAGAGGCGGCGCTCCATGTTTCCATTTTAGATAGATACGGATGGCGAACAATATTGTGACGATGGTGCCAACTGATGCATGATCGGTCCGCGATTCAAACCGATCCCAGTCTTCCATGACGCCACCAAATTACTGGGCGATATATAGATCGAGCATGATCAGTATCGCCATCGGTCCAGTGTTCAAGTTCATGGCCCCAGGGATCGCGCCAATAATCGAAAATCTGGCTACCCAACATGTGACGCCCTACACCCCATGCAGCCTCATGTTTCTTACTCTTCAAATACGCGTGTCCGAGCATAAGGTCATCCATGTTCGCAACCTCGAACGCGGCGTGCAAGAAGCCGGGCTTTTGCGGCAACTGAGCCAAAAACAAGGTATGATGATCGGTCGGTTGATCACCACGATCGCAGCGCATGAAAGCCCCCAGGGCCAAGTCAGGACTTGCTTCAATCTCGTCAGAAGTGATCAATCCAAAGCGTTCTTTGTACCAACGCTCTGACTTGCGAAAATTGGATACGTTCAGTACGCAATGTCCCAAGCGCATGACGTGAGAGGGGCCGGATCTTAACCGGATGGTTCTGCTCTGACGCGGCCTTGATGCAACACTGTTGCGGATAGGTTCGGACGGCGATTCGCAGACTTCAAAACGTTCTTGTCCGGCTACTACCTCTACCAAAAAACCATCGGGATCAGTCAGACGAACGATTTTCCCACCACCCGGTGCATCATTATCCTCAGCAACCACACCTTCGGAAGCCGCGAGTTTTTCGAGATCACCAACATTCTCAGCACGCAATCCCAAAGCGTGAAAGCCCGCTTCACCTTGCTCAGTCACGTGATTGTAGGGAATGCCATCTCGTGCATGAGCATAGAGACGGCCATCATCATCAAATGCCGAATCTAGGCCAAAATCCACTAAAAATGACTGCATCTTTTGCAGGTCCGGCACGGCAAACCGAACATGCGCAATGTCTTCAATTTTGATGACGCCCATTCTGGTTTCCTCGCCTAATTCTTAGTTGACTATTTGGTCATTTATACATAGTTGACTATTTGGTCATTTATACATAGTTGACTAAATGGTCAAGCAGGATATGGAAATAGGTTATGTTGGCAGGTAAAAGAGCAGAGCGAACCCGGCGATCAATGCTGGATGCCGGAATAGATCTTTTGGTGGATCGGCCCATCGATGCCATTCCTATTGACGATCTGATCGCGAAAGCAGGCGTTGCGAAGGGAAGCTTCTTCAACCACTTTGCGGACAAACGGGGTTTTTCCGAAGCGGTTTACGCCGAAATCCGTGGCCGACTTGAAGAAAGAATTGGCGCAGCCAATCGCGATGTTGAAGACCCATTGATGCGTCTATCGGGAGGAATGCGAATTGCGGTCGAATTTGCTCTAGACGAGCGTGAGAGTTCAATTGCAATGCTGCGTAGCGCTGGAGCACCAACCTCTGAAAGCCATCCCCTCAATGTTGGCGCCTATGCCGATTTAAGAGCCTGTATTGATGCAAATCTTGTCGACGAGCAGTCTGGTAAAATCGGTCTTCTATACTGGCTCGGCTTATGCCAGGCTATAATAACAGACGTGATCCAGCGAAAACTATCCCAACAAAAAGCGTCGGAACAACTTCAACAAATGCTTCTGCTCGGCCTGACTGGCCTCGGCGTGAAAACAGAGTTGGTTTATGATACGGCTGCATTACAAGCGAAATTTCTGAATAACGCTCAGTTGAAGAACGTCCCGTAGGCACAGCTGATCGTGAGTTATCGGAAATCGGAAACACTAATCAATCCACCGAAACTGACGACCACTTTTACGTCCTAGTCGGTTAGAACCAGACATTCTGCTAAAGGCCCAAAAGCTGCTGGTCACCTAAGCGCCTCAGTTGCAGTAGTTGTGGTGGATTTACCACGAGCCCATTAGCGGACGTTTGAATACTTCCGCTTAATCAAGTATAGCGATTTCTCCGAAAACGGGTGTGTCAATCGGTGATTAGGCGATAGACCAAATCTACATCTCGGACTAGTCACATAAATTATTCCAGAATTTAGAGCGGTAATGGGCGATTCTCGTTCTAGACCAATAAGTTGAGAGCAAAGGAGAAATCGACAGGCCATGAGCTATCTAGAAAAATATTATGATGCTCGCGTTTCTGGTCTGAATGAGAGAGATTTTCTCAAACATGTTGGTCACACCGAGGGCGGTTTGCCGATATCGGAACAGCAATTCGAACAGATGGTATCGCAATTGAATGAATTGCTAGACCCGGAGCCAAATGATCGATTACTGGATCTGTGCTGCGGTAATGGTATCATCACGCAAATGGTTAGTTCCAGCGTGAAACAAGCTGTGGGGGTGGATCTATCCGAAAAAATGGTAAGGTTGGCTCGCAAACATCATGGCGCGACCCATATCTCTTATTACAAGCAGGATGTGCTCACGCTTCATAACGTAGCCGACATCAAGCATCGCAGTTTTTCAAAAATTTTGATGCATGGAGGATTGCAACATTTCAATCCGGAAGATTTTGAACGATTATTGGAAACCATGTTATGTTTTGCGGCGGACGAATGCACGCTTGTTCTTAGTTTTGTCCCCAAAAAGGGACGACAGAAGTATTTTTATAACACCATGAAAAAGCGATTGGCGGCGTTTTACTATCGAACGTTAAAGCGAGATATTTTTGGCTATTGGTGGGATGAAGATTTTGTTCGTTCAATATGTCGTAGACGCGATTTGGACTGTTCATTCCACCCAATAGATGCAAGCCTTGATGCTTCGAAATATCGATTCAATATCAAAATATCTCGAAGGATCTAACCCAATCGTTAACCGTGCAATAGGGGGCGTCTTCGCATTAGAAGGTCAAGCTTCTCAGGGGCAGGCTAAACCGCCTGTGGGCCCGTCTATTTTAAAAAGATGGTCGACTTCCGCCGCTGCTGTATATTGTTTTCATAATGCCCGCAGCTGCTTACACTATACGTTAACTGATCTCAAAATTCGGCGACTTTGGTTGCCAGCCTATTTATGCCCGGAAATATTGCAATCGACGAGATCGGCGAGTGTTACGGTGCTTTATTATCCGGTAACAGCATCTCTCTCTCCCGATATCGAAAAGCTGTCTAAAAAATTGCAACCTGATGACGTTATATTGACCATTAATTTTTTTGGTCGCGCTCCGTCGGTTACATGGCTAGACTTTATCGCAACGAAACCGGATATCCTCTGGATCGAGGATTGCGCGCAGGTGATTGACAGCGACCCTATTTTCACAAGCGATATCCGAATTTACAGCCCGCGAAAAATACTGGGCGTCCCGGATGGCGGCATATTGATCGACAGGAAAAAGAGATTGAGAAAGCCTGCGCTCAGTCCTTTGAATGACGACTATTTCATGCTTCCTTATCAGATGCGTGCAAACGATAAAGAAGACAAAAAAAATCAGGCTTGGTTTAAAGCATTCCAAAAATCAGAACGGTCGCAAAAGGTTTCTATGGCTAAGATGTCGGGATTTTCGAATGAGATTTTGAACCATATTCCTATGCAACCACTAGCCAGCGCTCGAAGAGAAAATTATGCTATTTTGCTGGACAGTTTGAAGGAATGGGCATTCTTTTTGGATGTTCCCGATGAATGGATACCATTTTGTTTTCCGATTACGTCGGACAAGGCAGGTCAACTATGCGCAGAACTGAGCAGAAACCGAATATTTCCGCCCAGATACTGGCTCGACCTTCCCTCGCCAAAAGCGAGGTTCCCAATTGAACACGACCTTTCCCGTCGGCTGGTTGGTCTTCCTTGTGATCAGCGCTATGATAGCAATGATATGGAACGCATGATATCTTTAGTGCACAAATTTTACCCATGACTCATTTGTACTCAAAGAAAGTCTATGCTGATGCCTCAGCTGAACTTGGACCGATAGTCAGGATAGAATGCCTCGATATATGGGTGCAAGTTCGCGATATTCCAGGAACTAATCTCAAGGATGCGATCGGGCTTTATCCTTTCTCTCTGCCAACAGAGCCACAATCACCGGAGCAATTACGTTCCGAGCTTAAAAATCTGGATCTGTTGTCTTTGGTATTGGTCGCTGCACCCTTTCTGAGCGATGTAAGTTGGTTAAGTTCCACATTTGATATGGCGCGCGTATATAAAACACAGTTCACGGTTGAAGGCGCGCCTGAAAAGCGGGTGTTCAAGAAAAACATTCGCTACGTAATACGCAAAGCGCAGGCGGTTTGCACAGTACAGAAAATCGAACTTTCTGACTATTTGGATCGGTGGTGCGAATTATATGGCACATTGATTACAAAACACGACCTCAAAGGCATACACCGATTCTCGCGCAATTATTTCGAATCACTAGCTAACATTTCTGAAATCTCAACATTTGGAGCATTTGTTGACGGCAATCTTGTTTCAGCAAGTCTTTGGATCGAAGATGCCAATTGGGTAACCGGCCATTTATCAGGCACCAATAAGATAGGTTATGGGACTGGTGCAAACCATGCACTTTTTGACTATGTGGTGCGTCATTATGAAGGTCGAAATATCAATTTGGGTGGAGCTCCGGATAGCCCTAAACAGGGGACCGATTTATCTCTTTTTAAGAGAAAGTTTGCCAACGCGACGCAGGACAGTTGGATTTGTGGAATCGTCGCAGATCAGAGTATTTGTAATCGCCTAAATCAAGATCGAAATATTAATGAGTCGCAGACTGATTATTTCCCGGCCTATCGAAAGCCGGACTGAGAATGGTTCATTGGATTGAGACCAATCGTTGGATCGCAAGAATCTGGCTGACAAATATTCTCAATAGTGCAAATACGCCGAATTATGAGTATTGATCAATATCCATTCGTTATCTCACCTCAGTTCATGGACGGAAAACGGAAGCAACAGTCGAAACAACTCAAATCAGCAAAACCATTTCAACATATTGTCATTGATGATTTTTTGCCGGCTGCACACGCCAGTCTTTTGAAGCAGTTATTTCCAGATACGTCGCATCCCGTATGGCTTGATTGGCAAACCAGATCTCCTGCTCAATGGGGAAAACAGGGAGCGGGAGACTCCCGAAATTTTGCAACCCTTGACCCCCGTTTTCGTCTTGCTCTTATGGAATTCAATAACGCTGAGTTTTTGAACTATTTGGGAGAAGTTTCGGGGATACCAAAACTTATCCCCGACCCTTATTTTACCGGTGGGGCGATGCATCAAATAATTGAGGGTGGAATTCTAGATATTCATACTGACTTCAACTATTATGAACGATTGGGAATCTATCGCAGAATCAATGTGCTTTTATATTTGAATGATGACTGGCGAGATGACTTTGGTGGATGCCTTGAACTTTGGGATAAATCACCAAAACTAATGGGACAATGTACCCAGTCGATAGCGCCGATTTACAACCGAGCAGTCATATTCAAAACAGACAAGAACAGTTTTCATGGCCATCCTCAAAAATGGAACGCCCCCACAGGTGTAACGAGAAAATCTATCGCACTTTATTATTACACAGCGCAACCCGAGGATGGCTCAATCTATAATCAAAACACCGACTTTCAAGGTGTAGTATCCAAACCGTTGCCTAATAAATGGAAATCGATCCTATCGCGCTTAAAAAAGAGCGTAATTCGATAGTTTGAGATACTCGCCTTGCAAACGTGATAATATTGTCAATGACGGCTTCTATTTATCCAATTTCATTTTTATCTCGGTTGCATTTTCCAATATAAAACAAAGCAGATCGCATACCAAAGTGATTTCAGTCGATGAAATTTGACTGCCGGCCGGTAAAATCAGCACATTTTGTGCAATTGTTTCGGTGACAGGCAGCTGATTGTCTGTCATCACCGATAAGGATTTAAAGGGTTCCAGCTGGTGACACCCCGGAAAGAAGTAGCGCCGGGCCAGAATATTTTCGGCATGCATTGTTTGGATGATTTCGTCACGCGATAAAGGGCAGTTTCCATCTAGGAGAAGGCTGACATAATGGTAATTGTGACTCTCGTTATCATTAAAATGGAAAAGCTCAATTTGTTGAACATCGCTCAATCCCTGAGCGTACGCTTCATAAGTTCGCTGACTTTTTTCTACCACTTCGTCAAATTTCTTTAGGTTGGTGAGACCAAGTGCAGCGGATGTCTCTGGAAGCTTCGCATTCAAGCCGGCCGATACCGTATGATCAAACGCGTCAAAGCCGAAGTTTCTGATCGCTCTCATTTTCTCAGCCAACTTCTGGCTGCGGCAAGTGACGGCCCCTCCTTCGCCGCAATGAAATGATTTTGTGGCGTTGAAACTGAATACTTCGGCATCACCATGCCCACCGATAACAGTTCCATTGGCTGTACAGCCAAAAGCATGTGCAGCATCAAATATAAGCCGCAAACTGTGGCGTTCAGCAAGCTTTTCGAACGCATCAATATTACACGGGCGTCCCCAAATATGGGTGGGAATAATCGCTGTCGTTCGTTCGGTGATCAAGGATTCACAATGTGCAACATCGGCATTGCAAGTTGATGGATCTATGTCACAGAAAACGGGCTTCATCCCTGATAAATGCAAAATATGGGCTGTCGAAACAAAGGTAAAAGATGGCATGATGACTTCGCCTTCAAGGTTTAACGCCTTGATTAATACCTGCATGGCTTCTGTCCCGCTGGACATGATCACACAATGTTCTGCACCCAGCTTGTCCCGAATTTCGTTCTCTAGTTTGATCGACAGTTTTCCTTCATTGGTGAACCAGCGGCTTTCCCAGATTTGATCAACATAATTATCAAATGACTTGCGCGATCCAACATTTGGCTTGTTGACATGAAGTACATCATTCGACGTTATCTTTCCGCCGAAAATTGCGAGATCCTCGCATCGATTTTTCAGTCTGGTCATATAGAATTTATGGCCCCGCACGATATTATATTTGGTTTGCTAGAGATACTTTACCCTACTATCAAGCGTGACACTCATCTTGAAATTGGCGGAGGACAGAACCCTTCAATATTGGTGTTATTAATGAGTTATATGAATTGAAACTGGATTTTTTGATCTGTGCGAGCCCCACTCAGGGCTTTTTCTCGCAAATCGCATTTTTTCGGCTGTGTCTAGACGCGTTGGGGGGGTACTATGCAGATGCCCGTCTCGTAGCGGTATTTGGGGACCATCGTTCAGAGAGCATCCCGCGAAGCTGGATCAAATATTTTGATAATATCCAGGTTGAGTGGGCCCATCCGATTGGCGCGGAGAACCTTTGCTATCGTGCGCAACATGACCGGCGCTTTGAGATTATGCGCGAAGATGCCGACTTGGTTTTCATTTGCGATGCCGATATCGCTCCGCTTGCGCCGTTTGACTCTCTGCTCTGCGAACTGGTTAACAAACCGGCATTGGCCGGGACGATTGCACATTATCATTTTCCTTTTGATAATATGATTTCAGGCCCACCGGTGGGCTGGGCAGAATTGGCCAAAGCCACAATAGGCAAGGATATCGACATGCCTTTCCGATATACTCTGGCGCCACGAAGCTCTCCTGATCGCGCTCCATTCTATATAAATTACGGGATGTTTGCCGGAACGCCCAAACTGATGTCCAAGTTTTACCTGCGGGACAAAGAGTTGCGAGATCCGGCAGCCAGCCTAATTGGCGACTATTGGGCGGCCCAGGTTTCTGTTGCGCTCGCATGTGCTGATTTATCACTACCGGTAAAAGTTCTACCGATGAGGTACAACTTTCCCAATGATTCCGTCGCGGACCAAATGTATCCCGAAGAAATGAGTAATATTATATTTCTGCACTATCTCAGAACATCCAAATTCAGCCGTGAGAAAATATTTTCCAGTCGCCACCATTTCAATCGATTTTTGAATAGTCGGTTGTCCGGATCGAACGAGTATTTTCGCCGTTACGTGGAAAATTTAACAGGCGGAAAATATCCGTTTGCGCGTAAACCACTGTTAAAGTGGTGGTAGTTACTTACGGACCTATAGTACCTAGTCTTTTGTCAGTTGTTTGATCTGATCTACGATATTGTCTCGTTCTGAATCTGAATATCGCCGACCACCAAGGTCCGGTACCTCGCGCTTCAAAAATTGCTTGCTGAAAGCACGATTGCTCTTCTCAAATGCATTGCGGAACTTTTTGGCCTCTGCACTTGAAAAGAATAGCGCCGGCAGGTCATCCTCGGCCAGCTGCGATCTGATTTCCTCATAAACGCGATCACGGTTAGAAATATTGAGGGCATTGAGCTTGCGCAACAAAACCGTGGCCTTCATTCCCATTGAACGATTTCGGATGGCATCACGTGGCCTTACAGGTTGGGTAAGCTTTGAAGAGTCTATTTCGGGTATGATAGAGCTGAACTTACTCCAAATGTCATCGACCGCGCCATTGTATACATCGCAAAATACATTCTCGGGACCAATACAGTCCGCCCAATTTTGGGCAACTATATCGTAGTTACACCCTTCCAGCTTCTCCTCTATATAAGTCCTAAATGAGCAAGTTGCGTTAGCTACCTTTATCACTTGATTATATTCCGACTCTGCCACTTCATCTTGTGATCGGACAAAAAAAATGACCCGAAGTTGAAAATTTTGATTCAAATTTTCAAAAAAGGCAGAGACGTTGTAGGGGTCCGCAAGGCAAAAGTTTTCCGAACTTAAGATATAGTGATGTGCCGAAGAACGTCTGATTTCTCTCGCTGTTTTGCGGCGGATCTGATCGGGCCTTTGGGCGGGTATCATATATTCGGGAACGTTCTGTATGAAGCTTTTAGCCAATTGCTGGTGCCCTTGTCCTCCATGATCGCCCGCTTTGACATAGAGAACTCCCTGCGCGAGCAGATCTGCGCGGACCTGCGACAAATTATATTGTATCAACGTCGTGCCGGTCTTACCCCTGCCAATATGAAGATATAAATAGCCCAATTTTGATTGTCTCCATTATAGCCATTTGAAATTCACTCCGGCTTCAATAAATCCATGATATGTCAGCAAACAAATATCAGAAGATGGATGAATTCCTAAAGTAATCCGAGTAAACAATCAATTTTTAAGCCCAGTTGCCCCCGTTGAGATTGTCTATAAACTCCCGACTGAGCTATAGCCGTCCAGCGCTCTGAGAACGTTTTCCCGTTGTGGAATTTCTCGAAACTTTGCAATGTCGATCGAGCGGAAGGTTTCAATATAGCAGCACATTCTTTCAATGCGCTTATGCGTGTACTCGCCCTTCTTCTTACCTCTTCGGTGAGGGTGCGATCAAATCGCCAGAAATGATCTTTCCATGATACATTGCGAGCAATTGCGTTTGATTGATGGTAGCGATAAGATACTGAAGGTATTGGATTCTGATATACAATCCCACCCACGCCCGTCAAAATTAGATAAATCCAATAGTCATGGCTAATCTGTCCAATATGTTTCGCGGTGCAGACCAACACATCTCGGGCTGTTTTGTTCATTACCATGGTGTGTCCAGGCATCAGATTTTCGACCATAGCATGTTGGAAACTCGGTGGTCTTTTATTTTGGGGAGTTTGGCCAATCAACCTCCCAGATTCATTGATAATTCTTGAAGTGCTGCCACAAACTGCAGGTATTCTGTAGTCCAAGCTAGCATGAAAAATGAGTGCTCGTTCCAGTTTGTCACTATCCCAAATGTCGTCTTGATCACAAAACGCGAAATAATCGGCGTCAGTTTTCGAACACCGCAATAGAGTCCGAAAATTTGCAGCGAATCCGTCTTGCGGGCCTTGGATAATTTCAAAAAATCCCTTTTTCCAGGATTTCTGTGCTGTCTTTAATATCGCCATAGAGCGATCTGTAGAGCCGTCATCAGACGCCAAAATGTTTATATTTTCTATAGTTTGATCTGAAAGCGACCGAAGTTGCTCCTCCAGAAATTGCTCACCTTGATATACTGCCAGTAGGATCAAAACCGAAGGCATTTTTTCCGATCCTGGATTTGGAAATGACAAGGCGCTGCCCCCCCCCCCCGAATTTTGTCGAAGCGCAATCTGGCAATTCAATTTAGTGTCAAACAGTTATAGCAGGCTATCCTTTGCGTTAAAAGCGCTCAAATCAAATTTTTAACTCAGTTCAATAGGATCAAGCTGGATTTTCTGTACCTGCTCTTTCTACCAATGGACTGTGCAATTTGCTAGCAAAGTTGATGCAATAGTGCCTAATGGTTTAAGACCATAAATTCACCCATACCGCCATAAGGGAACCTGAGGGTCCATGAAATGAATGAACCGAACAACCGGCGTATTGGGAACGATGTTTTTTATAGCCTGCGTCGGCTCTACCTCCATCTTTCAAAACATCGTCGTTTGCAGCTTGGCCTGGTTTTCGCTCTCATGCTGGCCGGTGCGATTGCTGAACTAGCGACAATTGGTGCTGTTATACCTTTTCTCGGGCTGATTTCTGCTCCAGAAGAGGTCGCATCGGTTCCGGTTTTTTCGCATATTTTTGACCTTCTGGGCTGGACATACTCGAACAATATTGTTGGCCTAGTAACACTATTTTTTGTAACTATCGTGCTGATTGCCGGCTCCATCCGTCTTTTGCTCGCTTGGTTCAGTTACAAATATATCTTTGGGATCGGGCATGAATTGAGTGTCGGCGTCTATCGGACTGCTCTATATAAACCGTTTGTCTATCACGCTTCTAGCAATTCTAGCGATATCATTGCTGGAATAACCAAAGCTCAAATCGCAGCAGTGACAACGTTGCTACCAACGTTACAAGCAGTCACCGGAGGGGTGATATCAATCACGCTATTAGGTGCATTGTACCTGATTGACGCTGGCATCGCGCTCGTCGCAACCGCTGGCCTTGGAACAATCTATATTGTGATAAGCTACTTCGGTAGACGTAGATTGGAAGAAAACGGTCGGGATATTGCGGCAGCTCAAACCGGACGGATCCGAGCAGTTCAAGAAGGACTTGGTGGTGTTCGTGATATCGTGATTGATAATGCCCAAAACGTCTATCTCAAGAGGTTCATCGACACAGATTTGGCTTTTCGAAATGCTCACACTAAAAGTATATTTATCGGAACTGGTCCCCGATATTTGATTGAGTCAGTTAGTATCGTCGTTGTAGCTATCTTGGCTTTGAATTTGAGTGGTAAGCAGGGAGGTCTATCGGATGCGCTGCCTTTGCTCGGAGCATTCGCACTCGCGGGACAAAGAATTTTGCCAGCAATGCACAGTATTTTCCAAAGCTGGACGCAGATAAAGGCCAACCAACAACAACTTTCGGATGTCCTTGATCTAATAGAAACATCGGTTGATTCGACAACGAGTTTGATCTCCAGTACGCCTCCTTTGCCATTCGTTCGCGATATCAGTCTTTCCAATGTCAGTTTCAAATATGACTTGAACAGCGATCTGGTTTTGGACCGGGTAAATTTCACTATCAAAAGCGGCTCTCGCGTAGGTTTTGTCGGCAAAACAGGAAGCGGCAAAAGTACAATTGTTGATCTCATCATGGGACTACTGGAACCGGCTGAAGGGCAAATCCTAGTCGATGACGAATTACTATCGCGCGACAATATAACAAAGTGGCAGGCGAATATCGCACATGTTGCACAACAAGTTTATTTGGCAGATGCCAGTTTGGCAGAGAATATAGCATTTGGAGTCCCCCTGGACAAAATCGATCACGGCCGTGTACAGCTTGCGGCGCAGCGAGCCGCAATCTCAGATTTTATAGAAGGCCTTCCAGAAGGGTATAATACTGTAGTTGGAGAGCGCGGGACTAGGCTTTCTGGTGGCCAAAAGCAGCGCATTGGTATCGCCCGGGCTATTTATAAGCATGCAACCTTGTTGGTTTTTGATGAAGCAACGAGCGCTTTAGACAACGAAACAGAAATCGAGGTGATGGAGGCAATCCAATCACTAGGCGGAAATGTCACTATTTTGATCATCGCTCACCGGCCATCTACGGTTGCGGGATGTGACCAAGTTTTTCGTATGGAGAATGGTAAGGCTATAGCATGGAAGATGACGGCACGGTGACCGTGGATTGGTTGTTATGAACTTCCAACATCAAGGAAAAGGAGTGAAGCCCCGATTGGTAGTAATATTAGGCATGCATCGTTCGGGTACTAGCGTAATTACTCGAGCCTTGCAGGTGATGGGCATTGAACTCGGCGACAACTTCCTGCGACCCAATCGACATAATGAAAGAGGCTATTGGGAAGATGTGGATATTCAGGCACTGAACGTTGAGATGCTGCACGCAATAGATAGCGATTGGCATCATCTGGCATCAATTTCGGAGACCGATGTTCATACCCTGCAAAATCTTGGATTTGAGGATCGCGCAGCGGAATTACTTTATCAAAAAATGGATAGTGCCCAAGTTTTTGGTTTCAAGGACCCGCGCATCACAAAGCTGCTCCCATTTTGGAAAAATGTATTCAAAAAGAACGAAATAGACGTCAGCTATGTGCTAGCTATTCGAAATCCATTGAGCGTTGCTCTCTCCCTTGAGAAGCGTGACGGTCTAAGTCGCATTCATTGTTTCTATCTTTGGCTAGAGTATAATGTTGCGGCGTTAATCGGCGGAACGGGCAGCATACATGCTGTGATCGATTATGACCGATTCCTGCAGTCGCCAACGCCGACGGTGCGAAGAATATCAGAGCAACTGGCCCTGCCGTTTGACCGAGCAAAAATGGCGACATTTGAATCTGATTTTTTGAACATAAGCTTAAGCCATTCGACCCATCATATGGAAGAATTTCTTGACGACGCATCGTGTCCCGGTCTTGTTCAAGAAGCCTATACAAACCTGCTGCAATTATCAGACGGGAAACTTCGATTAGATGATAGCCAATTGCAGACACGAATATCATGTTGGATTGATGAATTGGCGCGCACACAATCGCTAATGGGGCACGCTGACTCTCTTCTTCGCAAAATAGAGATTGGGTCAGCGCCGCCTATTGCACAATCTTTGTACGATATCGGGCGGTCGATATCTCGGAAAATGCCGTTCAGCGGATGGATAAAGAAACGATTTCTGAGTTAACGGTACTGTGAAATCGGAATGAAATTCATCACTTTTCTGGACAGCAATTTTCAAGATGGCTAAGGTTTCAGGCAGAGAATAATACCGCTGCACAAACGATCCGAATCTGACAGTTTCGCTTTGGGGGAAGCATGAAAATTGAGAGTACGAAATTGCCCGGCTTGATGTTGTTGACCCCAAAAAGGCATAACGATGTTCGCGGAAACTTTTTCGAAAGTTGGAACAGGAAAACACTTTTGACAGCCGGTATCGATATGGAGTTCGTCCAGGAAAACCAGTCTTTGTCGATAAGAAGCGGAACGGTTCGAGGTTTGCATTTTCAAGCCCCACCATTTGCGCAGGATAAACTGGTTCGCTGCATTCGCGGTTCGCTCTTCGATGTCTCGGTCGATATTCGCCGAGGATCACCGACTTTTGGAAAATGGATGGGGATTACACTTAGTGATGAAAATGCAAGACAAGTATTGATACCAAAGGGTTTTCTTCACGGGTATGCTACGCGGTCGCCAAATACAGAAATATTATACAAATGCACTAATCGCTATGCGCCTGAGACGGAACAATCCATATACTTCGCAGACGCCGACATTGCCATAGAGTGGGGCATGGACATCAATGAAGCGATACTATCCGAAAAAGATCGGCAAGCTATGTCGATTAAGGAATTTCAGTCACCGTTTGTGTTTTCTAACACACTGAGTTAACATGAAAAAAACGATATTGATTACTGGAGGTGCAGGTTTCATTGGCTCGGCCGTAGTGCGACAAGCGATTGCAGCAGAATACCGGGTGGTCAACTTGGATGCGCTCACCTATGCAGCCAATCTGGACAATGTTGCTTCAGTTTCAGAATCACCGTTCTATGTATTTGAACGGGCCGATATTAGGGACCAGTCGGCGCTCGACCGGATATTCGCTACATATCAACCGGACATGCTAATAAACCTTGCGTCCGAAAGTCATGTGGACCGGTCCATTGAAGGGCCTGCGGAATTCATGGAAACAAACATCATCGGCACTTTCGCGATGTTGCAGGCTGCGCGGGCATTCTGGGAAGATAAAGGAAGGTTTGATGAATTCCGTTTTTTGCATGTTTCCACAGACGAAGTTTATGGCGCACTAGGGCCTACTGGACAGTTTTCTGAAACGTCACCTTACAACCCACATTCTCCGTATTCCGCATCAAAGGCATCAGCGGATCATCTAGTACGGGCTTGGGCAAATACCTACGACCTGCCGGTGCTGATATCCAACTGCTCGAACAACTATGGCCCTTTTCAATATCCAGAAAAACTCGTCCCGCGCACGATTAACTGCGCATTGGCTGGCAAACCAATCCAAGTATACGGGACCGGAGACAATGTAAGAGACTGGCTATTCGTAGAAGACCACGCCGCGGCACTTTTGATGATTCTTGAGGGCGGAAAGGTCGGCGATTCTTATAATGTTGGGGGCAATGCAGAAATGCCCAATATAGAGATTGTCAGAAAAATCTGCTTGTTGCTTAATGAGCGCCTCGACGATAGAGCACCGCATGAAAAGCTGATCGAATTTGTGCCTGATCGGCCTGGTCATGATTTTCGCTACGCGATCGACGCTTCCAAAATTCGCTTGGAACTTGGTTGGCAGCCAACAGTATCTTTGGAAACAGGTCTCGCACTTACCGTAGATTGGTATCTTAAAAACTCTGCCAACACTAAGTTTCCACAGGTCAGTCAGCAGCTTGGCCTGTTGCAGTGACATTGCGCATTTTGATGTTTGGTCGTTCAGGGCAAGTCGCTACTGAAGTTCAGCGGTTGGCCAGCGACAATTTAGAAATTAAAGCGCTCAGTCGAGATCAGATGAATCTTTCTAAACGCGGGCAGTGTGCGACGGCAATAGATGAAGCTGCAGTCGATGTTGTAATAAATGCTGCGGCTTTCACGGCAGTCGACGCGGCGGAAACCAACGAGGAGGTTGCGATAGCCGTCAATGCTCATGCTCCCGGCGAAATGGCTCAGGCTTGTGCGTTGCGCGACATACCGTTTGTCCACATTTCTTCGGACTATGTCTTCGATGGTTCAAAGGATAAACCTTGGTCAGAGGATGACTTTACCGCCCCTCTTAACACTTATGGCCGCTCAAAGCTGCTGGGAGAGCAGGCCGTTCGCGATGCAGGTGGGCGACATGTCATATTGCGCACATCTTGGATATATTCGGCACATGGCGAAAATTTCGTGAAAACTATGCTGAAAATGCTTAAATCAGACCGTCCGGTAGCAGTCATAAGCGATCAGTATGGCGGCCCAACCTCGGCAAGCGACGTGGCCTCTGCACTTGTTTCAATCGCAAAAGCATTTAACCTCAAAAATGGTGTGACTGGAACATTTCACTATTGTGGAGCGCCAGCGATTAGTTGGCACGGTTTCGCCGAAGAGGTCTTTAATCAGGCGAAATGGTTGTCAGGTCAAAAGGTTCAAGCAATATCGTCATCGGACCGTCCGACTCTAGCACGGCGTCCTCACAACTCGGTTCTAGATTGCACAAAAACCGAAGAGGCGTATGACATCGTCCAACCCGACTGGCGCAAATCCCTCTCGGCTGTTCTCGATGAATTGAAAAGACAGGAAATTTCGTGACTACTCGCAAAGGTATTCTTCTCGCTGGCGGTTCGGGTACTAGGCTTTTTCCGTTGACCAAAGCCGTTTCCAAACACCTTCTGCAGCTTTGGGACAAGCCAATTATTTATTACCCGCTCAGTGTCCTGATGCTGGCCGGAATCCGGGAAATCGCAATAATTACTACACCTGAAGACCAGTCACAATTTCAAAGACTGCTCGGCGATGGTTCCGCGCTAGGAATTACGATCGACTGGATTGTCCAACCTTCACCAGATGGACTGGCGCAGGCCTATATATTGGCAGAAGATTTTCTCGACGGGCAGCCGTCCGCAATGATATTGGGCGATAATGTCCACTATGGGCACGGGCTTTGGCAATTGCTGAGTGCAGCGAACGAGCAGACAAGCGGTGGCACTGTGTTCTGTTTTCAGGTGTCAGATCCGCAGCGATATGGAATTATTACATTCGACGAGAATGGCGAGCCGTTAAGTATTGAAGAAAAACCCGCTCAACCCAAGTCAAATTTTGCGCTAACGGGACTATATTTTTTTGACGCCCGTGCACCAGCTTGGGCTAAGGAAATTTCTGTATCAGCTCGCGGTGAACTGGAGATTACGGCTCTAATCGAAAAATATCTGGACCATGGTGAGCTGACAATTGAATCGATGGGTCGCGGATTTACATGGCTCGACACGGGTACAAAAGACGGTCTAGTCGAAGCCGGTGAGTTTATTCGAGTGATCGAGAAACGCCAGGGTCTGAAGGTTGGTTGTCCTGAAGAAGTAGCTTTCCGCATGGGCTTCATTGACAGAAACCAACTTTCTTCGATTGCCGATCCAATATCAAGCACCAGTTACGGAAGATACTTACACGAACTTGCCGCTGACGATAATGTTTTCTCTGGCACACCGGTAGTTGAAGATTGAGGCTAACTTTTGATAAACTAAATTGTCCTTAACTGAAACACGTTAGTAAACATGAAAGTGGGTGATAAAGATGAACCCTTTTACCCCCGCAATGCACTTAAACGTCAATAAAATATGATGGGCATGCTCCCGGAAGCACTCTTCGGTGACAACCGGTCTGGTGTTCGCTTCTCTGAGATTCTGAACAAAAGCCGACAGTCCGCTATCGGCCCAGTTGCTGTCGTTAAAAACGACCCAAACTAGTGTCCGCTTCTCTCCGCAGTCATGATGGCGGTGTTGTTCGGAATGAAGCGGACATTGAAGCAATTGAAATGTGCCAGAACGTGGGTTCTGAAACTGTCGACAAAAATCAAGCTTTCGTGCAACTAGATTAGGCTTGGAGAAGCACCGCTAGTTCTTAACAGGTTGCCAGTTATTCTGAGAATCAATGGTGGCAATTTTATCGTCAGCCATTGGTTCGAGGTCCCAATATGGAGCTTGTGATCCACGGTACCATTCATAAGATGCTCGCTTGAACCGCAACAATCTCAATGTTGGCAAAACAGTTTCATGCATTGCACTTATGTTTCGGTTGCTAGCGAACATGGCTGCGGTGAAAGTAATCCGATCGGCTTTTGATCCAGAAACTCTGACCTCAACGTCATTCTCCCACAGTTTATTAAGCCAGAGACTAGCTTGCGTTCGCCGAAGCTTCGGAAATGCATCCTGCTGATATGCCCTATGCAACTTGATGTATTCTTGTCTTAAGTTTTCTGTTTCTGGGTCAATTTCATAGGGAGCTTCGGCTAGCAATTTTGCTCTTGTAGCTAGCAAAGCTGTATTCACAGTTACATACACTTCATCTTTTATGACGTCACCGTCATCTTTCATTCGAGGCTTTTCTCGCATTGATTGGATCTCGCGTTCAAGCGTTTCATAATATTTGGCCTTTGCCTTCACTGCACCCGCTTTGACAGTATCAGCAACTGCTTTGAGTTCTTCCGCTTTCCTCCTTCCACGTTCTGTATTTGCCAACTCGGGATTTAGTTTTTCGATAGCTTTCAGAAGAGAGTCGTCCGCATCAGCCAATTTCTCCCGTTGTTTGTCTGCATCGGTATCCCCCAGAGCCACTATTTCCTCAGCTTTGCTTTGCAACTGACTTTCGGAAACTAAAATGGTCAAAAAGATAAATGCGACAAAGAGTACAAATGCCCCCAAACAACCGATTAACAACCATTCCTGTGAATTCCTGCCTGTGCTTGCACTACGGCCTGTTTTGGAATTCTGACTTACCTTTTGTTGTTGAGTACGTTCCTTTGCTTGATCCACCGAAAGCTCCTTGTGAGGTTAATTTCACTAGATCGTAGTCAATTTTCACCGACACGCAATATGAATACGGAATGTGCTCTATCTAGAATATCATTCACTCCTGTTTAGATCAGTCTGTTCGTACAGTCGGTGCAGGAGTATCTGCATGACTGATTTGAATCGCCGTTTTGGAAATTTGGTAGCGGCGCATCGCAAGCGGTTAAGAATCACGCAGAGCCAGTTGGCGGAAAACACAAACCTGAGCGAAGATATGATCGCTCGAATTGAAGCGGGGTCCACAGGGTCCAGCTTTACCACGATTGAAAAGCTCTCACAGGCTCTCAAGGTTGATCCGGCGGCTTTGTTTTCCGCTGACATAACCACTGACGCTACTTCACGCGGCGAATTCCAGATGCTGGCGTCGAAACTATCAAAGCTCAGTGACACTGAGTTGAAATGGCTTACCGGTATTGTGGATGCAGCACTAAAAACTAGGAGGTAAATCCACTTAACTTAGTCTGCGTCTCTTCACCCCATTCTATTTGGACCTATCCGGCAGGAAAGCTAGGATTTCCCTAAAATCCTGACAAACCCCCAAACTTGGTTTGGCGAACAATTATTAAGGGTCAATAAAAACTCAGATCCAGTCTTTTCATAACCCGGCTTACCATTGTAGCTGACCATAGCTTTCCATCACGGCTGACAATGTTTTGATCGTTTAGGTGCTCTGCCATTCCAGTGTATGTATTTTTCCCCTGATCAAGACCACATTTGATGTCCATACGGAGTGTTTCGGCAAAATTTTTGGCTGCGAGACGGTTTTGCTGCGCCAGGATTTTCCCATTCTTCCCTAGTTTCACTCCTCGCGCCTTTGCGGCAGCTAAGGCTGCCTTGGTTCGAATAGAAATCTGCTCACGTTCGTGCTCGGCAAATGCCGACAAGATATGAAGCATGAGTTTGTTTGCGTACGGAGCATCGACAGCAACAAAATCCACGCCTGTTTCCATGAGCGAGGAAATGAAAGCCACGTTTCGCGCCAGCCTGTCCAACTTAGCAATAATCAACGTTGCCTTTTCCCGTCGGCATCGTGCCAAAGCTTCCGCGAGAACAGGCCGGCTGGATTTAGCCCCGGATTCGACCTCAACCAACTCATCAATATGCTCATGCTGCACACGAGCTAGGTAGTTGCGAACGGCATCGCGCTGTGCCTCCAGCCCAAGACCGGATTGTCCCTGCCTATTTGTGGATACACGAAGGTAAGAAACGAATTTTTGCATTTAACTCAAACAGATAAAGGTTGGTTTATGTGTTAAACGCTATTCAAGTTGGCGTGACAGGGAAGGATTAATTGGATGATTTTGGTATGTTGTAGAGCCAATCGGTAATCCCAGTCAGTTCCAACCCTTTTGCCCATCCAATCCAGTTTTTCGAAGTGATAAGGTCTGGCTCGATATTGTGATACTCATTGATTAGCTGCAAATTTTTAGCGAGCGGACTGTGAATGGATAAGTTATCAGCCCCCATAGACCAGCTGCGCTCACAAAGTTCCCGCCATCTAGGGCTAGAAATCAAGTGTGGCTGGCTAGCATATGCCACCTCTCTTCCAGAAATGAGGTTCTTCAAGTTTGGTAGACTAGAAAATGGGTGCCACGCCCCTTTCCACATATGTTTTATTTCGACTCTAGTAACTGGGGTTTTCCCATGTGGCGGTTGGAAGCCATGCTGTATTGCGCGTGCTCGTCTCTCATAAACTAATAACCGCGTTGGTCCTTGTGACTTATAATTTGACGATTTGGGCGGCGCACTAGGATGTTCCTTTTTTTGAAACCAGTAGAATGATTCTGGCCCGTATTTGCCGTCAAGGAAAGCCATTCTCTTCCCGGGATTCTCTATGCGGCAAATCAGATCAATGGGCCTGGCGCCAATAATATCGATGGCGCAGTCCACTCTGGTAATATGCGTTGCTTCTAAAAACTTGTAGAAGTCAAACATCCACAATGCGTTCTCAAACAACTCTGGAATTGCTAGCATCTGCTGTGCGCCTACTTTGCAGGGGTTCAAAGTGAGCGCCAGCTTCCAAACCGGATAATCTTGACCGTTGCGGCGGCTAAGTTCCAACCGAGCAAGGCGTGCTGACTCAGGTCCGAGCTGAAACACTGCCCCGTATGGTTTATGCTTACCTTTCAGTTGTACCAAGGATATGTGGTCGTCGGGAATTTTGGGATATTGTTTTAGATGTGAGCTGATCTCATGATCAAATTGATAGTAAATCTGCTTTGCAGACTTTCCCGATACATCCGGCACTAATGTCATTTCGTCGGTCAAATCAGCTACTAGATTCAACTTGTCAGGAAAGGGATAAGTTATCCATAGTTTCCGGTCTCCATAGTGTTTTTCTGAAGCAATCCAATTGGGGTCTAGTGCGTTTTTAGGTTCGGGAGGGGGGCTTGTTAGAGGAAACGATTTTGCGACCTTGTGTGAAGTTAATTGCACGGACATTGATCACCGCCTTTGCAATCGTTACACCAGAGATTGGGGAGAAAAAGAGGCAGTGCCAACGCATTGACCGCTTTGGAGTTTACATCGAGACTAGATCCATCTCCGTACAATGAACTAACTTTACCATCACAGTGACCCATGATTGCATCAATCACATATTGCGGCTGGAGTGCATTCCGGAAAGCATCTTCTGCACCATGTCGAAAACTGTGAAAAGTCAAACTGGAGTCGGTAAGTCCAATTTTATCAAGGAAACGGGCAAAAAATTTTGAGAACTCGGTTGATGCCTGACCATCGCTGCCAAATTTGATTTCGGAAAACAAACGCCTTGATGAGCAGTTCCATTTTTTTCGTTGAGCAACAAAATCGGCAAAGCCTAAATGAAGTACGTCTGGATGGAGTGGAATTTGTCTAATACCGGCGTTAGTCTTGATGTGTTTTTTGTCATCTAACCCTTGTTTCTCATTAAGATCGAGATAGGGAATCTCACAGTCTAGATTAACATCATTCACATGGAGTTGGACCAGCTCACCCAATCTTGCTCCGGTATAGTAACCAAGAACAGGTATCCAATATTTGGCATCCTTAAAAATGTGCTCTCCTTCGAGAAAACGTCGATCCTTGGATTTGCAGCCGGTGAACAGCGGACAACTGAAGAGTGTTAGCAACTCATCTTTCGTATACGGTCTGCGCGATTTTATGCCCTTGGGGGTTTTCTCGATTATCCATTTAACATCTTCAGCAGGATTGTTAGCAATCAATCCCTCATCGAATTTCGCCCACCTGAAGAACGCCTGTGTCGGTTCGTAAATCAATCTTGCCGTTTTGTTCTTAATCCGCGCGTTTTCATTATCTGTGAGTTTCTCAAAGAAGCCGAGGGACTTTCCTTGCCCATGTTTAGCTCTAAGTTCGGTGAGCTTTTTTCTGAATTCCCTAATATCGGCTGGAACTACGTCGGTAATGCGTTTTCCATTCCCCAAAAACTCTACCAAATATCCCAACTGCCAGACTCGCGCACGGTGTGTTTTGGTTACCCAAGATTTTTCTTTTGCGTCGAGATAGTCAATTACTGCCTGAGCTACAGTCGGTCCTGTAGGTATCACAACGGGAGTAGAAAAGAACTTTTGAGATTGGGCCGGAGGTTCCAGATTATCAAAAACACTATTTTGCGGTTGGAAAGTCCCCAACGGGTTTTGAAGGCGATGCAGAAAATAGTGCTGGTGCTCTTCCAAAGCAATCGCAAATCCATACAGAAGCTTCAATCTATCCTGCTGGCTAAGTCCTTCTATTTGAATACCCCTTTTGCTAAGATTTTCAGAGGCGAGTTTGGAAATATCGGAGCCAAAATTCCATGAAATGATCTGTCTTTGTAGGTCATTTACGCGCTCCTTCGCCAATGCCTCCTGCTCCAATATTTCTAAATCTGGATAATCGCTGGTCGGCACGAAAGGCCCGTTTTGATCTACCCGATGGCTTAGTTCTGCAAAACAAGACTGGATCAGCTCTCGCGCTTCCACTGCATCAATTTCAACATTATTCTCAATCACGACAAAGGTCTCCTGAACTTGTGCCGAAATTCTTGCAGCAAGCCGCCGCGCTATCACGCTGGAGTAAGTTTTAAGTGACTTGTTGAGCTCCATACGTTCCAAGCGAGGCCGCAATCTATCGGGTACCCGCATGCGCAGGTGATAGATGCCATTTCGGCGTTGGATGTGTGGGATATAGACTCCGCTCATTGCGGTACACCCCGGTGCCGGGTCGGAGCATTAGCACCCCGGCGGATCATTGTGTAGCAAGCTGTGTAGCAAAAAAGACGAAGACAGGAAACCCACTTTGTCAAAGCAGCGGAGTTGTGGCGTTTTCTTAAAAGGGTGGTGGACAGGATATCCGTATAATATATTCTTTAACTATCTGTTATTATTCTATTTTATAGAAAATCGATATTAATATCACCCCCTTAGATACCACATTGATATTTGGCGATTTCAACTCACCCTGCGCTTGCCTCACTATACCTGATTATGCCAATCATTTATAATGTGCGGACGCAAATACGCCAGTGAAGAACTGACTTGGGCTGAATATCGGGAAATGCTCGATATTACCGGCACGCCTCCGAACACCAATTTCCAGCCCAACTACAACATCGCTCCGACGCACGTCATGCCCGTGGCAGTGCATGAAGGCACGCAGCATGTCTTGCGCCCTATGGTGTGGGGCTTGGTTCCAACTTGGGCGAAGGATTCAACACGCTCCTATTCAATGATCAATGCGCGCGCAGAAACGGTCGAGGAAAAACCATCATTCAAAAATCTTCTGAAATCATGCAGGTGTGCCGTTCTGGTATCAGGCTTTTACGAATGGAAACGGGATGGCAAGTCGAAGCAAGCGCATCGGGTGCAGCGCGTAGATGGCGGACCAATGATCTTGGCCGGTATTTGGGCTGATAACGGCCATTTTGCAACGACAACCTATTCGATCATCACAACAGACGCGACACCAGCATTTGAACCAATCCATAACAGGTTGCCAGCGATCCTTGAGCGCGATCAGGTAGCGACTTGGCTCCATGGTTCATGGAGCGATGCAAAGCCAATGACGCAGCCTTATAATGGTGATCTAGACGTACGGCAGGTCAGCAATGATGTCGGGAATGTTAGGAACAACTATGCAAGGTTGCTGGAAGGCATTTGATGGCCGACATGCAAAATCAGTTGAAGTTATTGCTATTATAGGCCCACGTAGCATAAACAGAACGCATGGAAAAAGAGTTCATAATATCAGAAATCAAGCGACTGGCTGATCAAAATGGAGGCTTGCCGCTTGGAGTGGCGTTGTTTGAAAAGACTGCGAACATAAAACGCTCTGACTGGTATGGTATTTATTGGGCGCGGTGGAGTGATGCTGTCATTGAAGCGGGATACGAAAAAAGAGAAAAAAATGTCGCCTATGACGACGATGTGGTTTTAGAGAAATTTGCATTATTGACTCGTGAACTTGGCAAGTTTCCAGTGACGGGTGAGATAAGACTTCAG
>Ga0316204_10004804_pt1 | contig 23615 bp, 20 predicted proteins | sample 6monrhotite_MG_2_FD_205661 | JGI IMG/M metagenome (GOLD analysis project Ga0316204, IMG submission 205661) | Microbial mat bacterial communities from mineral coupon in-situ incubated in ocean water Damariscotta River, Maine, United States -... | ecosystem: Environmental > Aquatic > Marine >... | reverse complement strand
GCCCCCTCGCCCCGCAAGGGGCCAGGAGAGATGGAGAGAACTTCAGAGACAGCGACGAAGGAGCGCTGAAGGGCGAGCTGAAGCGCCTTGCGGCGAGGCATCTGACGTCGCAACACCCTCTCGCGTGTGGCGCTGGGATGTTGCGTTCCTCAAAGGTACGCATTCGATGTTGGCGCGCGCCATGCGGCGCGTGCTGGAGAAGGGTGGGGACTCAGAGAGGGGACGTCATGATCCTGGTACGGGGGCGCAGTTGGCGCGCGCCCTGCAGCAGTCTTCACCAGGCACTACACTCCTGCCTGACCCCGAGATCCCTCTGATGAACCGGGCAGCCGCCCCACATCTGGCAGGACTCCTCGTCCTCCTCCTCACCGCCGCCCTCACCGCCCAGGGCCTCACCGCCCCCTTCGACAACGGCGATCAGGGCTGGAGCGGCGCCTACTACAGCCTCACCGCCCGCAACCTCCTCCGCTACCCCCCCACGACCCTCCTCGGCGCCATGTGCATCGAGCCCGGCGCGCTGGTCGACGCCCCCGCGATCTACGCCAACCACCCCCCCGCCATCGCCTGGCTCCTCGCCGCCAGCTTCGCCCTCTTCGGTGAGGGGGCGTTGGCCGCCCGACTGGGGCCCTGGCTCCTCTCCATCGCCGCCGCCGGCTTCGCCTACGGCTTGATGCTCCGCATCCTCCACCGCCACCGCGACGCCGCGCTCTGGTCCGCGCTGGCCGCCCTCCTCGCCGTCTCCACCCCCGCCTGGGTCTACTACGGCAGCCTCCCCGACCCCCAGGGCGCCGGCGTGCTCTGCGCCATCCTCGCCGCCTGCTGGGCCGCCGCCGGCTGGCACCGACACCGCCGCCCCCTGGACGCCGCGCTCTGCGGCGCCGCGCTCCTCATCGGCTTCACCTTCGACTGGCCCGTCTACTTCGCCGCCGGCGCCCTCGCGCTCTGGGCGCTCCCGCAGACCGGCGGGCGTCGACTCGCGGCGGGCATCGCCGGCCTCACGACCGCCGCCGCCGCGCTGACAGCCGGCTGGACCGTCGCGGTCTACGCGCGTCGGGGAGGCGGCCCCCACATCCTGGAGGGCCTCGCCAACCGAACCGGGCTCAAGGGCCTCTTCGGCGGCGCCCTCGCCGACGACGCGGGCAACGCCCTGAGCGTGCTCGACCTGGGCCTCGGTATCGCCCGTCACCACCTGGACGCCGGCTTCGCCCCCGCGTCGCTCGCGGGCGCGGCGTCGCTGGTCCTCCTCTGGCGACGGGGGCGCCGCGGTGTCGCGGGGCTGCTGCTGGTGCCGTTCGCGGCGGGGGGCCTCCATGTGCTCGTGTTTCCACAGGGCGCCTACGTCCATCAGTATTGGCAGCTCTACCTCGTGGCCGGGCTGGCGCTCCCAATTGTCTGGGCGGCTTGTGAGGTCACACCTGCTCGATTGCGGTCGGCGATGATCGCCGGGTTGTTGACCTTCAACGTCGCCTCAGGGGCCCGCGCCTGGCTGCGGGCGGAGGTGCGCTGGGGATGGACGGCCGAGGAGCGCGCGGTGTTCCAGGACGTGGGTGAGGCGCTGCGGGCGGCCACGACGCCGTCCACGCGGCTCGTGAGCGGCGAGCCGGGCCACGTCGCGCTGGACTACTACGGCGACCGGAAGATCGCCTGGGAGAGCGAGAGCCTCGGCGCTGACGGCCTGTTGTCGTCGCCGATGGGAGCGGGCGCGCTGGAGGTGGCGGCCGCGGAGCGGTGGGGGGAGCCCCGATCGCTGCCGCACGGCTGGCGGCTCTGGCTCGCGGAGCCCTGAGGGACTCAGAGCGGGGACTCAGCCTGAGGGACTCAGCCCGGGTGGCTCATCGTGTGCTTCGGGGGGCTGCGGTGCGTGTGGCGCAGCGAGCGCAGCCAGCGCTCCTCCGCGTCGCTCAGATCCGGAGCCATTCGGGGGGCGCGGAAGAGGCGCCCCAGGATCAGGCTCAGCGTCAGGGCGCTGATGAGCCAGATGACCTCAGGCGGGGCCGGGAGCGGGTTCATGAACTCACGCAGGCCGAAGCTGACCAGCAGGGAGAGGGCGGCGCTGGTGAACAGCACGCTCTTCAGGCGCTGGTTGCGGCGCGAGGCGTCCTGGGAGTCCATCCAGGAGCGCACCGCCGGGTCCGCGAGATCGCGGAGGCGCACGCCGTCGCAGTTCACGCACTCCCCCGGGGCCTCGAAGCGGCCACCGCAGAGCTCGCAGATGTAACGCTCACAGGTGATTTTGAGTCGACCGTTCAAGGGATATCCTCTCCAGATCCGCAGCGCAGGGTTTCCCTGTTTGCGGCCAACGTCAAGATTGGTTTTCTTTGAGGCCCTTACAAGTCCTGTTCTCGGAGCCGATGAGGGAATGTGCTCTCGGCTCGGGAAGACCATGGAAATTCGCGACCTGTTGATCAAGGCGCATGAGCAGAGCGCCTCGGACATCCACATCACCGTGGGGTCGCCGCCGGTCTTTCGGATCAACGGTGAGCTGATGCCGCTGCAGGCCGCCCCGCTGCGGCCCTCGGACTCCGAGAGCATGATCCGTGACCTCATCGGCGAGGAGGGCTTCAAGTCGCTGATCGATGAGGGCGAGTTTGACTCCTCCATCGGTATCCCAGGCGTCTCCCGGTTCCGGCTGAACTGCTACCGCCAGCGCTCCTGCTACGCCATGGTGGCGCGCGTCATCCCCTCCCGGGTGCCCTCGCTGCGGGAGATGGGCCTGCCGCCCGTGCTGAAGACCTTCATCAAGAAGCACCAGGGCCTCGTGCTCGTCTGCGGCCCCACGGGCTCGGGCAAGTCGACCACCCTCGCGGCGATGATCAACGAGATCAACCAGACCATGCGCCACCACATCGTGACGCTGGAGAACCCGATCGAGTACCTGCACAACCACGCCTGCTCGCTGGTGAATCAGCGCGAGGTGGGGTTCGACACCCACAGCTTCTCGAACGGCCTGCGCGCCTCGCTGCGCCAGGATCCGGACGTGATCCTGGTGGGGGAGATGCGGGACGCGGAGACCACCCGGACGGTGATCACAGCCGCGGAGACGGGCCACCTCGTCTTCGCCACCCTGCACACCATGAGCGCGGTGGGCACCATCGAGCGCATCGTGGACGTCTTCCCCCACGAACAGCAGCACATGGTCCGCAGCCAGCTCGCCAACGTGCTCGTGTCCATCGTCTCCCAGCGCCTCTTCCGGCGGGCGGACGGCAGCGGCCGGGTCGCGGCGCTGGAGATCATGGTCAACACCCCCGCCATCGCCAACCAGATCCGCATGGACAAGCTCCATCAGGTCGAGTCGGCGATCCAGACCGGCGCCAGCGTGGGCATGCAGACCATGGCGGTGGCGGTCAACAACCTCGTCAAGCAGGGGCTGATTCGCAGAGATGTCGGCTTGCCATATATGAAGCGCGCCAGCTGACCTGATATTCGGGCGCCATGCGGTACCTGTCGGACACTCTGAACACCCTGCTCGCGGCCTTCGGGCTGACGCTGGAGCCTTGGATGGCGCCGGTGGCGGCGCTGTTGATCTTCGGCCTGCTGATGCCGTTCATCATCCGCGGGCGCAAGATCAAGCTGGCCCGCAAGCGGCTTCAGGAGTCGAGCCACGCCTCGTCTCTGGAGGACCGACGGCGCCTGCAGCGGGAGGCGTTTGAGCTCGTGGGCGACGCGCCCATGGGGCTGGTCGCCATCGCCGAGGAGTCGCTGCGGCGCGGGATGCGGCCGGCCGCGCAGGAGGCGGTGAGGCTGCTGGCGGACACCGGCAAGGAGCGCGACATGCTGAAGACGCTCCGCCGCAAGCTCGACGGCGATCGACCCAGAAACCCCGAGGCGGAGGCGGCGGCCATCGAGCGGCTGCTGGAGGCTGGGATGACGGACGAGGCGCGGAGCCGCTTCCGCGCGGCGACGCGGCGCTGGCCCGACGCCGCCGCGCTCGCCGAGCTTCATGGGCGGGTAGACTGAGCGCATGCTCATGCTGATCACTGTGCTCTCTGGACTCTCTGGACTCTCTGCCTGTGCCGACCCCGGCCCCCCAGCGGACGCCACGGCCCTCGCCGATGTGCAAGCCGTCGCTGTCAGCGGCAGCGAGGGGGAGTGGCTCTTCAACGTCACCGTCCTGAGCCCGGATCGGGACTGCTCCCAGTACGCGGACTGGTGGGAGGTGCTGGGAGAAGACGGGGAGCTCCTCTACCGCCGCGTGCTGAACCACAGCCACCCCGACGAGCAGCCCTTCACGCGCAGCGGCTCGCCCATCCCGATCGATGGCGATCAGGTGGTGATCGTTCGGGCGCACCTGAACCCCGGCGGCTACGGCGGCGCGGCGGTGAAGGGCACCGCGAGCGGTGGATTCCTGGCGGCCGAGGTGTCCGCCGACTTCGCCGCCGCCGCGGAGACCGCGGCACCTCTCCCCGAGGAGTGCTGGTATTAGGCGCCGTGGGCGGGCTGGTCCGTCGCTGAGAGCCAGCGCTGCCAGGTGCTCCGGCTGGGAGGCGACATCCCGGTGATGCGAAAGCAGAGGTCGTCGCCCTTGGGGGTAGGCACCCGGCGCACCATGGTGACCTGTGACTGGACGATGGGAGCTGCGTCGCTCTCGACGCTCAGGTGGAGCACGATCCGGTCCGCGGTGTCCAGGTGGGAGAGGCTCAGCCCGGAGAGGCGAAGACCCTCGGTGGAGAAGTCGACCAGCGTGACCGGCGTTCGAAGCTCGCCGGCTTCGAGCACCCCGGAGATCCCGTCGGCTCGGAAGCGCGGAGAGGCGCGTCGCTCCGTGGAGGCCAGCGCCGGGGACGTCGCCAACGGCACGGTCAGGGTCGCCAGCGCGCCGCCACCCGGGGCGTTCTCGAGTGTGAGCGTGCCGCCGTGTGAGCGGACCAGCGCCCGGCTGACGTAGAGGCCCATTCCGGTGCCCTCGTCGCGGGTGGTGAAGTACGGATCGAACAGGTGGCTCTCGTCCTCGGAGGCGATGCCCGACCCGTTGTCCAGGACGCTCATGACCACCGCGCCGTCGCGTCGCTCGCTGGTGATGTGGATTGTCCCGGCCGTGCCGCCGCGGATGATCGCCTGACCGGCATTGAGCAGCAGGTTCAGCATCACCTGACGGAGGGCCTGCTCGGGCAATGTCAGCTCGGCGTCGTCTGTGCAGGTGCTGATGATCGTCGCGTGGCTCTTGATGGTGTGCGAGGCGAGCGCGATGGCTCGCTCCAGCTCCTGCTTTGCTCGGCCAGGGGGCTCGGCGCCGCTCGGCGGCCGCGCCACATCCCGGAGGCCTTGCACGAGCGAGAGGATGTCGTACAGGGTGCCCCGCAGCTCCGTGAACGCCTCTTCCTGGTCGTCGTCCTCCGCATGCGGAGCCAGCTCCTCCAGCGTCAGGCGCGCATAGGCCAGCAGGTTCTGGATCTCGTGGGCGGTGCCCGCGGTCAGCAGGCCCGCCTGGGCGAGGCGATCGGTGGACGCGAGCTGACGCCAGAGCGCCTGCCGCTCCCGATCATCGGTGAAGATCAGGAGCTGCTCATTCGTGTCATCGGGGAACCACTCCTGGTTCCAGAGCACGGCCACGGAGCCGCCGTCAGGGAGCCGCAGGTGCCCCGGGCAGCCGTGAGCTGGCGCCGGCGCCAGCGTGGGCGCTGTGTCCAGGGAGACCACGGACTCCACGGAGGCGCCGGCGTAGTCACCGCTGGTGAGGCCCAGTAGATCCCGGAAGGGGGGATTGCTCGCGATGATCCGGTCGGCGCGGCATAGAAGTGCCGGCACCGGGAGCGCGTTGAGGATGGTTTCATGTTCAGAACTGACCATGATCTGAACTTGGCATGACTCTTTCAGATCGGGCCTTTCAAGAACCTTTCAGGCGGTTCCGTTACGGCCCCATCCCTGTTGGAAACTGCAACATCCGCGGATCGGAGGGCACGCCCATGAAGCCGGTACGGTCAAAGGAAGACACCCGCCACCACAGCCCCGGCACCCGGAAGGGCACGAAGAAGATCTCCGGATACCAGGCGACTGATGTGACGTCCTCCACCAGCACCAGCTCGGAGAAGTCCGCGGCCGTGGAGACCTCGATGCGATAACCCAGCGCGCCGTCGACGCCGGTCCAGGTGAAGTCCGGGCGCCTCAGGGCGGCGCCGTCCGCTGGCGCGGTGGGCTCGCCCGGCAGGAGCAGGAGGACGGGCTCGGAGGGCGCCTCACCCGTGCGGGTGCGGCTGCCGTAGCCCGCGTCCATGGGCACCTCTTCGCCAGCGCCCATGACGGAGACCTCGCTGTAGAGCGCCTCGGTGCGGCTGGCTTCTTCCTCGATGGTCACCCGGAAGCCGCCCTTGTCGCCGGTGGTGACGCCGCTCTCGGTGAGGATGGTCACGGTGCCCGGATCCTCATCGGCGGCGCGCACGCTCAGGCTACCGGTGCGCAGGGAGACGAGCGAGATCCGCTCGTCGACGCCGGAGCGGGCGGCCTCAATGACGGCGCAGGTGTTCGACAGGAGGGTGATGTCATCGTGAATGCGACCCTTCTGCGCGACCGCGAGGCGGACGGTGGCGTAGCTGTCCTCGTTCGTGCAGACTGAGGCCCCTTCTGGCACCGGGAGGCCGATCTCCAGCGGCGCCTCGCTGCCGGAGGGCGTGCGAACGGTGCCCGTGCCCGAGAGGGCCAGCACCGCGCCGCCGTGGGCGTGGCCGGCGCCGAGCAGGGGCACGAGGATGATGTCACCGGTCTCGGGCTGCGTCGCCGCGTCGAGCGCGTTGAGCTGGCGGATGACCTCGGGGGTGACGGTCTCGCCCAGCTCGTCGGCGATGGACTCCACGGTCTCGCCCGCGTGGACGACCCGGGGGCGATCCGCCGCGAGGGCGTCACCCAGCATCGCGGGCAGCACCGCGAACAACAGCGTCAACATCACGGCTTCGCTCCGGAGGGGTGGATTCTGACGCTGCGGAGCGACTCGGCTTTTTGCTCGTCGTCCTCGTCGTGATCGTCGGAGGGGACGTAGATCACCCGCTCCTCCGGCACGCCTGCGTCAATCAGCGCCTGGCCGGCGGCGCGGGCGCGGGCCTCGGCGAGGGCGCGGTTGGCCTCCTGATCGCCCTCCGGCGAGTAGGAGCCCTGGATCTCGAAGGTCGAGTCCCCGGAGAGTTCGCCGAGCGTCGCGACGGCGTCCAGGCCCTCGGGGGAGAGCGCGCTCACCCCCATCGGGAACAGCAGCTCCACGTCCTCGGGGGTCGAGAAGCGGACCCACACCCCGTAGCCGCTGGCGACCACGAGATCCCGGGTCTCAGCGCGGCCGCCGCCGGTCACGTCCAGCGTCAGGGGCCCGATCGGCGCGTTGATCACCGCGGTCCCATCGGCGCCCAGGCTGAGCACCTGCTCTCCGAGCAGCACCGCGTCTCCCGGTGTCGCGATGACCACCACCGAGCCCTGCTCCGGCGCGGGCTCCAGCGCCACGCTGGTCGGTCCGTTGAGCTTGACCTCGGAGGGCAGGTACCCGGGCGCTGTCACCCGCAGCGCCGTCTCCGCTTCGGCCAGCGCCGCGTCCGAGGAGTCGGCGGGCACCCACTGGCAGATGGGGTGGGGGATCCAGACCATGGCGTCCGAGGGATCGACGCTCAGGGAGTCTTCGGGCTCACCCTCGGGCTCGGGCTCGGGCTCGACGATCGGGACCGGCTCCGGCTCCTTCGGCGGGCCCGGGTGGAACATGAGCCCCAGAGTCCACTCCCAGTCGGAGTAGATGTCCGAGATCTCGGTGCCGTTGATGAGCGTGTACTGATCGCCGCCCAGATCCAGGGCGTAGCGCAGGTCGGTTCGCACGCTGAAGCGCCGCGCTATGGGCACCAGGACCGCGGGGCCGACATTGAGCAGCGGGTCCAGGTCGGGGTTCTTGTAGCCGCCGGCCCGTGTGCTGTCGCCGCTGTCGCTCTCCCAGTTGACGGTCTTGCGAGCCGCGCCTCCGCCGATGACGGCCCCGGGCTGCACCTTCCACTCCGGGCCGATGTTGTAGAGCAGGTTCAGGCGGGAGGAGAGGACAGTGAAGGCGCTGTCGGTCGTCCGGGTGAGGCCCTGCAGGTAGCCCACGTCCAGCTCGGCGGTGAACCGAGGGGCGAACTGGTAGCCCAGCCGGGGGACCGCGGTCCAGGTTGTGTCCAGCTGCTCGTCGGCGCTGAAGCCCCAGGCGCCCCCGTAGAGGCCAGCGGCGACGCCGCGCTCGGGGGCTGCCCATGCGGCCGTGAGCATCGTCAGTAAGGGGAGTAAGCTCATCGACCTCTTCTCACTTCGAAGGTGAGCATCCGATTGTCCAGCTCCGACGTCCAGTGACCGCGGAGAGAGTCCCCGGTTTCCGAGAGGTTGGCGGTGTAGACACCACCGCCGCCGCCGGGGTCGCTGTCGCGCAGGATCAGGGTTCTGGAGTCCGCCACATAGCGTCCCTCGACCTCGGAGGCGACCTCACTGGATTGAACGCGGACGGTGGCGACGCCGCGCAGATCAGCCGGCGTCCCGGAGAGCTGCATCTCCAGGGAGAATCCACCCAGCGTCCCGGTCCAGGTGCCGGGGAGCAGAGCGTCGGCGGCCGGTGCGTCGAGGGTCTGGGCGGAGCGGTCGTGACCGAGCCAGGAGCCCGCGCGCACACCGATGAACACGAGCAGCGCCAGCGCCAGCGCGGCCGCGATGTAGCGCCACACCGGGGGGCTCTCGTGGGTGAAGAGCAGCTCCTCCTCCAGCGTCCCTGGAGGCTCGGGCGGCGGGCCGGGCGCCGCCGAGGGGTGCGGCGCCTCCATCAGCAGGTGGATGGCCGTCGCGGTGGCGTCATTCCAGGAGACCTCCCCCTTGGACCACCAGCGCTCCTCGGTGCTGCTGAAGGTGTCCACCAGGATGCGCTGCTCGAGCGGCGCGCGCGCGGGAGTGGGCGCGCTGGACTCGGGGGGCTCGGGCGGCAGCGCCTTCACCGCCGCGACCAGCTCCCTGGCCATGCTGCGGGCGTCCCGGTAGCGGTCAGTGGGGGCGTAGCGTGTGGCGATCCGGAGCACTCGCCGGATGGGCGGCGGCACGTCCTCCCAGCGCGACGAGCTCTCACCAGCGGAGAAGAGATCGAAGGGGTTGGCGCGGGTCATCAGGTGGTAGAAGGTCGACGCCGAGGCGTAGAGGTCGGCGGCCACCCCCACCGAGCGCGCGTCCAGGCGCTGCTCGGGCGCCATGAAGGCCAGCGAGCCCATGGCGACGCCGGTGCGGGTCTTTCGGCCGTCGTCCCGGGTGAGCAGGGCGATGCCGAAGTCCGCCAGCAGCGCCGAACCGTCCGCGCGCAGGAGGATGTTCTGGGGCTTGATGTCCCGGTGGATGACCCCCGCGGAGTGCGCGGCGGCCAGCGCCGAGAGCACCTGGAGCAGGTAGTTTGCCGCCAGCCTGGGCGGCATGGGCCCCCTGGCGTCGAGCCAGTCCTGGAGGCTCCCGCCCTCGGCCAACTCCATGACGATGTAGTCGGCCGCATCAGACCGCTCGATGTCGTAGATCCGCAGGATATTGGGATGATCCAGCGCCGCCATGACCTGCGCTTCGGCCTTGAGGCGCCGCCGGATCGAGGCGCGCCGCTGACCCTCACTGTTCAGAATCTTGACGGCTCGCGAGACCCCCAGCGCTGTGTCCGTGGCCCGGTAGACTGACGCGGTTCCTCCCTTTCCAAGGAGATCCTCCAACCGGTAGCGTTCATCCTCGAGCTGCAAGTCTGCGGTTCTCCAGCGGTAAGTGCTTGTTCCTTGTGCCCTCTCAATAACCTGGGGCGGGGGCGCGAAAGACTTCTGAAAGTTGTTTGTCAGCTGCGAGACCATACTGTGTGGATGTTCGGGATGCCGGAGAGGTAAACGAGACCAGAAGACGCGTCGTGCGGCGTCCAGATGATAGCTTTCAACTGGATTTCTATCGAGCGGGTTGCGGCTTCAGGAGACAATTTTCCCATCCAGGCGTCCCCTTTTTCTTTGTATGTTTATGAGTGTCAGCGGTTGCTTGTACCTGCATCAGGCGGGTCGACTCAGGGCCGGGTTTCTCATCGCAACCGCTGACGCTCACCCCTTCATCGCTCTCGGGCGGCAGTGGCTATAAGTCTGCTCAGGCAGACATTGACTCAGGGCCGGGTTTCTCATTGTAGTTGCTGCCGTCTCGACATCTCAACGACGCCCCGCCTTACTATCCCGAGGCGGGGCGTTTTGTTTGTTTGTACCTTATTGTTGCGCCGTGAAAGGTGTCTGAAAGCACCCGTAACGAAAGTGGTTGGCTAAACTCCCGCAGACGCTCTGTTGCACTACAGAGAAGGAGAAAAGTCATGTTGAGCCTGATTGCGCTCTCACTGTTGTCCGACCCCGCCGTCGCCGCTGACCGCGGCCTCACCCTCGGCCTCGCCGGGGGCCTCTTCTGGTACGACAACACCGACAACCTGCAAGACACCTGGACGGTGGTTCCTCGCATCGGCTACCAGCTGAGCCCGCTCTTCACGGTCGAAGCCGACCCCGGCCTGATGCAGGGGCTGACCAACCTGGACCGGACCTACAACGCCTTCACGCCGCGCGTGAACCTGGTGGTCCACCCCTTCAACGACTGGCCGGTTCAGCCCTTCGCGGCCGTCGGCCCGGGCCTGCTCTACCGCAACGTGCCGAGCTTCGAGTTCGACGATGTCGACACCGGCGTGCAGACGGCGGACCGCAACTACCAGAACCCGGATCTGGACTTCCTGGTCAACGCGGGCCCCGGCCTGTTGGTGCCGATCGGACAGCGCTTCAATCTGCGCACCGACCTTCGCTATGCCCTGGAGCTGGGGACCGAGCCCTACTCCAAGGAGAACGCCACCAACCCCAACCGGGACATCTTCTCCGACTGGGAGTGGACGCTCGGCTTCATGGTGCGCCCCGGCGACCGGGTGCTGGACGCGGACGCGGACGGGCTGGTCGACGCGGAGGATCAGTGCGTGGATGAGCCCGAGGACTTCGACGGCTACTCGGACGCGGACGGCTGCCCGGACCCGGACAACGACGCCGACAGCATCGCCGACGCCGACGATGCCTGCCCGAACGACGCGGAGGATATGGACGGCTGGGAGGACGAAGAGGGCTGCCCGGACCCGGACAATGACGGCGACGGCTTCGCGGATGTCTCGGACACCTGCCCGGATGTCGCGGGCAGCGAGACCGGCGGCGGCTGCCCCGACCAGGACGGCGACGGCGTGCTGGATGTCAGCGACACCTGCCCCGAGGAGTACGGCGAGGGCGACGACGGCTGCCCCACCCAGGTGGTGGTCGACGAGGACAAGGGCCAGCTCGTCATCCTGGACAAGGTGTACTTCGACACCTCCAGCTCCACCATCCAGGACCGCTCCTTCAGCCTGCTGGACGAGGTCGCCCGGGTGATCGAGAAGTACCCGACGCTGTCGCTGATCGAGGTCTCCGGGCACACCGACAGCCAGGGCGCCTACGACTTCAACGTGGAGCTGTCTCAGTCCCGGGCGGAGTCGGTGAAGTCGTACCTCACGGAGAAGGGCATCGACGCGGCCCGCCTCGCGGCCAAGGGCTACGGCGCGGACGCCCCGCTCGACAGCAACGACACCGAGGACGGGCGCTCCCAGAACCGGCGCGTGGAGTTCAACATCCTCGACGGCGACAATGAGGAGCGGGTCCGGTCCCGCTGAGGGCCGGGGCTACGCTGAGCGCTCGGCGGTCTGGACGGAGGCGACGAAGTCGGCGAGGGTGACGTCCTCGAAGGTCTCCTCCATGACCGCCGGGTCGTGGATGCGGTCGATTCGGAAGTTGCGGAAGTCCTCCCGCAGCTCGCACCAGGCGGCGAGCGACCAGCTCATGCCCCAGAAGTAGAGGCCGAGCGGCCGGACCACCCGCGCGGTGGCGTGGCCGTCGCGGCGGGTGTACTCGAAGCGGAGCTTGCGGCGCTCGGAGACGGCGTGCCGCAGGGGGCCGAGCCCCGCCGAGCGGGAGGCGGCGTAGTGGGGGGAGGGGGCGAACAGCGCGGTGTCGAGCAGCACCCGGCGCAGGGGCTCGGGGAGCACCCGCTCGACCTTGGTGAGCACCCCCCGGGCGGCCTGGGCCAGCTCCGGATCGCCCCAGGCCTCCACCATGCGGCTGCCCAGCGCCAGCGCCTCGACCTCCTGGGTGGTGAAGGTCATCGGCGGCAGCTCGTAGCCGCGCTGGAGCTGGTAGCCCACCCCGGCCTCGCCGCGGACGGGGACGCCCGAGCCGATCAGGTCGCGCACGTCCCGATACACGGTGCGGCGCGACACGCCCACCGCCTTCGCCAGCTCGTCAGCGGTGACAAACCGGCGGGCCTGGAGGATCTGAACCAACTGGAAGAGGCGGTCGGAGCGGCGCATGACAACAACTATACATGCGTACAGTATACCCAGTCGAGCACATCGCCCTTTCTCCCTTTCCGAAAGCCCCCCGGGCGCTTACCCCGTAGGGAGTCCGGTCCCTGGAGTGTGCGATGTCCGAACCCCGCAAGCGGCGCCTCTGGCCGTTCGTTCTCCTTGCCCTCGTGGGCCTCATCTCGCTGCCGGTCGTCGTCGGCTTGAGCGTCTGGATGAGCAACCAGCAGGGGGATTCCGTCGAGCCCGGAACCTTCCTGGAGATGAAGATCGCCGGCGGCCTCACGGAGGGCCCGAGCCCCGCGGGTGACTTCCTGGCCGAGCTGTCTCCGGGGACCATCTCCTCGATCTGGGACGTGCGGCAGGCGCTCCGCCGGGCCTCAAGCGACGAGGCCGTCTCCGGCGCGCTCATCATCATCGAGGGTGTGGCCATGGGCACCGCGGCTCAGGGCGAGCTGATCGACGAGATCGTGCGCTTCCGCGACGCCGGCAAGCCGGTCCACGTCCTGATGCGCTCGGACATGGTCACCGAGCCCGAGCTGAACCTCGCGACCGCTGGCTCCACCGTCTGGGCGACCCCCCACGCCATGTGGATGGTCAACGGGCTCCAGGCGGACGTGGCCTTCTACAAGGGCACCCTGGACAAGATCCACGTCGAGCCCGACTTCATCATGTTCAAGGAGTACAAGTCCGCGGGCGAGCCCTACAGCCGCAGCGAGATGAGCGAGTACTTCCGCGAGGCCATCGACGATGTCGTGGGGGACATCCAGGAGCACCTCTGGGCGGGCATCGTCGCGCGCCGGGGCGTGAGCCGCGACGCGTTCATGACGCTGGTGAACCGGGGGGCCTTCAGCCCCGAGGACGCGCAGGAGATCGGCCTCATCGACGAGATCGGCTACCTGGATCAGGTCCAGGACGCGCTGGTGGCTGAGGCCGGGGTCGAAGAGTGGGAGGGGCTGTCCCTCGGCAAGTACCTGAAGAACAGCAGCCCCCCGGTCGCTGAGGACGCTGAGACCGTCGCGGTGATCTTCGGCGAGGGCCCCATCGTCGCCAGCAGCGCGGCCCAGGGGATCTTCGGCGGCAGCCAGCAGATCTCCGGACCCAAGCTCGCGGCGGCCTTCCGGGACGCGGTCGAGGACGAGGACGTGAAGGCCATCGTCTTCCGGGTCAACAGCCCCGGCGGCTCGGCGGTGGGCAGCGACCTCATCTGGCGGGAGATCAAGCGGGCCCAGGAGGCAGGCAAGCCCGTCATCGTCAGCATGTCCTCGGTCGCGGGCAGCGGCGGCTACTGGATCGCCATGGCCGCTGACAGCATCGTGGTGCGCCCCGACACCATCACCGGCTCCATCGGCGTGGTGTTCGGCAAGTTCAACCTGCGCGGCCTCTACGAGTGGGCCGGGGCCAACGTGGACTCGGTGTCTTTCGCTGAGAACTCGGACATCATGAGCCCCTACGAGACCATGAGCGAGTCCCAGCGCGAGACCATGGTCGGCGCCATCGGGGTGATGTACGACGGCTTCACCGCCAAGGTGGCGGAGGGTCGCGGGATGCCCGAGGAGAAGGTGAGGGGGCTGGCCAAGGGCCGGATCTGGAGCGGCCAGGACGCGGTGGCGAACGGGCTGGCGGACAAGATCGGCGGCATGGACGTGGCGCTGGAGGAGGCCCGGGCGGCGGCGGAGCTCGGCGACGCGCCGCTGGCGCTGACGGTCTACCCCCGCAAGAAGGACTTCGTCGAGCAGCTGCTCGCGGGGGAGCTGTCGTTCACCACGCCCGAGGTGGTGATGGACCCGCTGAACCTGCAGGTCGTGCTGGATGAGCTGAGCGCGCCCAACGTGCGGGTGATGATGCCGGAGATCACGCTGCGCTGATCGCGGTGCCTCACCCGCTGTGCCTCACCCGCTGTGCTGATCACACAGCGGGTGAGGCGCTCGCGCCTGTCCCCCGTCAGTCCGAGCGCTTCAACCTGGACCTGCGGCGCTGTACTGCTCCGCCGCTGCCGCGAGCGCGTCACCCTTCGGGGTGAACCCGAGCCCCTGCAGCGTCGTCGAGAGGGCCGACAGGCACAGGGTCACGTTCCGCCGACCCGACGCCGCTCCCATCAGGCCGATCCGCCAGACCCGGCCCTTCATCGGCCCGAGCCCGCCGCCGATCTCCAGGCCGTAGTTGGCCAGCAGCGCGCCGCGAACCGCCTTGTCCTCGATCCCGTCCGGGATGAGCACCGGCGTCAGCTGCGGCATCCGCTCGGCGGGGGGCACCGGCAGCGCCAGGCCCATGGCCTCCAGGCCCGCCGCCAGCGCCGCGCCGTGTCGGGCGTGGCGGGCGTACCGCGCCTCCAGGCCCTCGATCAGCGTCAGCCGCAGGGCCTCGTGCAGGGCGTAGACCATGTTGACCGGCGCGGTGTGGTGGTACGCGCGCTCCGCCCCCCAGTAGCGCCCCACCAGCGCCAGATCGAGGTACCAGCTCGTGGGCGGGATCGCCCGCGCGCCGACGGCGGCCATGGCCCTGTCGGAGAGGGTCACCGGCGCCAGCCCCGGCGGGCACGAGAGGCACTTCTGGGTGCCTGAGTAGACCGCGTCCAGGCCGCGCGCGTCCACATCCACCGGCAGCCCGGCGAGGCTGGTCACCGCGTCGACCACCGTGAGGGCGCCCAGCTCATCGGCGAGCGCCCGCAGGCCGGAGAGATCCTGCAGCGCCCCGGAGGAGGTCTCCGCGTGCACCGCCGCGATCAGCTTGAAGCGCCGCCCGTTCGCGGCCGCGCGCAGGGTCTCCATGGGGATGGAGCGGCCCCACTCGCCCTCGACCAGGACGACCTCGCCGCCCTGGCGCTTCGCCATCTCCGCCAGCCGGGGAGCGAACACCCCGTTGGCGCCGATCAGCACCCGGTCTCCGGGCGCGACGAGGTTGGCCATGCAGGTCTCCATCCCGGCGGTGCCCGTGCCGGACATGGGGATGGTCACTCGGTTCTCGGTGCCGAAGGCGGTCCGAAGCATGGCTCGGGTCTCGTCCATGATCGTGAGGAAGGCGGGGTCCAGGTGCCCCAGCGTCGGGCGCGACAGCGCCTGCAGGACGGCGGGGTGGACATCGGAGGGGCCGGGGCCCATCAGGACACGCGCGGGGGGCTGCGCGGGGGGAGGGATGATCACTTGCACTCCTCTTATGTTCGGGGGCCAGTGAGAACTAACCTCCAATCCACCGGTTAGAATCCGAGTCTGGCGTGTGGAAGAGCCCACACCCCCTGGAGGCGCACATGAACAAGCTGATGATCGTCCTCGCCGCGGCAGTGGCCGCCCCGGTGTTTGCCCCGGCGACCGCCCAGGCCGCGGACACCAAAGTCGGCGCCGGCCTCTCGGTCGGGACCATGGTGATCCCTGGCAAGTACCCGCTGAAGTTCCCCAATGAGGTCAGCAAGAACGACGACACCACCATCGGTGACGTCAAAGGCGACGTGCACCTCGGCTTCGAGGGCGTCTACTACATGAACGAGAGCAACCGGGTGGGCGCCTCGGGCTCGCTGGGCTTCGGCAGCGATCACTTCGATCGCAGCTTCCTCCTGAAGTACGGGCACCTCATCAACTTCGACGCCGCGGACTTCGTGTTCGGCGGCGGCGCGGGCGTGGGCAAGACCACCTTCAGCGGTGACTCGGACGAGCAGCTGGAGTCGCCGTACTACCCGCTCCGCGCGGAGTTCGGCCCGGTGTTCCGCCAGGACTTCCTGGCCGAGCAGGTGCTGCTCTACACCCAGTACAACATCACCTACGACAACACCTACACCAGCGCCGACGGCGACACCAGCAAGGCCGGCGTGGGCGTATTCTGGACGGTTATCGGTGCGGAACTACAGGTGATGTTCGGGAACTTCTCCGACTGATATCGCTGAGCGCTCCGCGAGCGCCCCGCGCTCTCGCGACGGAGTTATAAAAAGTTTCGAAGGAACCGCCGCCGGGGTCCGTATACGGACCGCCACGGAACTCGAACGTCTCCAGGAGTGCCACCATGAAGCGCGTCGCCTTGATCGCCGCCGCCCTCTTCGCCTCGTCCACCGCTCTCGCCGCCGACACCTACATGTGGGGTGGTGGTATCGGGGTGGGCACCATGGTGGTTCCCAGTAAGTACCCGGTGTACTTCCCAACTGAGCTCAACGACCGGGCCGACAACAACAACTCGAGCATCGAGGGCGTCGGCGGTGACTTCCGCACCGTGCTCGAGGGCGTCTACTACCTGGACGCCGGCAACCGGGTCGGCGTCGCCGCCGGCTACACCTTCGGCAGCGACTTCAGCGATCGCAACCTCATGCTGAAGTACGCCAAGACCAACGACTTCGGCGCCGCCGACGGCATCGTGGGCGTCGGCTCCGGCGTGGGCCGCTCGGTCTGGAAGGGAGAGGGCAGCGAGGAGCTGAACATCCCGTACTACCCGATCCGCGCTGAGCTCGGCGCGATGCACCGGGACAAGGACTGGGCCGTCCAGGGCACCATCTACGGCCAGTACAACTGGGAAGCCACCAGCCGCAGCTACACCGACACCGCCGGCAACGCGATCGAGGACATCGGCCGCGGCCTCTACGCCATGGTCGGCGTGGAGCTGACCGGGATGTACGGCGACTTCAAGCCGCCCAAGAAGGACAAGGACAAGAAGTCCAGCAGCAAGTCCAACGACGGCAGCAAGTCCAGCGGCAACAAGTCCAGCGACGGCGGCAAGTCCGGCGGCGGCAAGTCCGACGGCGCCAAGTCCGATGACGGCGGCAAGTCCGGCGGCGGCAAGTCTGGCGGCGGCAAGACCGACGGCGGCAAGACCGACGGCGCCAAGTCTGGCGACAAGACCGACGGCGGCAAGTCCGGCGGCAAGTCTGGCGGCGGCAAGTCCGGTGACGGCGACAAGACCGACGGCGGCAAGTCCGGCGCCAAGTCCGGCGACAAGTCCGGCGACAAGTCCGGCGACAAGTAGCGTCAGCGCAGCGGCAGCAGATCGTGGAGGTGCAGCAGCCCCTCCGGTCTCCCCTCCGCGTCGCAGATGAACAGCGCGGTGATGCGGTGCTCTTCCAGCACCCGCATCGCCCCCTGCGCGCTCTCTCTTCGCGACACCGTGCGCGGCGAGTGCGTCATGAAGGCGGCGGCGGCGTGGCTCGTGGGGGACGACTCGCGGATCATCAGGCGCCGCAGATCGCCGTCCGTCACGCACCCCACCAGCCGTCCGGCCGGATCCAACACCGCGGTGACGCCGAAGCCCCGCGCTGAGATCTCCGCGACGACCTCGGTGACCGGGGCGTCCATTGCCACCGACGGGACCGCCTCGCCGGTGTGCATCAGCTCCTCCACCCGGAGCAGCTTGTAGCCCAGCGACCCGCCCGGGTGCAGGCGGGCGAAGTCCTCCCGGGTGAAGCCCCGGGCCTCCAGCAGCGCCATGGCCAGGGCGTCACCCAGCGCCATTGTGGCGGCGGTGGAGGCCGTGGGGGCCAGACCCAGCGGGCAGGCCTCCTGGTCGATCACCGCTGGGAGGTGGATCCGGGCGTGGGTCGCGAGGGGGCTGCTGGAGTCGCCGGTGATGGCGATCATCGGCACCCCGAGGCGCTCGAGGTAGGCCGTGAGGCGCAGCAGCTCGTGGGTGGTGCCCGAGGCCGAGGCGGCCAGCACCCGATCCGCCGGGGTGATGACGCCCAGATCACCGTGTACGGCCTCCGCCGGGTGCAGGAACTGGGCGGGGGCGCCGGTCGAGCTCAGGGTGGCGGCGACCTTCTGCATGACGAGGCCGCTCTTGCCCATGCCGGTGCAGATGACCCGCCCCTCGCAGCCGAGCAGCAGGGCCACGGCTTCGTCGAAGCGCTCGTCGAGCTGCGCGGCGACCCCGGCCACGGCGGCGGCCTCCACCGCCAGCACTTCGCGGGCGACCTCTCGGGGGGAGCGGCTCACTGGAGCTGGGTCCAGCTGCTCCGGGGCAGCTCTTCGCTCGTGGGCGGGGCCTCGGCGGCCAGGAGGTACAGGGCGCGCCTGTTGCGGGGCTCGTCGGTCTCGTCGTCGGTGCCCACCGCCAGGACGTCCTCGCCGAAGCCCTGGAAGGCGACGGGCCCGGCGAAGCCCCGGGCGCGGAACCAGTCAGCGATGGCGCGGGCGCGGCGCTCGCTCAGGCCCTGGTTGGAGCCCGCGTCGCCCACGGTGTCGGTGTAGCCGGCCACATAGAGCCGCACCTCGACCACCTCGCCGTAGCGCTCCAGCACTTCCTGCAGGTCGGCCCAGGCCTCCTCCAGCTTGGGGGCCTCCGCCGCCAGGATATCAGCGCTGCCGCTGGTGAACACCACGTCCTCATGGGGGATGGCGTAGGACCAGGGCGAGAGCTCCAGGCGTCCCGGCAGCCCCGCCTCGTCCCAGGCGGTGATGACGAGCTTGATCGCCTCGCCCTCGGACTGCGTCCAGGCCACGGTGGCCTCCGAGAGGCCCGGCAGCTCGCCGCCGCCCCGGCCGAGGGTGACGCCCCGCTCGCCGAAGACCTCCACCTCGTAGCGGGAGAGGGTTCTGGCGGCGCGCAGGGTGAGCGAGTTGCCCTCCAGGTTCAGGTCCGCGTGGGTCGCCTCCAGCTTCAGCGGCTCCAGCACCTGAACCTGGAGCGACAGCGGCATCTCGCCCTCGCTGCCGTCGCTGGCGCTGAGCACGACCGAGCCCGAGCAGTCGTGAACGCCCCGCGGCAGGCCCGACAGGGGGATGGACACGGGCTCGCCGGGGCGGATGGCGCCGGACCAGGAGAAGGGCACCCCGCCGCAGCTCAGGGAGGCGGAGAGCTGGCCCGAGACCCGCGGCTCGAAGGTGATGGAGGGCTCGCTGAAGCCCTCCTGAGCGCTGCGAACGGCCGACATGGACAGGGCGTCCTGAGCCTGGGCGGTGTTCACCAGCGGGGCCAGCGCGGCCATCAGCAATGCTATCGACGGTGTCGCGAGCATCGGGTCTCCTTCGGGGGGTCGCCGCCCTCTTATCGCGGGGGATAGACTCGGGCGTATGGACCTCCTCGCGTATCTCCAGGAGAACCTGCCGTTCGCGACCAGCATCGCCCTGGGCTTCTGGGCGTTCTTTCTGTCCGGCTACCTGTTCGTGTTGCTGCTGCTGCCGCGCATCCTGGCGGAGCAGAAGACCGCCGGGGGGGCCTGGGCCTGGCTGCTCGTGGTGTTCGTGCTGCCGTACCTCGGCGTGGGCGCCTACCTGCTGTTCGGCGGCCGGCACCTGCGCCTCATCGAGCGCCTCTACCCCGATCTGAAGGTGCCCGAGCTGCCCTCGCCGCCGCTGGAGGGCGCGCTGGCCGCCGCCTCCACCCACCTGGCCCGGCACGGCGGGGCCCCGGTGCTGGCGGCGACCCGGGTCCGCATGATCGGCGACGGGGTCGAGGCCTACGAGGCCATCACGGAGATGATCCGCGGCGCCCGGGAGCGCGTGGATGTGTCCATCTTCATCCTCTACCAGGACGAGGTGGGGCAGGCGATGGTGGCGCTGCTGGCGCAGAAGGCCCGCGAGGGCGTCGAGATCCGGCTGATGGTCGACGCCGGCGGCATGCTGCTGGGGCTGAAGCGCTTCCGCGATCTGTTCAGCATTCGCAGCTTCACCGAGCCCATCCGCGAGGCCGGCGGTCAGGTCGCCACCTTCCTGCCCATGCTGCCCCGGAAGCGCGCCTGGTCGGTGAACCTGCGCAACCACCGCAAGATGATCCTCGTGGACGATCGGCGGGCCATGATGGGCGGGATGAACCTGGGCTCGGAGTACATGGGGACCGCCCCGGACCCCGCGCGCTGGCAGGATCTGATCACCGTGCTCGACGGCCCGGTCGTCGCGGCCATGCAGACGATCTTCGAGGAGGACTGGCACATCGCCACCGGCGAGCACCGCCCGCCGCCAGACTACGCCAGCACAGCCAGCACAGCCAGCACAGCCAGCACAGCCGCCGAGGGCCGGCCGGTTCAGATCCTGGCCGACGGCCCCGCCTTCTACGATCACGCCTTCACCCGCCTCACCCAGGTGGCCCTGCGCGAGGCCCGCCGCCGGGTGGCGATCATCACGCCCTACTACGTGCCGGATCAGGCGCTCCAGGCCGCGCTGGTCGCCGCCGCCCACGGGGGCGTACAGGTCGACCTGATGATCCCCGCGGTCTCCAACCATCGCTCCGCCGACTGGGCGCGCCGCACCTTCCTCCGGGAGCTGATCCAGGAGGGGGTGACAGTGCTGGCCTACCAGCCGGGCATGGTGCATGCGAAGTGCGCGATCATTGACGAGAAGCTCTCCTGGATCAGCTCCGCCAACCTGGACATGCGGAGCATGACGTTGAACTTCGAGATCGCCGCGGTGTTCTATGACGGGGACTGCGCGAGGCAGCTCCTGGCCTACTTCGACGGCCTGGCGGCCTCAGCCGTCCCCCTCACCCTCGATGACGTCACCTCCACCGGCCCACGGGCCCTGGGGGAGAGTGTTCTGCGTCTCCTGGCTCCGCTGATCTGACTCTGCGAGGAGTCGGGGGTATGTTGGCCCCCTGGAGGAAAAACATGCGTCTCAGCGTCCTGCTCTTGAGCCTGTTCACTGTCGCCGCCTGCGGCAAGGACGGCGAGGACAGCGCCGTCGATACTTCGCCCCCCGAGGACGAGTACCCCGGCCCCTTCGTACAGGTCGCGGCAGCGAGCACCTACACCTGCGGGCTTCGCGAAAACGGCACCGTGGAGTGCTGGGGCGCCCCGCTGGAGGAGTACGGGCAGACGCTCCCCCCCGAGGGCGAGCGCTTCACCCAGATCAGCGCCGGCACGTACCACGCCTGCGGCGTCACCGTGGACGAGGGCTCCGTCTGCTGGGGCACGCCCCCGCTGGACTACGGCCAGACCGAGCCGCCGTCGGCGGTGGACTTCCTGTTTGTCACGGTGGGCGACTACCACAGCTGCGGCATCACCACGGACCAGAACGTGTCCTGCTGGGGTGATGACTCCGTCGGCCAGGTCTCCGATCAGACCTCCAACGCGCTCCAGATCGACGCGGGCGGCAACGTGACCTGCGCGGTGACCCGCGCCGGCGAGGGCGACTGCTGGGGCGAGCTCGGCGACGACCCCGACAACTACATGGATGACGGCCCCTTCAACCCCTCGCCGCTGTCCAAGTTCACGACGGTCACCGGCGGGCCCTCTCAGTTCGGCTGCGGCTCCGTCAACCCCGAGTCGAAGGGCATCGAGTGCTGGGGCCGCAACGACAACGGCGAGGCCGTGCCGCCCAAGGGCCTGAGCGCCACGATGATGGACTCCGGGCCGTACCACACCTGCGGCATCGACAAGCTGGGCAACGCCTACTGCTGGGGGCTGAACGACGTCAGCCAGACCGAGGTGCCAGCCGGCGAGCAGTTCACTCAGCTCAGCGTCGGCTTCTACCACGCCTGCGGCGTGACACCGGATGAGCGGGTCGTCTGCTGGGGCGAGAACTTCCAGGGTCAGTCCGACCCACCCATCGACGACATCCCCGACACCGGGGAGGAGTAGATCCCGGAGCGCTCGTGGAGCTGCTACCCCCAAAGCAGAGCCCGGATCAGCGGCCCATCCTTCACCCCCGGGACATGCTCAATCTCTCGGGGGCGCTGACCTTCTCACGGCTCGGCCTCGCGATCCTCACGCCGTTCTTCAAGTACGACGCACGGGCGATGATCGCGATCCTGCTGGCGGCGCTGCTGAGCGACCTGCTGGACGGCCCCGTCGCCCGGCGGCGAGGCACGGCCTCACCCATCGGGGCGGTGCTGGACGGGTGGATCGACAAGATCTTCCTGGTGAACTTCGCCTGGTCGATGCTGCTCGCGGAGTACTGCCAGGGCTGGCACATGTTCGCCTGGACCGTGCGGGAGATCATCATGGGGATCACGGTGCCGGTGCTGGCGTGGCGGTACTACATGGGTGACCACGGCGGGGGGCAGGCGTCCAACGCGGGGAAGGCTTCGACGGTCTTTATCGGTGTCGGTATGTTCGCGGGGTTGTTGGGGGTTGGGCCGGTTTTGGATGGGGCGTCTGTTGTGGGTGGGGGGCTTGGGGTCTGGGCGGCTGCTTACTATATTCGTCGGGATCGGCCTTTTGGGTGATGGGGTTGGGGTCGTTGGGGCTTCGGGGGCGTCGGGTCGGTTGTCGGGTCGGCGGGTCGGTTGTCGGTTGTCGGTTGTCGGTTGTCGGTTGTCGGTTGTCGGTTGTCGGTTGTCGGTTGTCGGTTCGTCGGGTGGGTTGTCGGTTCGTCGGGTTCGGCTCGGCTTGACAGGGGTTTTTGGTGACGCTTCGATCGGTTTCGGCAGTCGCGGGCTCGGTGTTTGAGCGTCTCGTCGAGGCGCCGTCGTGCTGCCTGATGGGGGCTTGGACTTCCCGATCGTCATTGGCGGCGCGGTGCCCCTGGGGAGATTCACCGTGTGCTCGCTGCGCTAACGAATCCCCGGACGATCCGTCAGCATCAAGTCGACAATGTGTGGTGGCCGGTGCCGTACAGCTTGCGTCACACACGGCGGAATCTCCCTGGTCGGGGCACTTCGCCTCATCGGTCCCAGTGCGTCCTCAGCCGGCAGGCAGACGACTGATCGCTTGTAGCCTTCCAGGATCGACTGGAGGCACGAGCAGGTTCCCCCAGCCTGCGTGACGGTATCGCCCCCGTCGACAACGGCGCAGGCTTACCGTCATCGAGCCCAGAAGGCAGGAGGAGAGAGGTACGTGGTGGACCGGGACACAGGTTTGAGAGGCTCCGCACCCACTGTTGCTTCATGAGCAGCCCCCCGTCGTTGCGCGGAGGACTGGTTGGGGAATGGGTCGACATCACCAGGCTGGTTGGCGCAGGTCGCCAACCCGGGTGCGGGTTGAAGCCTGTGAGCCGACGGCGACAAACTCAGAAGGGCTGTCGCGGGCTGTGAGTCATGAGGACGTTCTCGAGTTTCAGCGCTCGGTCGCAGGCGCCGCCCAGGTTGGCGAACTTGCGCCCCCAGCCAGGTGGTGACGACCCATTCCCCAACCAGTCGTCCGCGCAACAATCGGTGGCTGTTGTTGAAGCAGAAGTGGGTGCGGAGCCTCTCACACCGTGTGTCCCGGTCCACCACCTCCCTCTCTCCTCCTGCCTTCTGGGCTCGATGACGGTAAGCCTGCGCCGTTGTCGACCAGGGCGATGCCGTCACGCAGGCAGGGGGAACGCCCTCGAAACCTCCAGTCGATCCTGGAAGGCTACAAGCGATCAGTCGTCTGCCTGCGAGCTGAGGACGCCCTGGGACCGCCAATGGCGAAGTGCCCCGACCAGGGAGATTCGGGCGTGTGTGACGCAAGCTGCAC
>Ga0316204_10004802_pt1 | contig 23621 bp, 27 predicted proteins | sample 6monrhotite_MG_2_FD_205661 | JGI IMG/M metagenome (GOLD analysis project Ga0316204, IMG submission 205661) | Microbial mat bacterial communities from mineral coupon in-situ incubated in ocean water Damariscotta River, Maine, United States -... | ecosystem: Environmental > Aquatic > Marine >... | reverse complement strand
CACCAAATTCGGCTGAAAAACCAAAGAGCGGGCAACGGCGACACGTTGTTGCTGACCGCCGGAAAGCTGTGCCGGACGGCGATCACCAAATCCGCCCAGGCGGACCATATCCAGTGTCTTGTTAACCTTGTCGGTAATTTCCGATTTGGGGACTTTGCGCACTTCAAGTGGGAAGGCAAGGTTTTCAGCCACCGTCATATGCGGGAACAGGGCGTAATTTTGAAACACCATGCCAATGCCGCGTTTGTGTGGCGCAAGATTATTGATGGGGCTACCCGCCAGGGTAATTTCGCCGTGAGTTGCTGGCTCAAAACCTGCCAACATCATCAAACAGGTTGTTTTTCCGGACCCGGAGGGCCCAAGCATCGTCAAAAATTCACCTTTAGCGACGTCCAGGTTCAGATTTTTTACGACGAGAGATTCACCATCATAGCTTTTCTGCACCTCGATGAATCGCACGAGCGCGTCGTTCTCCTCCGACATATTCCCTCCCTGCAGACTGACTATTTTTAAACTTCAGCCCTGTCTTATTGTCGCCCTCACTTTAGTTTTCCCGCCTTTGATAAAGGCTTTTACATTTTGTGGAATAACCGGGGCGGTATGGGTAATTATTCGTTACGCTAACATGACCCTATCTAGAAAATCAAAGGACGATTTTTTTCGATGGCGTTATTGCGAAGGTATTTTTCCTGTAAACGACACAAAATCGTAATCTTACGTTTGGACGATACCCCAAGGCTGAGTTGCGAATTCAGGGCACGGCCGCACCGCCAAAACTGAATGCGTGCCAGCAACCAAATATTTCAATATTGCATACGATAAACGGTACCCCTGCGTGTAAAAGAAACAAAGCCATTAAAGAAATCAGGGAAATTTTGCCGTCAATGTAAAGGCCGCCATCGACGGGTAGTGTCATTTCAAGCATACGAAAATGGCCTGAAATCAACGCCGATCGTTCTTTAGCTTCATGCAGAAGATGAAACATCACTTTCCCTGGAATTACTTCAACCGCGCATAGAATATACCCTACGCGCCATCGTCGAATGCCCCGTCCCGGGCTGGCGATCGTAAATTTGCGGACCCATCACCCCTGACATGCCGGTTTGCGGTGGTTGCCTAAAGCCCCCTGTTCAAGGCAAACTACGGGCCACAAGAAAAACATAACCCAGCACGGAATCGCTCCGTCAACGGGGTAATGGCGGCGCACCCGCCGGGCGGAACAAAGTGAATGAATAACGAAATTTACGCGGCGATTGATCTTGGCACCAACAATTGCCGATTGCTGGTCGCCAAAATTTACCAGGACTCGTTTCGGGTGATTGATTCCTATTCTCGGATTGTCCGTTTGGGTGAAGGACTGGGAGAAACCCCATCCGATCGTTGCCTGCTGTCAGAAAACGCCATGAACAGAACCATCGAGGCGTTGGGTGTATGCGCCGATAAAATGCGGCGTAATGGCGTTACACAATCCCGATCTGTCGCCACCGAAGCCTGTCGCCGGGCCACCAACCGCGAGCCATTTTACGATCGGGTGGAAACTGAAACCGCGATCCGGCTTGAAACCCTGTCCCCACATCAAGAAGCACAGCTCACCCTGGATGGCTGCAAACAATTATTGCATTCTAAAACCTCGTGCGCCTTGGTATTCGATATCGGCGGCGGCAGCACCGAACTGATCTGGGTCGATTGTAGCACCCCCGGAAAAGCCCGGGCCATCGGCATGAAATCGATTCCCATTGGCGTCGTCACCCTGGCCGAAACATATGGTGACGGAACCGTTTTGCGCAGCGAATATGACACGATCATCGATCGAGTTGATGACGACCTGAGTAAATTTGATGACGAATTTGGTATTTCAGACTATATGCTGGATCACGATATCCAGATGCTCGGCACTTCGGGAACGGTTACAACGCTTGGCGGCATCTATCTGAGCCTGCCCCGGTATGACCGTTCCAAGGTCGATGGATTAAATATGAGAGTTGAAACCATCAGCGCAATCAGCGACCGCCTGCGAAAAATGAATTTTAATGAACGCGCAAGCAATGCCTGCATCGGTCAGGAACGGGCCGACCTTGTCGTCATGGGATGCGCAATCATGGAAGCCATATACCGCCGCTGGCCCGTCATCACGCTACAAGCCGCCGACCGCGGCATCCGCGAAGGCCTGTTGCTGGATCTGATGTCGCGTCGAACAAACCAGATTATTACAGGCACCCCCTCAATATGACAAAACGACCGGTCAAAAGCGGAAAATCCGGGGCGCGAGGCCTTTTCGTCAAAGTCAAATCAGCCAAGGGGCGAAAGCTGTCTTCCACCCTTTGGCTACAACGTCAATTGAACGACCCTTACGTCATCGAAGCAAAAAAACACGGCTACGCATCACGTGCCGCCTTCAAGCTGATCGAGCTGGATGACCGCTTCCATTTTCTTAAAACGGGCCAACGGATTGTCGACCTGGGTGCGGCGCCGGGGGGGTGGACCAGGGTCGCCGTCGAGCGCGTTAAGCCCGGCAATGCCAAGGGCCACGCTCAGGTGGTAGCCCTCGACATCAACGAAATGGAACCCATCAACGGGGCCACCATTCTGCATCACGATTTTCTTGACGAAGATGCCCCTGCTTTGCTGAAAGAGGTTCTCGGCGGCCCGGCAGATGTGGTCATGAGCGACATGGCCGCCCCGGCAACGGGACACGCCGCAACGGACCATATGAGGATCATGTCGCTATGCGAATTGGCGCTGGAATTTTCCTATGATGTGTTGGCCCCGGGCGGAACATTTCTGGCCAAGGTGTTGCAGGGTGGAACCGAACACCAGATGCTGGCCAACATGAAAAGGCATTTCAAAACCGTTCGCCACGCCAAGCCACCGGCCAGCCGGTCAGATTCAGCCGAAATGTATGTTATTGCAACGGGTTTTCGGCGCGATACCAAAGCCGAATGATCAGGCTTGGATTCGGCCGCGTCTTGTGTATGATGCCGCGTCATCTCTGGAGTTTGAGGAGACGCCATGAATATTCTCGAAGCCCTGACCTTCGACGACGTCCTGCTGGTTCCCGCCAAATCAGACGTTTTACCTGCTAATACCGACACCAGGACCCGCCTGACCCGTTCGATCGAGCTGGGCATTCCGCTTATTTCGGCCGCTATGGACACGGTCACCGAAAGCGGACTGGCTATTGCCATGGCGCAAGAAGGCGGCATTGGCGTAGTCCATAAAAACTTGAGCATCGAAGAACAGGCGAGTGAAGTTCGCCGGGTCAAGAAGTTCGAATCCGGTATGGTTGTCGACCCTTTCACCATCGATCCGCGCGCGACCCTGGCCGATGCCCTTAGGGTCAAGGAATCACATAACATCTCGGGGATCCCCGTAGTCGACAAGGACAACGGCGTTTTGGTCGGTATCCTGACCAACCGGGATGTGCGCTTTGCCGACAATATGAAGCAGCCGGTCGGCGAATTGATGACCTCTCACACGAGCGAAAGACCGCTGATTACGGTTTCCGACACCATCGATCGTGAATCTGCCAAGCGACTGTTACACCAGCACCGCATTGAAAAACTGCTGGTCGTTGATGACGCCTTTCGTTGCATTGGCTTGATCACAGTAAAAGACATCGAAAAGGCGCAGAACCACCCGAATGCCTGCAAAGACGAGCTGGGGCGCTTGCGTGCCGCCGCCGCCGTCGGTGTCGGCAACGATGGCCTGGCCCGAGCCGAAGCGCTTGTTGACGCAGGTTGCGACGTCATCGTCGTCGATACGGCTCACGGTCATTCCAGCGGCGTCATGACAGCCGTAACCGCGGTCAAGAAGCTTTCCAATACGACCCAGGTAATAGCTGGCAACATCGCCACACCAGAAGCCGCCAAGGCGCTGGTCGATGCCGGGGCCGACGCTGTTAAAGTCGGCATTGGGCCTGGGACCATCTGCACCACTCGAATGGTCGCCGGCGTCGGCATGCCGCAACTTTCGGCTATTCTGGAAACTGCCGAAGCGTGTGCCAAACTCGACATACCGGTCATCGCAGATGGCGGCATCAAGTTTTCCGGCGATATCGCCAAGGCCATCGCCGCCGGTGCCGAATGCGTTATGATTGGCTCGCTGTTCGCTGGCACCGATGAAAGTCCCGGTGAAGTATTCCTGCACCAGGGCCGGTCCTACAAGGCCTACCGTGGCATGGGCTCGTTAGGTGCCATGGCGCGTGGTTCGGCAGACCGGTATTTTCAGGAAGACGTTTCAGATAATTTGAAACTCGTGCCCGAAGGCATTGAAGGACAGGTTCCTTACAAAGGCCCCGTCAGCAACGTCGTTCACCAGTTGATCGGCGGCCTGCGTTCCTCAATGGGCTATACTGGCAGCGCCACAATTAGCGAGATGCGCTCCAAGACCCAGTTTAGGCGCATCACCAGTGCCGGACTGCGCGAAAGTCATGTCCACGATGTCACCATCACCCGTGAGGCGCCTAACTACCGTCGTGGCAATTAATGATTCCCGGCGCCCGCCTATCCGCCGCGATCGAATTGCTTGATCAGATCGAGCAATCGGGTGCGGCTGCCGACGGCATCGTGCGGTCATATTTCAGGGCCCGGCGGTACGCTGGTTCGAAAGACCGTCGCGCCACGGGTGAAATGGTATATGCGGTCATTCGCAATCGTGCCCGCCTGGATTGGTGGATTGCCGGTGCCGCGGGCAACCTGGAGCCGAATTCACGCACCCGTGTACTGGGTGCCCTGCTGTTAATCGATCAGGAAAGCCCCGACACTATCGCCCGCCTGTTTGATGGCAGCGGACACGGCCCGGTGCCCCTTGACGTTACCGAAAACGAATTGGTCGGCAACCTTGCTGGCAAGCCCCTGCATCACGATGCCATGCCCGTGGGTGTCTTGTGCGAAGTTCCCGAATGGCTAACCCCGCTGTTACAACAACAATTCAAAGACGACTTTGCCACCGAAATGGCGGCCCTGAACACATCGGCGACCGTTGACGTACGTGTCAATATCGGTCGTGTCAGCCGTCAGCAAGCTCGCAAGTCGTTGATGCGCGACGGCATCAATTCGGAAGATACGCCACTGTCCGTGGCCGGTCTGCGATTGACAGAACATGCCAGATTAGAAGACACGCGCGCCTTCAAAAAAGGCCTGATCGAAGTTCAGGACGAAGGGTCACAACTGATTGCCTTGTTGTGTCAGGCAAAGCCCGGCATGACAGTCGTTGACTATTGCGCCGGGGCCGGAGGAAAAACCCTGGCGCTGGCCGATTTCATGGGCTTGCAAGGTAACGAACAAACATCGGGACGGTTGATCGCTTGTGATGTTTCAGCAAAAAGACTGGCACGAATGGATGATCGACTGAAGCGTGCCGGGGCCGAAACCGTCGAGCGTATCGCACTGGAAAGTACTGAAATTCCAGCAGATCTTGTTAACGGGGCCGACAAGGTTTTGGTTGATGCCCCGTGCTCGGGTTCCGGAGCCTGGCGTCGGCACCCCGAAGCCCGTTGGAGACTGAGCCCTGAACGCCTGGACGAACACATCATTGACCAGCGCACTGTGTTGCACAATGCTGCTAAAATCGTCAAACCCGGCGGGCAATTGATTTACGCTACCTGTTCCCTGCTGGCGCAGGAAAATGAAGACCAGCTCGCCTGGTTCCTGGACGAACACAAAGATTTCAAAGCCCTGCCCGTGGGAGATATCTGGAACGCCGCGACAGGCATTGCAGCCCCCCCTGGTGCGACGCGCACAGGAAGCCTTTCCTTGAGCCCCGCCAGCACGGGCACAGATGGATTTTATTGTGCCGTCTTGGAGAAAAAACTGTGAATAACCGGCTCGATCCAGGCATTCAAGCCTGCACGTATAGCGAGTCGATCTGATTAATGAGTCGGAATGCACCTTTAAAGTAGTATAAAGTAGATTCTCAAGGTCAGGAATGTACGTCAGACATTTTGCTTGGGGGTATCGTGCAAAATAGGACTTACGACGAAAAGCTGTTATCCGCCATCACACAAAGCGCCGAAGATTTTTCGGCCGGTAAGGGCTGGCCGGAAGGCATTCAGAGTCTACTTGAAAATCTGGGTCGTGTGACCGGGTCTACCCTGACGTGGCTATCCCAGACCATCGAACACGACAGCTATCATACCGTGCGGAATTTGCAGTTTGAATGGGCTTCAGATAGCCGGTTTTCGCAGTTGGGAAACCAGCAATACTACATGTACAAAACTTCCCTGCTCGATGATTTCAACGGTCCACTGATCGTCGAGCGGGCGCAAGGGAAATGGCACAAGCTGATCGTTGCCCAGCTCCCAGATAGCGCCATGAAAGAGGACTTGATCAAGCAGGATGTTAAATCGATGCTGACGCTCCCGATCATCATTGATGGGAAATGGTGGGGAACGCTCGGGTTTGATGACCACCTGAGGGAACATGACTGGACCTCTGGCGAAATCAACATCATGCGCCTGGCCAGCAACATGATTGCCAGCGCCGTACTTCGCGAGCAACTGGCTTCGAATCAGAAACGCTTCAAAATCATCGAAAAAATAACCGGTAGCGGCGCCTGGGAAATCGACTTTGCAAAACGACAATCCTGGCTTTCTACTGCACTTCTTGAAAGTCTGGGGGTTCAGCAGTATGCCGCTTCTCAAGGCCTGCTTTCCGTCGTACGCCTGATTCATCCTGAAGACCGGAAACGCTTGTTTAAACTGGCGCGGGAATGCATCGATGACAATCAGGAAAATTTCCGAATGGACTTGCGCCTGAAAGGTGATGGCGAAGCTTATTACTGGTTTGATGTACTAAGCCACGTCGCCCTGGACAGCGACGGCAACCTGCTTGGCCTGTCCGGTATAGCCGTCGACATCAGATCGAAGAAGAAGGTCGAAATTTCCTTACGTGAAATTGCCAGAACGGACTCCCTGACCGGGCTTTCCAACCGCCGCCATTTGGACGAAACCCTTGGCAAGGAATTCGACCGTGCCCATCGTTACGGCCAGCCTCTGGGACTAATTCTGCTCGATATAGACCAATTCAAAGCCCTTAATGACACCTACGGGCACAGTCGGGGCGATCAGGTCTTGCGGGCCCTGGGCCGTTTACTGAAAGAACATTTTCGGGATGTCGATCATCCCTGCCGTTTCGGTGGCGAGGAATTCGCCGTGGTTCTACCCGGTACCGGCCTGGCCGCTGCTATGGAAACGGCAGAGCGCCTTCGTCGGCGCATCGAGGCTAGCAATTTCAGTGGCCTCCCCATCACCATGAGTATCGGAGTTGCCGCCTTGCCGGAAATCAAGGTCAATGATGCCGATAACTTGTTGGTCGCCGCGGATCGGGCCCTGTACGAAGCAAAAAGAAATGGGCGTAACAAGGTTTGCCTGGCCCATGAAGGACACCTTGTCGCGTTTAATGCCCTGTAGCAATGCATTTTCAGGCCCTTCCCACCAAATAGCCCCCTGCAGGCACCGCAACAACAACGTTGAAATTTGAGTCTGTTAGCAACGTATGAACTTCGCTATGTTCTGGCTCCTGATTTCACAAACCAGAGTCTAATGAACATGTCCGAACGCATCCTGATTATCGATTTCGGGTCCCAGGTGACCCAACTAATCGCCAGGCGAGTCCGCGAAAGCGGTGTTTATTCCGAAGTGCATCCATTCAATGCAGTGAATGTCGAGAGCATCAAGAAATTCAACCCAAACGGCATAATCCTGTCCGGCGGGCCGGCGTCGATCACCGGTATTGATACCCCGCGCACACCCGATGGCCTGTTCGATTTGGGCTTGCCCGTTTTGGGCATCTGTTACGGGCAAATGGCCATGGCCGATGCATTGGGAGGACAAGTCGTTTCATCCGACCACCGGGAATTCGGCCGCGCCTTCATTGATATCAACCAAGATTGCGAGTTGTTTCATGGTGTCTGGGACGTTGGTTCCAAAGAGCAGGTCTGGATGAGCCACGGAGACCGCATCGATGCGCCACCTGCGGGCTTTCACACCGTCGCCTCATCAGATGGCGCGCCATTTGCCGCCATCGCCGACGATGACCGACGTTTTTACGGCCTGATGTTTCACCCGGAAGTCATTCACACCCCCCACGGCGCGAAACTGCTGGAAAATTTCACCCACCGGGTTTGTGGCTGCACCGGGGACTGGACCATGGCAGGGTTCAAGGAACAGGAAATCGCCAAAGTCCGGGAACAGGTGGGAACGGGTAAGGTTATCTGCGGTTTGTCGGGCGGAGTTGATTCATCGGTCGTCGCCGTGCTGCTGCACGAAGCCATCGGTGCCCAACTGCAATGTGTGTTCGTCGATACAGGCTTCATGCGCAAGGGTGAATCCGAAGAAGTCGTCGCGCTGTTCCGCGATCATTACAATATCCCGTTGATCCATCGCGATGCTTCAGAACTGTTCATTGGCAAACTGTTGGGCGTGTCCGACCCGGAAATGAAGCGCAAGATCATTGGCGCTACTTTCATCGATGTTTTCGAGGAAGAAGCCAACAACATCGGCGGGGCCGATTTCCTGGCTCAGGGCACGCTGTATCCCGATGTCATCGAATCAGTGTCGTTCACCGGCGGCCCCAGTGTGACCATCAAATCGCATCACAATGTGGGCGGCCTGCCTGATCGTATGAATATGAAGCTGGTCGAACCGCTGCGGGAATTGTTCAAGGACGAAGTGCGCAAGTTGGGCTATGAACTGGGTCTTCCCGAAGCTTTCGTGGGTCGCCATCCATTTCCGGGCCCGGGCCTCGCCATTCGCCTGCCCGGTGGCGTAACCCGCGAGAAACTGGAAATTTTGCGTAACGCAGACGCCGTTTTCCGTGAAGAAATCGTCAATGCCGGACTCTACGACGCCATCTGGCAAGCCTTTGCCGTTTTGTTACCGGTGCAGACCGTGGGCGTTATGGGGGATGCGCGGACCTATGATTTTGTCTGCGCCTTGCGCGCCGTTACCTCGACCGACGGCATGACTGCGGATTTTTATCATTTTGATATGGATTTCCTGGCCCGGGTATCGAACCGCATCATCAACGAGGTCAAAGGTATCAACCGGATTGTCTACGACATCACATCAAAGCCCCCCGGCACCATTGAGTGGGAATAGGGCAATAGAGCTAATGGATTGTGTTGTCGGGACCAGTTTGGTTGCGTAGTATTCGCCAAGGGGATTTGTTTAAGGGGAGGAGAGATCAATTGCGGATCTACATAAACCGGGCTCGAACCGCTCGTGGTTAAACGGCGCGCCAACATTCTGGTTATCGACGACAGTTCAACGGTCTGTAAATTCATATCGAGCGCATTGTCCAAACGCGATTATCAGGCGACCGAAGCCTATGATATGGAAACGGCGCTGACCTCCATCGAATTGATCCGCCCGGATCTGGTGCTTACCGACATCATGATGCCGGGGATCGGCGGATTGGCTGGAATTTCCATGCTGCGAGCCAAATGGCCTGATCTTGGCGTCATTGCCATGTCAGCAGGAACAGACAGCATAAATTCCATGGATACTTTGGCCGCCGCCCGGCAAATGGGTGCTGATGCGGTTATTAAAAAGCCATTCAAAGCTGAAGAACTGTACGACATCATCGATACGGTTCTTGATAGTTATGGCGAAAACAGCAAACGAAAACGCGCACTTGTCATCGACGACAGCAAGACAATCTGCAAAATGCTGAGCCGGGAACTACACGATTGCGGATTTATCTGCACCACAGCCACGTCCATGGAAGAAGCTCTTGAGTCCGAAAAAATTGTAGCCTTGGACCTTGTGATCACCGACATATTCATGCCCGGAATCGGCGGCATTGGTGGCATTAGGATTATCCGGGAAAATTGGCCGAACATCAAAATTGTTGCTATTTCTGGTGGCTGGGAAGCCTCCGATGGCGAAGATGCCCTGTCAGCGGCAGCACAAATCGGTGCCGATGCCGTTCTCAAAAAGCCCTTCGACATGGCAATTCTAGGAACCACCATCGACAAAATTCTGGGACAGTAGTGATTTAATGGCGGGTGGTGTTGGACGGAATTTCTTCGCTCAGCAATTGCTCGACGGCTTCGGTGACCTTTAGCCACAACTGCCGACCTTCACGATCTCCCTTGCGCTCCAATTCGTCAGCCTTGAGGGCAGCACCGTTGAGCGCCATTTCGCCGTATTTTTCAACCAGCAGACTGGCGCATCTCCAGATTTCGGTAGTCGATGTCATGTCTGTACCTGCCCTCAATGGCGCTTGATAATTTCAGTAATACTGACACCAAGCCGACCTTCAATTACAACAATCTCGCCTTTGGCAATCAGGTTATTTTCGGCGCGCAGATCTATTTCCTCGCCGACGAATCTTTCTAATTCCACGACAGCACCACGGCCCAGCCTGAGGATCTGACTGATTGGCATTGTCGCGGTCCCCAGGACGGCCGTAACATCGACAACGATGTCATACACCGCACCGGCAGCTTCCTGACCTGCCCCGCTTGATTCGCCCGTAAATTGCTCGTCGTCTTCGGCCATATGGCTACCTGTTGACTTTCTTCATATCGATGCAGCTTTTATTCTATTAACAGCGGTCGCTTCAAACCACTAATGCAATCGGCCTTCATTAGGCTCCTGATCTGTCATCCCATCGACCAGCATTACCAAACGCTTCCAGGTCCTATAGCCGTCCATATCACCCGAATTCAGCGATTCCCCGGCACGCATATTGGCGATTAGAACGGCATCCCTGCCATGCTGGCGCAATAAGGCGCCCGCCATTTCATATACATCCGCCGTCTTTGTCGTTATGTCATCGTCCTGAGTGGCCATGTAACGAATCAACCTGCGCTGGCTAACAATTCGGAACTTCCCTCTCCGCTGCATTTGTACCAGCGTTCTTCTTGATCCCAGGCGCCATGCTTAGCGTCATGCATGTTCTCATACCGCTGGATAACCTTGCCTCCGACCCGGGTGTCGATCACCATCCACGACTTCACTCGTTCATCGAACCTGACTTGATAGCGCATGGTCATTCCTCCTTGATATTCCTGGAATTAAGCAGTTTTCCGGAAATTTGAGCATCGAACTGCAGGAAATAACTCTAATCAGGCTTCAATAACAAAAGGTAAACAGCCCCCTGGAACATGACGAAAATAACGCCTAACACACTGATAAAGATGAACTTATTACACGATTAAAGAGACACTTATTCGCAGCCTGCACCTGCCCTCTATTTATCGAATCGGCACTTTTGTTTGTAAGAATCAATCGATACCGCTATAACAAGCTCCGCTATGGAAAATCGCCCCATGCAACCGGTCGGACATTTGCCGTTCCGGACTACTGGGTGTTTGTTTACCTGTACCAACGACAGTGAGGATAAACGTGTACGTATCAGTCCGAGATAACAACGTCGACCAGGCCCTTAAAGCCTTGAAAAAGAAGATGCAGCGTGAAGGCATGTGGCGGGAAATGAAGCGTCGGCGCGCCTTTGAAAAACCTTCTGAAGTACGTGTTCGCAAGCGCGCCGAGGCCATCAGCCGGTCCCGCAAGCTTGAACGAAAGCGTCTTCAGGTCGAAGGATTCTAGAGCTTACACACCCGACACCGGGCCAATTGGCCCGGTTTTTAGGCGTTTTCGCCAATCCCTTCTTATTTCTCCAAGTGTTTTATTTGGCCCAGATGCATGGAATATGCGTCTTTGGGGCCTTATATTCACTTGTGCGACCAGAACCTGATCACCCAGGAGACATGTCGCATGCTTTCGGTATGATACAATCCTCCAAGACGCAGGGATACCATGCGACCATCGAACAACCCCGATATTGAAGCGCCACTGAGCGGGCGCAGCAGTTGGCAAGTCATTGCCACGCTCATGCCTTATCTATGGCCGCAAAATGCCATGGAGCTACGTCTACGGGTCGTCATCTCGCTGGCCTTACTGGTGTTGGCAAAAATCGCGACAGTCACTGTCCCGGTCATCTTGAAATATGCCGTTGATGCACTGACGACACCCACTGGCGAGATAGATATCAAGACTGCAGTCGTCGTCGTGCCAATCGGCCTGTTGTTGGGCTACGGTGCAGTTCGCATCCTGTCGTTGGCTTTCAAGGAATTGCAAAGTGCGGTGTTCGCCAAGGTCGCCGAACGGGCGATCCGCAACGCCGGAGTCCAGACCTTTCGCCATATCCACGAACTGGCCCTGCGGTTTCATCTGGACCGACGCACGGGCGGCCTGAGCCGCGCCATCGAACGGGGCACTAAAGGTATCGAGTACGTGTTGCGTATGATGTTGTTCCATATCATACCCACATTGATCGAAATCGCCCTGGTTTGCGCCTTGATTTGGGGCATGTTCAACAAGTGGTTTGCCTTGGTCACGATGGGAACGATCGTCGGTTATATCCTTTGGACGCTGGTGATTACGGAATGGCGCCTTAAATTTCGTCGCAACATGAACGACAGCGACAGCGAAGCCCATTCCCGGGCCATCGACAGCTTGCTGAATTATGAGACGGTAAAATATTTTGGTAACGAAAACCACGAAGCCCAACGCTTTGACAGGGCCATGGAAAGTTACGAAAGAGCCGCAGTTACATCCAAGACCACGCTGTCGATCCTGAATGTCGGGCAGGGCGCGATCATTGCAGCTGGCGCCACAATTATCATGATCATGGCCGGTTACGGTGTCGCCGACGGGACCATGACGGTTGGTGATTTCGTGCTGGTCAACACCTATATGCTGCAACTGTACCTGCCACTCAGCTTCCTGGGCAGCAGTTACCGCGAAATCAAACATTCGCTGATCGACATGGAGCAAATGTTCAGCCTGCTTGATCAACAGGCCGAAATCGTCGACCCGCCATCGGCCGCTGCTCTTGCCGTCAAGGGTGGAGAAGTCGAGTTTCGCAATATATCGTTCTCCTACGATCCCTCAAGGCCCATATTACGCGACATATCCTTCAAGGTACCTGCCGGGCACACGGTCGCCATCGTCGGAGCCAGTGGTGCCGGGAAATCGACAATTTCACGACTGCTGTTTCGCTTTTATGACCCAGTACAAGGGCAAATCCTGATCGATGGGCAGGAAATCCGTGACGTTGCTCAAGCCAGTTGGCGCGCCGCCATTGGCGTCGTGCCGCAAGACACTGTGCTGTTCAACGACACCATCTATTACAACATCGCCTATGGCCGCCCCGATGCCGACACAATCGAAATTGAACAGGCAGCCAAACTGGCCGCCATCCACGATTTCATCATGGCCCTGCCCGAAGGTTATCAAAGCACGGTGGGCGAGCGCGGGCTTAAGTTGTCTGGCGGAGAAAAGCAACGGGTGGCGATTGCCCGGACAATCCTGAAACAGCCAAAAATATTCTTGTTCGACGAGGCAACTTCATCCCTTGATTCCCACACCGAAAAGGAAATTCAGGATTCACTTCGCCAAGTCTCGTCGGGACGAACCACCCTTGTCATCGCCCATCGCCTTTCCACCGTCGTCGATGCCGACGAAATTATCGTGCTCGATGCCGGGCGCATCGCCGAAAGGGGAAATCATGCCCACTTGCTGGAAATAGACGGTCGCTACGCCGCCTTGTGGGCCCGCCAACAAGAAGCCGCGCAGGCCCGTGAAATTCTGGAACACGTCAAGGAAGATGAACAATCTTCAACAAAAGAAAAAACTGGCGCCGCTGCTGAATAAGAAAAGTCGGATACTGGGAATTTGTTTAATTCCAAGGGTGCGCCCCCCTTTTCTATTAACGTGGCATTAACCACCTTAAAATATTATACTTGCGATAATTGGATTTGGCTCGCCTTGGAGGGGCAATGATATGGGTGATTGGGGAATTATGCTTTTGGTGGCAGGAGCCTTTGTTCTCTTGCTTCTGATGCTGAACCTCATGCTCTCGAAAAAGAAAAAGCCCAAAAAGGACACCCGGTCCAAACGCGAGAAGAACCTCGACAAGATTTCTCAAATCAAGGGACTTAAATAGCGCCCTACGCTGTGTCTCGCATAATCCATCCGCCGCCCAGAACCCGTTCATCATCATAGAATACACAAGCCTGTCCGGCGGCAATTGCGCGCTGGGGTTTTTCGAGTTCAACCCGCGCCCGGTTTCCTTGGCCAGGATACACCATCGCAACTGCGGGGGTTTGGGTCGAACGCAGTTTGACGGAAACCCGCATGCCGTCTTTCGCTATGCTCCCCTCGCCCAGCCAGTTGATATCTTTCAGATCCAGGCTTGAACTGCTTAAAGCCTGTTCGGGGCCAACGACAACCCGGGCCTGACCGGGTTCAAGGCGCACCACATAAAGCGGTTCGGGCGCCGCAATCCCAAGCCCCCGGCGCTGGCCTACGGTGTAATCGATGATCCCCCGATGCCGCCCCAGTACATTGCCATCAAGATCAACAATGTCGCCAGGATCAACAGCGCCCGGGCGTAATTTTTCAACGATATCGCGGTAGGAACCATCGGGTACGAAACAGATATCCTGACTATCGGGTTTGCTCGCCACTGGCAGGCCAAACTCATGCGCCATTTTCCGGGTTTCATCTTTATCGGCGGCACCTAAGGGGAAATACAGGAAATCCAGCTGTTCACGGGTCATGGAAAACATGAAATAGCTTTGATCACGCCCATGGTCACGCCCCCGGTGCAATTGCGGACCGTGTTCCCCGTTGATACGCCTGACATAATGCCCCGTGACCAGAGCAGCGGCCCCCAGATCGCGTGCTTTTTGCAGCAAATCGGAAAACTTGACCGTTTCATTGCAGCGCACGCACGGCACCGGCGTTTCACCTCGCAAATAGCTATCTGCAAAGTCATCGATCACCGATTCCCTGAATCGGCTCTCGTAATCCAGAACGTAATGGGGAATACCGATGACATCGGCAACGTTGCGGGCATCGGTAATATCGCGCCCGGCACAACACGCACCCGCTTTTGAAATCGCCGCACCATGATCATATAGCTGCAAGGTAACGCCGATCACTTCATAGCCTTCGGCCTTTAGCAGTGCCGCCGTAACCGAACTGTCGACGCCGCCCGACATGGCAACCACGACCCGGCTTCCGGGTGGCGGCCGCTCGAATTCCGGCAGCAGGTTGCTATTGTCTATACGAACGTCCATGGGGGACATATAGGCCCTTTCGCCTTCAACTTAAAGCGAACTTCATACCGTGGTGAGATTTCATGTATCCAAGGCGCTCATAAAAGCGCAAGGCATCCTCACGCGACTGATCCGTCGTCAACTGGACAAGTCCGCATCCCCAATCCAGGGCGATATCGTGAGCACGGCTCATCAGCAGCGCGCCTATACCGCGACCGCGCGCCGTATTGAGCACGCGAATTCCTTCAAGCTGAGCCCGCTTCATGCCCGACCGGGACAGCCCGGCGATGGCTGTAACCTGTACACAGCCGATGATGCTTTCGTCCGGATCTATGGCCAGAAGATACTTGTTGTTATCCTGGCGTTCCATCTCTTGGAATGCGTTCATATAAACATCCAAATCACCGGAAATCTCACGACCCGCACCTAAAGAATCATCGACCAACAAAGCAACAATAGCCGACACATCATCAGCTTCGGCAAATCGAAAGCTGACAGCTACCGGCATGTCACGGGTCCCCGACGTAGGGGTTGGTTTGCCGTTCATGGCCGAAGGTCGAGGTCGGACCATGGCCAGGTACAAACGTGACATCGTCGCCAAGGGGCCACAATCGGTCCTTAATGGAATTCAGCAGGGTCTGGTGATCACCACGGGGGAAATCCGTGCGGCCGATGGATCCCTGGAACAACACATCCCCGACCATCGCCAGGCGATTGTCGGGATCAAAGAAAATTACATGTCCCGGCGTATGCCCCGGGCAATGCAGCACATCAAGAGTGACGTTTCCAACGGTGACCTGGTCGTCTTGTTCAAGCCAACGATCCGGCACGAAGGAACGCCCCCCGGGCAGCCCGAATTGACGGGATTGTTCGGGGATATCGGTGATCAAGAAATTATCATCCCGATGCGGTCCTTCAATCGGGCACTTGAACTTTTCAGCCAGTGCCGCGGCACCGCCTGCGTGGTCAAGATGGCCATGGGTAATCAGGATTTTTTCGATGGTGACACCGTTTTGTTCAACGGCATCGAGGATTCTGTCGATATCCCCACCGGGATCAACGACCGCGCCCCGCATGGTTTGGGTGCACCACAATACGGTACAGTTCTGCGCAAATGCGGTAACCGGAACAATGGCGGCATTTAAGGATTCCAAGGATCAGTCCCTCTCGTCGAGCCAAGCCATCTGGATCGCTTCGAGGATCTTTTCACCGGATTTCTCCGGATCATCATCGAAACCGGGCAATTCCTGGACCCACTTCCATAGATCAGTGAAGCGCAAATTGACAACATCGACATCAGGGTGCGCTTCTTCAAGTTCGATGGCGATATCGTGAATGTCGGTCCATCTCATAACAGCTGGCTCCTAGTCCACCATCATGTTGCGGGTCGCAGACGGCAAGGTAACGCTCAAGCCATCCAGTTCCGGCGTAATCTTGATCTGGCATCCCAGTCGCGAGGTATGGGTCAGGGCGAAGGCCAGGTCGAGCATATCTTCTTCTTCTTCGGTCGCTTCATCGAGCTTGTCAAACCAGGCGTCGTCAACGACGACATGGCAGGTCGAACATGCCAGCGAACCTTCACATGCACCTTCCAGATCGATACCGTTCTTGTGGGCGATTTCCAGAACCGACAGACCGACCGGGGCATCTACCTCCTTGCGGGCTCCGTCAGGGGAAACGAACGTGATCTTTGGCATAAGTGTTTACTCCAGTAAATTCCAATAAAAGCCGGGTTGGTTTAACCGTTCGAAACGCCATCTTCAAGGGCTTCCAGCTCAACCCCGCGAAGTGCGGTTCGAATTCCCCTGTCCATACGCTTCTCGGCGAACGGTTTGGTCGCCTGTTCCAACGCCTCAGCAGCGGTGTTTATAGCATCGCGGTCATCACCCCCAAGCATGTCTTCAAGGGATGTCAGGGCATCATCGATTTCGGCGCGTTCTTCACCATTCAATAAATCACCATCGGCAGAAAGTGCGGCCTTGACGGCACCGACATTGCGCCCAGCTTCGACACGGGCCTCCGCCAACAGGCGTTCGGTCATGTCGTCCTTGGCGTGCTTCATGCTGTCATACAGCATGTCGGCCATTTCTTCTTCCGTCAGGCCATAGGATGGCTTGACCGCGACTTCGGCTTCGACGCCCGACGTTTCTTCGGTGGCGGCCACGGTCAGCAAGCCGTCGGCGTCAACCGTATAGGTGACGCGAATACGCGCTGCCCCCGCCGTCATGGGCGGAATGCCACGCAGGGTGAAACGCGCCAGCGAACGGTTGTGTTCTACCATTTCCCGTTCACCTTGCACGGCATGAATGATCATTGCCGTTTGGCCATCTTGATAGGTGGTAAACTCCTGCGCCTTGGCGACCGGGATCGGGGTATTGCGGTCGATGATTTTTTCGATCAGCCCGCCCATGGTTTCAATACCCAGGCTCAACGGCGTCACATCAAGCAACAAGGTATCGGACCCGACAGTCAGGGCTTCGGCCTGCAACGCAGCACCCACGGCAACGACTTCATCGGGATCGATATCGGCAAGCGGTTCTTGACCAAACGTTTGCGCGACCCGGGCGCGCACCAGCGGTACCCGGGTCGATCCGCCAACCAGCACCACGCCTTTGACATCGTCCGCCGTTACGTTGGCATCGGCCATCACCGAAAGGCAAATTTCTTGCGTCCGTTCAACCAGTTGAGCAATCAAACCATCGAATGTATTGCGGTCGAGTTTATGAGCGGATTGCTGGCCATCCACATCCAGCATCCACTCGCCTTCGTTGGCGGTGCTCAAACATTCCTTGGCCAGGCTCGCCGTCATCAGGGCGACCTTGACCTCGGCACTGGTCAGTTCCTTTTCGCCTAAACTCTGCGCCCGTTCGGCCAGGAAGTACTCGGCAATAGCATGATCGAAATCATCGCCACCAAGGGCCGCGTCGCCACCCGTGGCCAGAACCTGGAAAACACCCTTCTCCATACGCAGGATGGAAATATCAAAAGTGCCCCCCCCAAGATCATAAACCGCGTAGGTCCCTTCAACGGCTCTGTCCAGTCCGTAGGCAAGCGCTGCGGCGGTCGGTTCGTTCACCAGGCGCAGAACTTCAAGGTTAGCCAACCGGGCAGCATCCTTGGTCGCCAGGCGTGCCGCATCATCAAAATAAGCCGGTACGGTGATCACGGCCTTATCGACGATGTATCCCAGATGCTCCTCGGCACGTTCCTTCAGCGCCCGCAAAATATCGGCGGAAATTTCGACAGGGGTCAACTTCTGGCCCGAAACGTTAATCCGAACCATGCCCGCCTGACCTTCGACGGCTGGGTCAATATCAAACGGCAACGTACCGGCCAGACTTTTAACGTCTTCGACGCCGCGCCCCATCAGTCGCTTGATGGAACTAACCACACTATCGGGACGGTCAAGCAGCAGTGTACGCGCTAGGCCGCCGACGATAGCCGATCCATCGGGTGCATAGGCAACGATCGAAGGCACCAATGCCTTGCCATCTTCATCACGCAGCACTTCGGGCTTCCCCCCGGTACTGATGGCGACAACGGAATTGGTGGTTCCCAGATCGATACCGACGGCAAGTGCCTGATCCCCTTCATGGGGTGTCGGGGTTGCGCCGGGTTCATGAATTTGCAGCATCGCCATTTAGTTATTTCACCGTTTTATGTTTTATGATTTTGCCGCAAGCTTGGCCTTGCGAATGCGGCATTCTTCAGCCAGTTTTTGCAAATACTTGAGCCGTGTCGTCAGGCGGCATGCCCCTTCGATATCGTTCTGGGCAAACAAAGTGCCCAACTGCTCGATACAGACTCTGATACCGTCATTGGCCCGGGCCGCAATTGCATCGACATCGATGGCCGTTTCGGCCTCGGCCAAGGCTTCACGCAGTTCCATGGATTCCATCAGCAACATCTGGTCATTGACCAGATTACAGCCCTCTGGAAGCACACCCATGCCTTTTAAGTGAACCAGGTAGTCGGCACGACGAAGGGGTTCCTTGAGCGTCTCGTACGCATCATTAATGGCCGTTGCCTGTTGCTGGCTTAAGTGCTTTTCTTTCGGGCTCCTACCTGCAAAGCGGTCCGGGTGCAGGCGCCGTTGCAAGGCAAAATAAGCCTGGTCCAGATCTCTGTCGGAAATATCAAAGCCAACCTCAAGACCCAACCTCACAAAATGATCCACCTGGCCCGGCGGTTGTACTGCGGCACAGGTTCCGCAAAATGGAGAACTTTGCGCCACAGGGCCTTTACAGGACCAGCAGGGAAACGGTTTCTCTGTGGTCTGGGGCTGTGCAGCAAATTGTTCCACTGTCGCGGCTCTTCTTTATCTGTAGGGCTTTGTAAAATAAGTCGGGACCGCCCCGCGCCGGGACAGCCCCCTGTTCAGATCAATATTAAAAATTCGCCTAAACGTGAAACGACTCACCGCAACCACAACGACCTTTTTCGTTGGGGTTAACGAAAACGAAGCCGGATTCAAGCTTGTCTTCCACAAAATCCATTTCGGTGCCGATGATGAACATGGTCGCTTTGGGATCAATCAGGATGGTTACTCCCTTGGCCTTCAGTTCTTCATCGAAGGGCGCTTTTTCATCGGCAAATTCCAACGTATAGGACATGCCTGAACAGCCCTTGGTGCGGACTCCGATCCTGATCCCCAGCGACGGTTTGCCACGCCCGTCAAGCAACGTTTGGACCTGTTGGGCCGCAGCGTCGGTGACCTGCATCATTGGTGGGCGTTCATTCATGAGCACATTCCTTTGCCAGCTACACGCGGCGTCGCCTATTCGGCGGCTTCGCTGGTAGTAGCCTTTTTCGACTTGTAATCACTAACTGCTGCTTTGATAGCATCTTCGGCCAACACGGAGCAATGAATCTTGACCGGCGGCAAGGCTAGTTCAGTGGCAATATCGGTGTTTTTGATCATGGCTGCTTCGTCAATGGTTTTGCCTTTAACCCATTCGGTGACCAACGAACTTGATGCAATTGCCGAACCGCAACCGAAGGTCTTGAACTTGGCATCTTCAATGATACCATTCACATCGACCTTGATTTGCAGCTTCATTACATCGCCACATGCAGGAGCACCGACCAGGCCGGTTCCAACTTCAGAATCATCCTTGTCGAAGGCGCCAACATTGCGTGGGTTTTCATAATGGTCGAGAAGTTTGTCGCTATATGCCATTTTCGTATTCCTTCAGGTGTTTAGATCTCAGTGTTCTGCCCATTCGATGGACTTGATATCAATGCCTTCCTGAGCCATTTCCCAAAGCGGGCTCATCTGGCGTAGACGTTCGACTTCGAACGCGATTTTTTCGACGGCGTAGTCGACTTCTTCTTCCGTCGTAAAACGGCCAAGACCGATGCGCAACGACGTATGGGCAAGCTCTTCTTCGACGCCAAGCGCACGCAGGACGTACGAAGGCTCCAGGGAGGCCGAGGTACACGCAGAACCGGACGATACGGCCAAATCATTGACGCCCATCATCAGGCCCTCACCTTCCACGTAGGCAAAACTCAAATTCAGATTGCCGGGAATGCGGTGTTCGGCATCTCCGTTCAGGTAAACTTCTGACAAACGCGAATTGATACCGGCGTGAAAGCGATCCTTCAGCATCTTCAAACGTTCGGCTTCGGCCCCCATTTCCTTTTCGGAAATAGCGCAAGCCTCGCCCATACCAACACACAACGGCGTCGGCAACGTGCCCGAACGCATACCGCGCTCCTGGCCACCACCCGTGATCATGGCCACCAGACGAACCCTGGGGCGGCGACGCACATACAGCACGCCAATACCCATGGGAGCATACAATTTGTGGCCGGAAATGCTCATCAGATCGATGTTCATATCGTCCACATTAATCGGAATTTTACCAACCGCCTGCGCACCGTCAGTGTGAAAGAAAATTTTGCGCTCACGGCACAGTTTGCCAATTTCACTGATCGGCTGAATGACGCCAATTTCGTTGTTTACCGCCATGATCGAAACCATAACCGTTTTGTCTGTCATGGCCGCTTCAAGTTCGGCCATGTCGATCAGGCCGTTCGTCTTGACCGGCAGATAGGTTACGTCGAAACCTTCCATTTCCAGATGACGACAGGAATCAAGCACGCACTTGTGTTCGGTGACACAGGTGATGATGTGGTTTTTCTTGTCCTTGTAAAAGCGGGCAACGCCTTTCAGGGCCAGGTTGTTGGATTCTGTCGCCCCAGAAGTAAAGATGATCTCCTTCGGCGTGGCCCCGATCAGGCTGGCAATCTGTGCCCGCGCGACTTCAACTGCATCTTCGGCTTCCCAACCGTAATGATGAGTGCGCGAATGCGGGTTACCAAATTTCTGGGTGAAATAGGGCAACATTTTCTCGACAACGCGAGGGTCAGTCGGTGTTGTCGACTGATAGTCCAGATACAACGGCGCGTCTTTATTCCAGCGGGATTCATTCGTGTTCATAAGGTGCTCTTTGTTATCATTCTGATCGTATTAAGATGTGGATGCGATGGTGGTTATTCAAGCTGCGGATTTCTCGGAAACCAGTGTTTTAGACATTTTATTTCCCTGAGCATGTAAATCAGCCCAGGCGGCGACGAAAGCATCGATATCTTGCTTATCGGTCGACCAGCCAAGACTAACCCTGACGGCCGCACCGGCAATATCAGCATCGACGCCCATCGTTGCCAAAACGGCGGAATTCGTAACTTTTCCTGACGAACAGGCCGAACCCGTACTGACCCCGACCCCGGCAAGGTCGAAAGCCATCAACTGGGTCGAACTGTCGGTTCCGGGCATGGTCAGGAAACTTGTATTGGCAAGGCGATCCACATGCTCTCCGAAGATAACGGACCGGGGCTCGATGGCTCGAACAGCGGCTTCAAGCCTGTCGCGCAAAGCACCAATACGGGGCATATCGTCAATCATGGACTGGATGCATCCTGCGGCAGCGCCAAATCCGGCAATGCCAGAAAGATTCTCCGTTCCGGCCCGAAAACCACGTTCATGACGCCCCCCGAACCCGGAGGCTTTCAGCCCCAAATCATGTCGCGCATCAAGTCCTGCGACAATCAGCGCGCCAACCCCCAACGGAGCACCAATCTTGTGACCGGACAGACTCAGCAGGTCGATGCCCAGCCCCCCCATATCAATGGCAATTTTTCCGGCACCCTGAATGGCATCGCAATGAACAAGCGCGCCATGGCGATGGGCGATTTCAGCCACCTGGGCGACGGGTTGGATAACACCCGTCTCGTTATTGGCCAGCATCACAGAAACCAGGGCCGGACGATCATCGGCAGCTAACATGTTTTCCAGGCTGGCCAGGTCGACGATGCCGTCACCATCGACGGGGATGATATCGCCACCACAATTCAAAACTGAAGGATGCTCGACAGCAGATACCAGATGGCGCTGCCGTCCTGTTCCCCGCAGGGCCAAATTATTAGCCTCGGTGCCGCCGCTGGTAAAGATCACATCGGACGGGATAGCACCAACCAGGGCGGCGACTTGCGCTCGCGCCCCTTCCAGGATTTTACGCGCGCCACGCCCCGGCCCATGCACGGAAGACGGGTTTCCGTTCAAGCCCAGCGCCGCCGTCACCGCTTCCAGTGCTTCTGGCCGCAGCTCCGTCTTCGCGTTGTGATCCAAATAGGCGTATCTGTTCATAAGAATAAAGCCAGTGTCCGATATGCAAAAAATACCAAAGGTCGAAAACGTTATTGCGCGGCAATCGCCGAATCGACAACCTGGTCATCAAAACGCAAGCCACTTGTACCGAGAATCCGACGATCACACACATCGGCCAGAGTGACTGAACTCAGGTACAAATAAATCTGATTGGTTAATTCCTGCCACAGGTCGTGGGTCAGGCATCGGCTTTTGTTTTGATGACAACCTTCCGGTGATCCCGGCTTGCAGCGCGTTGCCGACATCGGCTCGTCAACAGCCATGATAATGTCTGAAATTCGCAATTCCGTGGGGCCGAGAGCCAGCAGATATCCGCCACCAGGGCCGCGCACGCTTTTGACCAATCCGTTACGGCGCAATTTACCAAACAATTGCTCCAGATAGGACAGAGAAATTTCCTGTCGCTCCGCAACATCAGCCAAAGACACCGGCTTGCCCTTTTTTTTGCCCTGCTCGGCCAAGTCGGCCATAGCCATGACGGCATATCTGCCTTTGGTGCTCAACCTCATGATACTCTCTCCCTTAAAATCCTTGAACGGGTCCGCGTCAAGATTGCCCGCCAGTTCCAACAACCACCTTGGGTTTGCTTGCCGCACTGACATCTTCAGCGGCACCGAAGCCATTACTTTCGCCACGCTGTTGCGCGCTTTGCAGGTCTTCAACCTGTTTTGTCAGCGCACCTACCTGTTGGCGTAGATCCTCTATGGTACGCAGCACCGGATCGGGACAGCCATCGACGGGCTCGCCATAGGCAACAAATTCTTTTGCCTTCGCCTTGTTCTTAGGCATGACAACGCGGGCCGGAATGCCAACGGCGGTAACACCGGCGGGGATATCTACATGGACAACGGCGTTGGCACCAACACGGGCGCAATCA
>Ga0316204_10004800_pt1 | contig 23626 bp, 26 predicted proteins | sample 6monrhotite_MG_2_FD_205661 | JGI IMG/M metagenome (GOLD analysis project Ga0316204, IMG submission 205661) | Microbial mat bacterial communities from mineral coupon in-situ incubated in ocean water Damariscotta River, Maine, United States -... | ecosystem: Environmental > Aquatic > Marine >... | reverse complement strand
CAAGTTCGATCCTTGTATCGCCCACCATGAATTCACCGCCCCGTTCCGCAAGGAATGAAGGCACCCGCAAACACAGGCGCTGGTCCGCGCCGCGACAGATTGGAGAGTACGATGAAAGTCAAGAACTCACTTCGCTCGCTGAAGAACCGGCATCGTGATTGCCGCGTGGTACGCCGTAAAGGCCGTGTCTACGTGATCAACAAGACACAGCCGCGCTTCAAAGCCCGTCAGGGATAAGAAGCCGAGCCGCTTTTTAAAAGGCCGCCCTTTTGGGCGGCTTTTTGCGTTTGGGGATTTCGATTCTTAGGCTAGGCTATCTGCATGGAACGTCGATTATTCATTGCAGGGGGTATGGCCATGGCCACGTCGGGGCTTCGCCCTGCGTTTGGGGCAGGATCAAACCTTATGGTCCCCCCCGAGGAATCGCAGCACCAAGCCACATTCATGCAATGGCCGGTCAGCCGCAAAGTTTACCGCGATCGCTATTATCTGGGCATGGTGCAACAGGCCATAGCCAACATTGCCAACGCGATTTCCAAATTCGAACCCGTCATCATGTTGGCAGACAAAGCCGATCACGCAGCCGCGCGCCGGTTGCTCGCTGGGGATGTTGATCTGTGGGACGTTTCGACTGAAGATCTCTGGTGCCGAGACGCAGGGCCGTTGTTCGCTGTCCAAAACGGCGCATTGGTCGTCAGCCACATCCAGTTCAACGGCTGGGGTCAACGGCAAGTTCACGCCCGCGATGCCCGCATTGCAGCGACGGTTGCAGAACGGTTGGGGGTCACGATGGTTTCCTCGGGGCTGAGGGGTGAACCCGGCGGCGCAGAACATGACGGTCACGGGCTGGTCATTGCGCACGAAAGCTCATGGGTGCATGACAATCGCAACGCGGGTCTGTCCAAAGCTGAGATCACTGACCGCCTCAAGTCTGCCTACGGGGCGACGTCTGTGCTGTGGGGCAAGGGCGTTAAGGACGAAGACATTACGGATTTCCACATCGACAGCCTCGCCCGGTTTACGAGTGCTGGTCGCGTGTTGATAAACCTACCCAAGCAACCCGACCGCTATGATCCTTTCCACGTCGCCGCGCTTGAAACCCATGACGTTTTAGTGGCCGCTGGTCTGGACGTCGACGTCATTCCAGAGCCCGTCAAACGCCGTGTCAAATCTCTGGATTTCGTCGCCTCATACGCAAACTACTACGCCTGCAACGGCGCAATCATCGCGGCTGAGTTCGGCGACGCCGAAACTGATGCGATCGCAAACGAGGCATTGGCCCGTCACTATCCGGGGCGCGAAGTTGTAATGCTAAACGTCGATCCGTTAGGCGAACTTGGCGGCGGCATTCATTGCGCCACCCAACAGATGCCAGCGGTCTAAGCGATTGTCCAACTAGGTAAACGCCACACCGTCCTGCGCCAGCCACCGCAACATCGCCACCCAAGTCGTGTCGATGTAGCTATGCGGCCCGTCTGGTGACATCGCCGTATGACGGGTAAGCGACGCTACGGCCTTTTGGTCAGGCAACACCCAGTTCCCTGTCGCACCCATCACATCAAGCTGGATTTTGCACGAGGCTTCGAGCAGGTAGAGATAGTAAAACGCTTCGGCCACACTCCGCCCAGCGGCCAGCAGTCCGTGGTTGTGCATCACCATCAACCACTTATCGCCCATGTCCTCGGCGAGTTGTTCGCATTCCAGATTGCTGTCTGGCGCGTAGGCGTAACCGTGATAGCAAATCATCTCGTTGATCTCCATCGCATGCTGAGACAACGGCAACACTCCCTCGCCCATAGCCGAGACCGCAGCCCCCGCGCGGGTGTGGCTGTGCAGCGCCACCTGCACATCGGGTCGCGCTTTTAGAATTGCGGTGTGAATATCATGGCCCGCTTGATTATAGGGAAAATCGCCCGCAATCACGGTGCCGTCGAAATCCACCTTGATCAGGTTTTGCGGTGTGATTTCGTTGAACAGCAACCCGTAAGGGTTCATCAGGTATTGATCCGGCTGTCCCGGAACACGGGCGCTGAGATGGGTAAAGATCAAATCGGTCCACCCAAACTTCACGAACAATCGATAGCAGGCCGCAAGATCGCACCGGACCTGCCATTCTTGAGATGAGATCGTGGTGTTCATTTTGTATCGCCCCTTATTTCCTGCTACATTTCCCGCAGTTTGGATGGTTGTCCAGCTTGATCATCGTCACACGGCGTCCAACCCAAGACGGAATCGATAACAAGGAACGCGCTATGCTACCTGCCGTGAAGGGTCTCGTTGATATCCTCGTCCCGTTTGGGATATTCTTAAAGTCGCCCAGCCCGCTAAAGCCATATGATCGCTGGCCCGAGGTGATCTACCGCGCCATTCCGATGTCCTTCTTTGTCTATTGGCTGTTCTCGTTCATCCCCTTGGTTGGCGGATTGATCTATATGCTGGGGCTAGTGCCGCTATCTGTGTACCTGCATCACGGGGCCAGAAGGGCGCAGTCAAACCTAGGGCTTAAACGCGCCGTTCTTGTGTATCTGACCGTGATTTTGATCGGCTTTGGCGGCATTTGGTCCTTCGTTGGCCACACCGCCCTTGCAGAAATGGTGGCCACGCAGATTGGCTGGTCCACCAGCCCGTTTCAAACGGAATTGGCGTTTTATACCCTTGGAACCGGCGTCGCGGCCCTGCTTGCCATCTGGATTCGGGGCCACTTCATTACCGCCATCGTGCTGTCCAAGTCGATCTTTTGGTACGGGGCCGCCTACACCCACATCCGAGAAGCGGTTCTGCACGCCAATTTTGAACCTCTGAATGTCGGAGCGCCTTTGATTGGCGACCTGATTTATCCCACCGTTTTGTTGTATCTTCTCTGGCAGGTTCGACACGACCTTGATCACCCGTGACACAGGGCAACAAGTGGCACGCAATTTGAAGTCCCACCCTAGACCCCCCTTGCATTCCCCCGTATCGTTCGGCGGACCACTCTTAGCGAACGGCCCCACATGACCGACGAAAAAGCCCCAAAGTATCAGGTTCTCGCCCGGAAATACCGGCCCGAGACCTTTGCCGATCTCGTCGGCCAAGACGCTATGGTGCGCACGCTGAAAAATGCCTTTGCCGCAGACCGCATTGCGCAGGCGTTCGTGATGACGGGTATTCGCGGCGTCGGTAAAACAACGACCGCGCGGATCATCGCCAAGGGCATGAACTGCATCGGGCCGGACGGCACCGGTGGCCCCACAACAGAACCATGCGGCAAATGCGAACACTGCGTCGCCATCATGGAGGGCCGCCACGTCGACGTCATGGAAATGGACGCCGCATCCCGCACCGGCGTCGGCGACATCCGCGAAATCATCGAAAGCGTCCACTACCGCGCAGCCTCGGCCCGCTACAAGATTTACATCATCGACGAAGTTCACATGCTGTCCACCAACGCCTTCAACGCGCTGCTCAAGACACTCGAGGAACCCCCCGCCCACGTCAAATTCGTCTTCGCGACGACGGAAATTCGCAAAGTTCCGGTGACAGTGCTGTCTCGCTGTCAGCGTTTTGATTTGCGCCGGATCGAACCCGAAGACATGATTTCGATGCTGCGGCGGATCGCAATCAACGAAGGCGCTCAGATCACCGACGACGCCCTTGCGCTGATCACCCGTGCCGCTGAAGGGTCAGCCCGCGACGCGCAGTCGCTTCTCGATCAAGCCATCAGCCACGGCGCAGGCGAAACCACCGCCGATCAAGTGCGCGCGATGCTGGGCCTTGCGGATCGGGGGCGGGTTCTCGATCTGTTCAACATGGTGATGAAGGGCGACGCAGCCGCCGCCCTGACCGAACTGTCGTCGCAATACGCCGATGGCGCCGACCCGCTGGCCGTCTTGCGCGATCTGGCCGAAGTCACCCATTGGATAAGCGTCGCCAAAATCACGCCCGAGGCCGCCGAGGACCCCACCGTCAACCCAGACGAACGCGCCCGTGGTCAAGCCCTTGCCCAAACCCTGCCGATGCGCGTGCTGACCCGTATGTGGCAAATGTTGCTGAAAGCGTTGGACGAAGTGTCCAGTGCACCAAACGCGATGATGGCCGCCGAAATGGCCGTGATCCGCCTGACCCACGTGGCCGACTTGCCATCGCCCGAAGAACTCATCCGCAAGCTTCAAGCGCAACCAACACCCCCAGGCCCAGCCCCAAGTGGTGGCGGCCGCCCTGCCCCAGCCCCCCAAGGCGGCGCATCAGCCATTGGCAGCACGATGTCTCAGTCAGGTCCGACACATGGCGCGCCCACCGCTGCGCTGGCCTCAGAAACAGTCGCCGTCCTGTCGCAATATCCGACGTTTGAACACGTTGTCGATTTGATCCGCCACCACCGCGATGCCAAGCTGTTGATCGACGTCGAAGGCGGAGTGCACTTGGCCAACTATCAACCCGGCCGGATCGAATTTGTACCATCCCACACCGCTCCGAACGACCTAGCCCAACGCCTCGGCGCCAAGCTTCAGGCATGGACCGGCGCACGGTGGGCCGTCATTTTGGTAAACGACGGCGGCAAAGAAACCATTGCTGAAATACGCGACGCCGCCGATCTGGCCGTCGAAGCCGAAGCCCAAGGCCACCCGCTTGTGCAAGCCGTCCTAACCGCGTTCCCGAAGGCCAAAATCACCAAGATCAAATCGACTGCCGAAATTGAAGCCGAGGCGCAATCCGAGGCCCTCCAGGAAGTCGAAGACGAATGGGATCCGTTTGAAGAAGACAGCTAAAAGGCGCGCACCACCATGCAGACATCTCCTCTCCATCCCGACTTTGGACTGATCGTTCACGATGTTGATTTGCGCGATGTGACGGCAGATCACCTTTGGCCCGACATCCGGCACGCGTTTGAAACCCATTCGGCCCTGCTGTTCCCCCGTCAACAGTTTGACGACGAGACCCATCTCAAAATCGCCACCCTGTTTGGCCCGCTTGAAAACCGCGAAGCTATGGCCAAAGGCAAAGACCTGCCGTTCGAAATCGCCAGCGTGTCAAACGAAACCCAAGCCGGCGTCACCGATGCCGACGCGTTGCACACGCTCAACCTGCAAGCCAATATGCTTTGGCATACCGACAGCACGTTCCTGCCGATCCCGGCGTTGGTGAACATCCTGACGGCCAAGATCGTGCCCGACGCAGGCGGTCAGACCGAACTCGCCTCGACCCGCGCGGGTTGGGCCAGCATGCCCGCACATCTGAAAGACCAGCTGCAAGACGCGATCATCTGGCACCGCCTGTCGCATTCTCGCGACCGCATTTCCCGTGAACTGGGCGCACAACCGGAAATGCGCCAATGGCCCGACCGCCCATGGCGCGCCCTCTGGCGCAATCCGGTCACGGATCAAGACTCGCTCTACATCGCCTCGCACAGCTTTGCGATCGAAGGCATCGGTCTGGGCGATGGACAGGCCATCATCGACGCCGCAATCGCCCATTGCACCCAAGCCTCTCGGGTTTATTCGCACCAATGGCAGGTCGGAGACGTCCTGATCTGGGACGAACGCGCCGTTCTGCATCGCGGCCAACCGTGGGACTATACCAAACCCCGCACCCTCAAATCCATCTGCTGTTCAGCCACCACTGCAGACGGCCTCGGCTCGGTCAAAATCATCTGATCCCTTGTATCAAGACGACCAGACTGCAATATGTTTCTTAACCGCGCTCAAGCGCTCAAGACTATGCAGGAGACAAAAATGCTCAAAGGACTAGGCCAACTCGGTGACATGGCTGGCATGATGAAGAAGGCGCAGGAAATGCAGACCAAAATGGTCGAAATGCAGGACGAGCTGAACGCCATCACAGTGACGGGCGAAAGCGGCGCTGGCCTTGTGACGGCGACCGCAACCGCCAAGGGCGAATTGACCGCCCTCGACATCAATCCTTCGATCTTTCATCCCGATGAAAAAGAGGTCGTCGAAGACCTGATCCTTGCCGCCATCAAGGACGCCCAAGCCAAGGCGGCTGAACGCAGCCAGTCGGAAATGGCCAAACTGACCGAAGGCATGAACCTTCCCGCTGGAATGAAACTGCCCTTCTAACTTTATCTTGCTGAAAATACCTCGGGGAGCGCGAGGGGCTGGCCCCTCGCCACTTGGATCAAAATGAACTCAACCCGCGATATAGATCACCTGATCGAACTGATGGCCAAACTGCCCGGCCTCGGGCCTAGATCCGCGCGTCGTGCAGTGCTGCACCTGATCCGCAAACGCGAGCTTCTGCTCACCCCGCTGGCCGATATGATGCAAATCGTGGCCGTCACGGCGCGCGAATGCCTGAATTGCGGAAATGTCGGCACCACCGAAATCTGCGATATCTGCAACTCGGAAAAACGGGCAAATGGCGAGCTTTGCATCGTTGAAGACGTCGCCGATCTTTGGGCAATGGAACGTTCTGGCGTGTTCAAAGGCCGCTACCACGTCCTCGGCGGAACTTTGTCCGCGCTCGATGCCGTTGGCCCAGACGACCTGCGCATCCCGCAACTTGTAAGCCGCCTTGATGCCGAAGACATCACCGAAGTGATCCTAGCGCTCAACGCGACAATCGACGGCCAAACCACGGCCCACTATATCGCCGATCAAATCGAACACCGCGTTGTTTTGACGTCCCTGGCCCAAGGCGTCCCCATCGGCGGCGAGCTGGATTATCTGGACGACGGAACCATCACCGCCGCCCTCAACGCGCGCAAACGGCTTTAGGCCGTCCCCAGCAGCACCTCGGCGCCCAACCGTCCAAGTTCGTCACTGTTCTTGGCAGCCCGTCCACATCCACCTGCCGCAACCGCCACGCGCCCGGACAGGGCGCGGATGTCGGGGTGATTGTCGGGCGTATAGGTTGTCACGCAGGGCTTGATCACGCGCTCCAAAATCTCGAGCCCCGGGATTTTCAGACGGATTTGCGCCTCAAGACTTTCGCCCACGGGTTCGGACCCGCCCGAGCGGAACCAGTCGCAGACATCGGCCGTGCTGGGAAGGGCGGTATCTTCAGGGTCTCCGCCGAGCTTCACATAAAGATGCCCGTCCGGATACCGAATGGGTGGTAAAAGATACGGGTCTTCGCCGTTCGGCAAAAGCGTGATATGCGACGGCATTCCCGCCAGTCGCTGGCCCTCTGCTTCGCTGATGCGAAACATCGCGACCGTGCGCGCATAGGGTGTCAACGGAGATGCCTCACCCAGAAGGGCTTCGCTAAACCCGCCTGTCGCCACAAGGGCGCGATCAAACTGCATGTCGCCGCCGGTGGTCGATAACGTGACGCGATCCGACCCGTCCGACAGGCCGTCTACAACCGCATCCACCACCACCGCGCCGTTTTGCACCGCACAAACGGTTTGCGCGTGCACCAAACGGCGCGGGCTGATGTGCCCTGCGTTCTTCGCCTCAAACACACCCAAAATATCGCCGTCAAAGGCAAAATAGGGGAACCGCCGCTTCAGTCCGGCTTGATCCAATTGATCAAAGGCCATCCCCGCGTTTGTGGCCACATCGACAACACTGTTGATCGGCGTCGACCCCTGCGGGCCCGCCATCAGTATCCCGACCTCGGAATAAAATTTAATCCCAGACTGCGCCTCAATCTCGGGGTAACGGGCGATGCTGGCGCGGCTGACCTTGCTCCAGAACGGATATGGATCGAGACCCCGCGTGATACGGCCTTCGTCGTAATGGCTGGCGAAAACGCCGGTGTGGGTCTGAAGTTTGGCGGGTTCGCTTGGCCCGATAAGGGTCACGTCGTGACCGTCCGCCGACAAATGCCGCGCCGCAGCCGAACCGATCAATCCACGTCCAATGATAGCAAGTTTCATGCCGACCCCTAAAGCAAAAATGGCCCGAACAGTTTGTCCGGGCCATCTAGAATGTCAAATGATCTAGACCTTAATTGTCGTTGTCATCGCCGCCGTCGCCGGTGCCGCCTTCGGGCAGGTTAAAGAAGGTGGCCGCATCTGGGATGGCGTCTTCTTTTTCCTCGGGCAGGTCGGTGGACAGCGAGAACCGCTCAAGTCCTTCGATTGCACTCGGGATCTTTGGCTCAGCCGCCATATCGAGGCTTTGCGATGTGGACACAAGCTTGCGGCGTTCATCGTCGCTCATTGCTGTGCCCTCTGCTGTTTTGCGGGCGTTGGCCTTTTGAACGGCTTCGTCCAGTTCCAACTGCTTACACAGGCCCAGCGCCACAGGGTCGATCGGCTGAATGTTTGAGATGTTCCAATGCGTGCGCTCACGGATCGCTTGGATTGTCGGTTTGGTCGTGCCAACAAGCTTTGAAATCTGACCGTCTGTCAGTTCTGGGTGAAACTTCACCAACCAGAGGATCGACGCTGGACGATCCTGACGCTTTGAAAGCGGCGTATAGCGTGGACCACGGCGTTTTTCTTCACCGGACGCGGCCGAGTTCGGCTTGGTTTTCAGTCTATGCTTCGGGTTCATTTCGGCGGCTGTGATTTCTGCCTGCTCAAGCTGGTTGTTGGCAACCGGATCAAAGCCTTTAACACCTGTCGCAACATCGCCGTCGGCAATGCCCTGAATTTCAAGTTCGTGCATGCCAACAAAATCCGCGATCTGTATAAAGCTCATGGTTGTGTTATCAACAAGCCACACTGCGGTCGCTTTGGGGTGCAGAAGTTTTGCCATCTCAACGTCTCCTAAAACATATCTTCCCCGCTGCCCCGATTGGGGCTGACCTCATTCGGTCGGGTTCACATTGTCGGGGAACTTGAAGCGGCGTATACAAGAGCAACGTCAAAAGGGAAAGATCAAAATGCGTCGTCTGTTTTTGGGGTTGGTCCTGTGTTTGTGTGCTTCGGTCAGTGTGGCCAAGGATCAGGCCGGCGTTTTTGACTATTACGTTATGTCGCTTAGCTGGTCGCCCAATTGGTGCGATCGCACGGGGACCGATCAAAGCTCGCCTCAGTGCGATCCAGACCGCGATTTGGGATGGAGCTTGCACGGCCTTTGGCCCCAGTACGAAAGCGGCTGGCCCAGCGATTGCGAAACAAGCGGCGCGTGGCCAACCCGCAGCGAAACCGCTGACATGGCTGACATTATGGGCACGGACGGTCTTGCGTTCTACGAATGGAGAAAGCACGGCACCTGCAGCGGCTTGGACAGTGCGATGTATTTCAAACTGGCGCGAAAGGCCTACGATCGCGTCGTGCGCCCTAAGGTGTTTCGCAGCTTAACCAAAAGCTATCACCTGCCCGCATCCGTGATCGAAAAGGCGTTCCTGCTTGATAATCCACAGCTAGAGGCCGATCAGATCACCGTCACCTGCAAAGCCCAGCAAATCCAAGAGGTGCGGATTTGCCTGACCAAGACCCTGAGCCCCCGCGACTGCGGGCGCGATGTTATACGCGATTGCACGCTTGAGGACGCCGAGTTTCATCCCATCCCCTAGCGTGCGATACTTTCGCGGCGCGGGATTTAGGTCAGATTGAGAACGATTTTGCCGACGTGACCGCTGCTTTCGATACGGGCGTGTGACGCGGCGGCGTCTTCTAGCGCGAACTCGGAATCCATCACCGGCCCGATGCGTCCGGCGACAAGCAATGGCCAGACATGTTGGCGAAGCGCGTCCGCAATCCGCGCCTTCGCCAGATCGCTTTGCGGCCTAAGGGTCGATCCGGTGATCGTTAGACGACGCGCCATGATCTGGGCAAAGTTCACCTCGGCCTTGGGACCGGACAGAAAGGCGATGTGGACCATGCGACCGTCAAGCGCCATCGCGCGGATGTTGCGGTTGATGTAGTCCCCACCGACCATATCGAGAACCAGATCGGCCCCGCCTTCTGCTTTCAGGACAGCGCCGAAATCTTCGTCGCGATAATTGATCGCCACCTCAGCCCCGAGATCCCTGCATATCTGGCATTTATCGTCAGACCCAGCGGTGGTGAAAACCCGCGCCCCAAAGTGATGGGCAAGCTGGATCGCCGTGGTGCCGATGCCGCTTGATCCGCCATGCACAAGGAACCTTTCCCCCGCTTTCAAGCCACCGCGCATGAAGACGTTGGACCACACGGTAAAGTAAGTCTCGGGCAGACAGGCGGCTTCTTTCAGGCCCATGCCGTCGGGGATGGGCAGGCAGTGGGCGGCAGGCGTTGTGACGTATTGGGCGTAACCACCCCCTGGAAGCAAAGCGCAGACTTTGTTGCCAACGGTCGGCCAACTGACACCGTCGCCAATGGCCACGACCTCTCCGCTGGCTTCAAGGCCTGGAAGGTCGCTGGCCGTTGGCGGTGGCGCATAGGCCCCTGCCCGTTGCAAGGCGTCGGGGCGGTTCACGCCCGCAAAGGCCACCTTGATCAGAACTTCGCCGGGAGCCGCCACGGGGATTGGGCGTTCACATAGCGCCAGAACCTCTGGCCCTCCGGGTGTGGTGATTTCAACGGCGCGCATCATTTTTGTCATTTGTCTGCCTTTAGTTCTTGCTGCCCGACCAATAGCCGGGAAAGGTTTCGCGACCACTGGATGAGGGGGCCGTCACGTTTTCAAGTATTTTTCCGGGGCCGGCCATAAAGGATTTCACAAGCGGGTTTTCGCGAAGCTGCGCCTTGGTCTTTTCGATCTGCATCACGTTGTCGATGCGCCGATCAAGAAACGCCCATGTTGCGTCGTTGCCGTCAGACGTGTCGCCCAACCAATATAGCAGAACCGAGCTATAGACAGCCGACAACGTCATGCGCTTGGTGTACCAGTTCACATCGCGCGACGTATCGCCGAGACAGCCCCAAATCCCGTCCGCCGTTTCCCATATCGCTTTTGCCCCGTCGCCAGCGTTCGTCGGCAATGAAAACAGCGTTGACCCGCGACGCACAGCTTCCTTGTCGGCGATCTCAAGACGGGTGCGGACCGCCAAGGCGACCCGATCACGATACCGCATCTGCGACAGATCCGTTTCAATCATCTGCGCAATCATCTGCTGATCACCCAAACGGTGATAGCCAAGCGCCAGATCAACGGCGCCTCGGGGGAACAGGGCTTGTGCCTCGGACAAGGCCACGCCGCAATCGTCGGCTGCATGTGCCAAGGTTTCATCCGACCAGCCATCAAACGCGACGTGCTCAAGGGCCGCGCTCAACAGGCGTGCGCGTGGATCGTCTTGGGATGTCATGGCGGGCTCCTATTCTGGCTCATGGCCACTCTAGACAAAATCGCAGACGGTTGCTATACGGCGGCTTCCTGCAAATCCTTGCAACTTCAAACTAGAAAGGTGGTGAAAACCACATGCAGGTTAGTGTTCGTGACAACAATGTCGATCAGGCGCTTCGTGCCCTGAAGAAAAAGCTCCAGCGTGAAGGCGTTTTTCGTGAAATGAAGCTAAAGCAACATTTCGAAAAGCCTTCTGAGAAGAAAGCGCGTGAGAAAGCAGAAGCGATTCGTCGTGCCCGTAAGCTCGCTCGTAAGAAACTTCAGCGCGAAGGAATGCTCTAAGAGCAAACCAAGCTTGAACGCTTTTTAAAGTTTAGAACCCCCGGAGGCTTGTCCTTCGGGGGTTTCTTTTTAGGATGTCCCAAAATCAGAGGTATCGAGATGCTGGACCTGCGCCCCAATTGTGAACTTTGCGACAAGGATCTTCCCCCCGACAGCAAGGACGCCCGTATCTGCAGCTATGAATGCACCTATTGTGTGGATTGCGCCGAACGCGTCCTGCAAGACGTGTGCCCCAAATGCGGCGGCAACTTTGTGCCCAGACCTATTCGCACAAAAACAACGTGGCGCGACGATCGGGCGCTTGGCCTTGCGCATCATCCGGCCAGCACGCTTAGGGTCCACACGCCGTTTACGCGCGCCGAGATTCAAGCCCATGTCGACCGGATCAAACACCTGAAACCCGAAGACCGCTAAATCGTGAAAACAAACCCATGGATTGGCCCTTTTACTTCGCGCCAATCGACCTAAGTATTGTAAAACCCTTTGCTAACTGGATTGTGAAATGCCCGACGCCTACACCCCCCCCAAAGTCTGGACCTTCGACAAAGAAAACGGAGGCGCGTGGGCCGGTCAGAACAAACCGACCGCTGGCGCCCAGTTTGAACGAGAGCTTAAGATCGGCGAACATCCGTTCCAGCTTTATTCCCTGGCCACACCAAACGGTGTCAAAGTCGGCGTGATGTTCGAAGAACTTCTCGCGGCTGGATATGACGCGGAATACGACGCATGGCTGATCCACATCGGCGAAGGCGACCAGTTCGGATCCGACTTCGTGGCGATCAACCCGAATTCAAAAATTCCGGCGCTGATGGACCATTCGACCACACCGCCAACGCGCGTCTTTGAAAGCGCATCGATCCTTCTCTACCTTGCGGAAAAGTTCGGCGTGTTTATTCCAACCGACCCCACCAAACGAACTGAAATGATGTCTTGGCTGTTTTGGCAAATGGGCAGCGCGCCCTATCTGGGTGGCGGCTTTGGCCATTTCTACGCCTATGCGCCTGAAAAATTCGAATACCCGATCAACCGTTTCGCGATGGAAGTGAAGCGTCAATTGGACGTGCTGGACCAACACTTGGCTGCGAACCAATTCATGGCCGGTGACGAATATTCCATCGCAGATATGGCGATTTGGCCTTGGTACGGCGGATTGGTGCTTGGATGGCAGTATAATTCAGCAGAATTCCTCGACGTGGCCAGCTATACTAACGTCGTTCGCTGGGCCGAAGAAATTTGGGCCCGTCCGGCTGTAAAACGCGGACGCATGGTCAATCGCGGCATGGGCGAACCCCATGAACAAGTCATTGAACGCCACTCAGCTGCGGATTTCGAAGGCAAATACTTCGAAGATTAATCCACAGGCAGGGCCGTCGTTTTAAAGACGGTCCGAAGGGCAAAACTAGACTGCATCTGCGCAACACCCGGCAATCGGGTAAGGTACTGCCGGTGAATACGGGCGAAATCGTCCGTATTCTCGGCCACCACTTTCAGAATGTAATCCGCGTTTCCGGCCATCAAATGGCACTCTAACACATTTGGAATACGCGCAACCGCTGATTCAAACGCCACGAGGACTTCGTCCGCTTGCGCTTGCAGCGTAATCTCAACAAACACCGTCGTCGGCAGGTTCATCTTGCGGGCATCAAGAAGCGCCACATAGCCTTTCAGGTATTGGTCCGTCTCAAGCCGTTGCACCCTGCGATGACAGGCCGATGCTGACAGGTTAACCCTGTCTGACAAGTCGGCATTAGAAAGACGTCCGTCTTTCTGAAGAACCCTTAGAATCTTACGATCAATTTCGTCCAACCCAGTTTCGCGCAATATTCTTCTGTCCTATTCATCAATATTCGTGGTTCCTTGCGAAAATGATACCAGAGACAGGCAAACTTTCAAGGCAATTGCGTGTGGGAAGTGACATCCTATCTCCAGTCATTAGGAGGATTTGACATGAAGATCGGATGCCCAACCGAAATTAAACCACAAGAATTCCGCGTTGGAATGACCCCAAACGCAGCGCATGAAGCTGTGCACAACGGTCACGACGTTCTCATCCAAACCGGTGCCGGTCTTGGCGCTGGATTTACCGACGAAGACTATGTCTCGGCCGGTGCATCGATCATCGACACCGCAGCAGAAATTTTCGCCGCGGCCGATATGATCGTCAAAGTGAAAGAGCCTCAGCCAGGCGAGCGTAAGATGCTGCGTCCCGGTCAGTTGCTGTTCACATACCTTCACTTGGCCCCCGACGCCGCGCAGACCAAAGACCTGTTGGACAGCGGCTGCACAGCGATCGCCTACGAGACAGTAACAGATCGCAGCGGCGGCTTGCCATTGCTTGCGCCTATGTCCGAGGTTGCAGGCAAGCTTGCGCCTCAGGTAGGCTCATGGACCTTGCAGAAAGCCAATGGCGGTCGCGGCGTTTTGATGGGTGGCGTTCCCGGCGTTGGACCGGCCAAAGTCGTCGTCATCGGCGGCGGTGTTGTCGGCACGCACTCTGCGCGCGTTGCAACCGGTATGGGCGCGGATGTCACCGTTCTGGATATGTCACTGCCCCGCCTGCGGTATCTCGACGATGCGTTCCGCGGCGAATTCAAAACGGCTTACGCATCCAAAGCGAACACCATCGAACTGGTACGCGACGCGGATATGGTTGTCGGCGCAGTTCTCATCCCGGGTGCTGCTGCCCCGAAGCTGATCTCACGCGCCCAACTGGCAGAAATGAAACCGGGCGCGGCGCTTGTTGACGTGGCGATCGACCAAGGCGGTTGCTTTGAAACCTCGCACGCCACCACCCACGCCGATCCTGTCTACGAGGTCGACGGCATCATGCATTACTGCGTCGCCAACATGCCGGGCGCCGTTGCGCGCACGTCGACTATTGCACTGGGCAATGCGACCATGCCGTTCATGCTGGCGCTGGCCAACAAAGGTTGGGCAAAGGCCTGTGCGGACGATCACCACCTGATGAATGGTCTCAACGTGCATGCCGGTCAACTGACATACCAAGCTGTTGGCACGGCACTTGGCCTGCCAAGCGTTGCCGCCAGTGAAGTCGTTGAAGCGGCGCTGGCACCGAAAGCCGCTTAATCAGAAATCAAAAAGGCCGGTCCTACGGGGCCGGCCTTTTCATTTATGCGGATCTTTGTACAAGAACCTGATGAGGGTAAGGGATCGAAATCCCTTGCTTGTCAAATTCGGCTTTGGTTGCCTTTAGCAGATGCCATTTCAGTTCCCAGTATTCGCTTGCATCACACCAAAACCGGCACCCGATATCAACCGAGCTATCACCCAAATTGACAACACGCACCCAAGGTTCCGGGTCCGCGTGAATACGGTCATCGCCTTGGGCTAGGGTCATCAAAATATCCATCGCCTTGTCGGGATCGTCTGCGTAATCGATGCCAAATGTCAGGTCCAAACGACGGACATCCTTGGCCGAATAGTTGGTGATGATCGCGCCCCAAGCCTTCCCGTTCGGCATGGTGATCTGAACATTGTCAGGGGTCACCAAAACCGTGAAAAACAAGTTGAGTTCCTGCACCGTGCCAGACGTCCCGCCAATCGTGACATATTGCCCAAGACTATAGGGCCGAAACAGCACCAGCATAAAGCCAGCCGCCAAATCGCTAAGTGTGCCCTGCAGCGCCAGACCGATCGCCAAAGTGGCCGCCCCCATGACTGCAACAAGCGACGTCGCTTCAATCCCGAACACGCCGAGGATCGCCACAAACACCGTCAGCAAAATGGCCCAGCGCACGATAGACGCGATAAACGTCCCAAGCGTATTGTCCAACGCGTCGCTGGCGATAACGCGCTTCTTTATCTGACGGCTGATCCAACCCGAAGCAATCCAGCCAACGATGATGACCAAAAGCGCCTTACCGGCGTTCGTCACCAGCGTGCCGTAGAAATCCAACGGTCCAAGCTGCGTAAGCAAACTTTCCCACATAGTGATACCCCTTAGCTATTCGCTCTATTTCTTCAGCGAATCGCGGATTTCCAACAAAACGTCAAGCTCTGACGGGCCTTTTGGGGCGGCCGGTGCTGGCGCTTCTTCTTCTTTCTTGGCGGCGTCTTTGATCTTGTTCACATAGCGCACCAGCATGAAAACCACGAACGCGATAATCAAGAAGTTGATAACGGCCATGATAAAGGCACCGTGGGCAAATACGGCAGCCCCTGCTTCGCGCGCCGCGGCAAGGCTTGCATCCGGGTCAACATCGCCCGACAGCACGATATAATTGTTGGTAAAGTCGAGCCCGCCGGTGAACACACCGATGACTGGGTTGATCAGATCGCTGACCATAGATTTGACGATCGCCGTAAAGGCCGCGCCGACGATAATACCGACGGCCATGTCCATGACATTGCCTTTGGCAATAAACTTTTTGAATTCTTGTAACACGCGTTTCCCCTTCGCCCAAAAACTAGAAACCTACATTTTGGAGTAATGTATAAATACAAACTATAACGCTTCGGCCACTAAATAAAGGCATCCAAAGCACAGGTATCGCTAAATAGAGGGCCACATGCCCTTAGGTTACGCAGGCAGAGACCCCGTCAGAACGTACTTTAGCACGTCGACAACCTGCTTTGGTTCGCGCGCCACAGCCAAAGCGGCTGCATTCACTTCCTTAAGGGCGTGGTCGTGTTCGGGCAGTTGCAGCACGATCAACGACTTGCCAAGCGCCGCCGCAAATCCCGCATCAAAGGCCGCGTTCCATTGGCGGTATTTCTCGCCAAAGCGCACAACAACAACGTCCGCATCCTCGATCCCTTTGCGGGTCCGGATCGCATTCACCATCGCGCCCTTGTGGTCGTGCCAATACTTGTCACCTTCCCCGCCAAGGATTGCCACGCCGCAATCATCACTGGCCGCATGATCCGTTACGGGGCCACTAAAACAGACATCCAGCCCTTCAGCCCCCGCTTTTATCTGGTCACGCCAGTCGGTGTGAATTTCGCCCGATAAATATACGCTTAATGTCATCTCTTATCCCTCCCATTGAAAAAGGGGCGCAGCCGCCCCCTTTTCTTGTCTTCAAATATCCTCGCCGAAGGCGTCCCGCGTCAACCCCGCAGAACACCGCCCGTGGCTTTCGAAACCTTAGCGACAATCTTTTCTGACACCGTCTCGATGTCTTTGTCTGTCAGGGTCTTGTCACTTGGCTGCAATCGCACGGTCACAGCCAAGGATTTCTTACCCTCGCCGAGCGACCCGCCGATGAATTCGTCAAACACACGTACGCTTTCGATCAACGCCTTGTCTGACCCAACAGCCGCGTTCACCAAAGTCTGCGCTTCGACACCTACATCCACCACAAAGGCAAAATCCCGCTCGACTGCCTGCAAGTCGCGCAAGGTCAACGCCGGACGGCTTGCCCCAGATTTACGAGGCAGCGGGATTTCTGCCGTGTGGATCGCAAAGGCCACAACTGGCCCTTTGACATTCATCGCCTGCAGCACTTTGGGGTGTAATTCACCAAACGCCCCGAGGATCTTCTTCGGACCCAGCCCAACTTTCGTTGACCGTCCAGGATGCCACCACGCGTTCATCGCGCGGTTATAGGTCAGTTTCACGGGCGCACCGAGGGCGGCCAAAACCGTCTCCATATCCGCTTTAGCGTCGAAAACATCGACCGCGCGACTTTCGCCGTGGATGTCTTTGTCTGTCGTGCGGCCAACAAGGATACCGGTGACCATCGTTTCTTGTTCCTCAGGTTCGCCGCCATGGAAGGCCGCGCCGACTTCGAACAGGGCCATATCCGCGAAACCACGCGCTTGATTGCGCGCTGCCGCCTGCAACAGTCCGGGCAAAAGCGACGGGCGCATATGGCTCATCTCGGACGAAATGGGGTTTTCGAGCATCGTCGCGTCTGATCCGCCGCCAAACAAAGTAGCGCTTGCCTGATCCACGAAACTGTACGTAACACATTCATTATACCCGAGACCCGCCGTCGTGCGACGCGCAATCTGTTCGCGCTTTTGCAGAGGCGAGAGGATCGGTTTTGGAACTCCGGTCGTTGCGCGTTTCAGCGGCTTACCGACCAGCTTCGTCAGCGACGCAACCCGCGCAACTTCCTCTACAAGATCGGCCTCGCCCTTGACGTCGACACGCCAGCTTGGGACGTGAGCCATGTCACCTTTTAATACAAAACCGAGCGATTCAAGAATGCGGCGCTGTTCATCCACCGGCAATTCCATGCCCACGAGCGATTCAATCCGCGCCGGGTCAAACTTATAGGCGCGATCAATGTTTGGCACCTCTCCGGCAACGACAACCTGTGACGGTTCACCACCGCAAAGGTCGATTATCATCTGGGTCGCCAGCGCAATCGCGTCCATATTGAAGGCCGGATCGATGCCGCGTTCGTTGCGATAGCGCGCATCCGAATTGATCTTCAAAGCGCGGCCCGTATAGGCGATCTGGATCGTGTCCCAGACTGCGGCTTCAAGGAAAACATTGGTGGTTCCCTCGGTACAGCCCGTCGCCAAACCGCCCATGATACCCGCGATACTTTCGATGCCCGCGTCGTCGGAAATCACAACCTGACCTGCTGAGAAGGTGTAGTCCTTCTCGTCCAGTCCGACCAACGTTTCGCCGCCCAAAGCGCGATGAATGCGCAGATTTCCCTGCACCTTGTCGGCGTCAAAAACGTGCAAAGGACGGTTGCGATCAAAGGTAAAGAAGTTGGTTATATCCACGAGAGCCGAGATCGGGCGCAGACCAATCGCCCTAAGGCGATCCTGCAACCACACGGGGCTGGGGCCGTTCTTGACGTTGCGGATCAGGCGACCGGCAAAGACTTCACACCCGTCCGTGCGCGCATCGTCGTCGATACTGACGGTGATTGGGCTAGGGAATGTGCCGTCGATCTGCGCGGTCTTCGCAGGTTTCATGGTGCCAATGCCACGTGCCGCCAGATCGAGCGCGATACCACGAACACCCAAGGCGTCCTGACGGTTCGGCGTAATCGCGATTTCGATCACCGGATCAACCTTGGATGGGTCATTTTCGGCCAGCCAGTCGATGAATTTGTCACCCACCTCGCCCGAGGGCAATTCGATGATACCGTCGTGTTCTTCGCTTAATTCAAGCTCACGCTCAGAGGCCATCATGCCGTGGCTTTCGACACCGCGAATTTTGCCGACGGATAGCGTCACGTCGATGCCCGGCACGTAATCACCGGGCTTACAAAGAACGACGGTAATTCCGGTCCGAGCATTCGGCGCGCCGCAAACGATTTGCTTGTCACCCTCGTCCGTTTCAACGGTACAAACGCGCAGACGGTCTGCATCTGGATGTTGTTCAGCGTGCCTCACCTTGCCCAATGTAAACGAAGCCAACCGCTCGGCGGGGTTTTCGACGCCTTCAACTTCAAGCCCGAGATCGGTCAATGCATAGCAAATCTCGTCCACTGACGCGTCAGTTTCTAAGTGATCTTTCAGCCAGGACAGGGTGAATTTCATGAGTTTATCCCTTCATTTCAACGCCAAGGTCGTGAGTGACCTCAAAGCGTTCAATCTTCTTATCATTCACATGAGCCAGCCAGTTTTTTAGCTCAATCGAATAATCACAGTCCGAAGGCGTTCCGCCTTCAGCTAGTGCAGTCATTTCGGCAATCGTTTCGGCAAATTCTACAGGATGGCGACGCGTCAGCGATGCCGCGATGTCTGCTGGTGTTAGCTCTGGGTGATATTGGGTGCCCCAATAGTCGATGCCGTCTTGTTCATAGACCGCCGCTTGGATCGGGGAATGGGCATTTCCGGCCAAAAGGACTGCGCCTTCAGGTAGTTTCTGCACTTCGTCACGGTGGATGCAAGGCACGCCGTCGCCATCCTTACGGCCAGCCATCATCGGGTGGGTTTTACCCTCGTCGGTCAGGTGCAGGTTCTTGGCCAAGCCACCCTCAAACCCGTTCGGGCTTTCGCCGACCGTGCCGCCTAAAACCGTACCCATCAGTTGGAATCCGTTGCACGAACCCCAGACCGGCAGGCCAGTTTTGAAGGCTGCGCGCATCGCATCCACCTGCGCCTGACCGCGCGGGTCAGAGGTATTCCAAGCAACGCCCGAGCCAGTGAAGACGATACCGTCCACGCCTTCGAAATCCGCAGCCGTAATCTCGTGTATGTTCGGGTTCTTCGCCGTGATCGTCAGCCCCGGATCAAGCGACATCAGGGCCGTGACGAAAGAGGCCGCATAGGAGCGTCCGGCTTGCACGATCTGAGGCGATTGGCCTTCGAGGATGAGAACGGTGGCAGTCAAAGTTCAACTCCGCGTGCTGCCGAGAGAATTATTTCTGTTTGCTTTGAACTCGCAATTAGTTGCCTTAGATCGAAAGGGCTATTTATCACATATTTTTTTATGCGATCCCAAATATCGGGGTCAAAAACTGAATAGCAATAATCTTGACCGTCTGCAGTTAAGTGGACTCTTGTGCGGTTATCTTTAAACCGGATTAGCCCTCGGTCTTCCATCAATTCAAAAAAATACAGCTCTAGATCGGTGAGGTTGTTTTCAACCGTGTAGCGAAACCGGCCCTCTCCGTCTGAGCCGTCGCTCAATTTGGATAAGGTTCCTACTTCGAATCCTCGAGGGTCTCGATCCTTCCAGATCGCAAGAGCCAGCTCGCGAAAGACCTCATGATCTTCCTTCACCGCGACAACCCACCGTGTAGCGTCGGCGTATCAAGCGCCGAAAATCCATAATGGCGAAGCCAGCGTAGGTCTGAATCGAAGAATGCGCGCAAATCAGGGATGCCATATTTCAGCATGGCGATCCGGTCGATGCCGACTCCGAAGGCGAAGCCTTGGTAGATTGACGGGTCGATGTTGCCAGCTTCAAGAACTTTAGGGTGGACCATGCCGGACCCGAGGATTTCCAGCCAGTCGTCGCCCTCGCCCACTTTCAGCGTGCCGCCTTCCCATGAACAGCGGATGTCGACCTCGGCTGAGGGTTCCGTGAACGGGAAGTGCGAGGCGCGGAAGCGGAGTTCGACGTCATCAACTTCGAAGAAGGATTTGACGAATTCCTCGAGGCACCATTTCAGGTTGGCCATTGAGATGTCAGTGTCGATCGCCAGCCCTTCGACCTGATGGAACATCGGGGTGTGGGTCTGGTCATAGTCGGCGCGGTAAACACGGCCCGGTGCGATGATGCGGATCGGGGCACCCTGCGCCTGCATCGAGCGGATTTGCACAGGCGAGGTATGCGTGCGCAGGACGTGGGGCGGTCGATTATCGCCCTCGGCGCGGTGGGTATAAAAGGTGTCCATCTCGGCGCGCGCGGGGTGGTGGCCGGGGATGTTCAGGGCGTCGAAGTTGTACCAATCGGTTTCGATCTGGGGGCCTTCGGCGACAGCAAATCCCATATCCGCGAAGATTGCCGAGACTTCTTCGGTCACTTGGCTGATCGGGTGGATGCTGCCTTGGCGCAAATTGCGGGACGGCAAAGTAATGTCCAGCCATTCGCTGCGCAGTCGTTCGTCGAGGGCCGCGTCGCCGAGGGCTTCTTTCTTCGCAGCAAGCGCCGAGGTCAGTTCGTTTTTCAGCGCATTCAGCGCAGGACCGGCCGTTTGGCGTTCCTCGGGCGTCATTTTGCCCAATTCGCGCATTTTCAGGCTGACTTCGCCCTTTTTGCCCACAGCCTGAACACGCAGGCCTTCCAAGCTTGCTTCGTCGCCAGCGTTGGCAATTGCCGTTAGATATTTGTCGCGCAGATCGTCCATGGGTGCCTCCGAAATCGTCCACGACCTGCTATCACAAGGACGCCAAGACGCAAGCCCCGCTAGGATTGCTGGGCCTTGGTTTGTTTCTGTTTAGCCGGCTTTTTGGATCATTCGACCAAGGCTTCGCCCGCCAATAATATGGAGATGGAAGTGCGGCACATCCTGCACCCCGTCCCGTCCCGTGTTGGCGATGGCGCGAAATCCGTTGCCTGCGTCCATCTTCACACCCGTGATTTTGCACACCTCATTGATTGCCCGCGTGAAATCGAGGATTTCTGCATCCGATGCAACTTCGGAAAAGTGATCATAGCTGACGTAGGGCCCTTTTGGGATGATCAGCACGTGAACCGGCGCGCCGGGATTAATATCATTGAAGGCAAGCGTATGTTCCGTTTCAAGCACGGTGCTGTTTGGAATGTCGCCGCGCAGAATTTTGGCAAAAATGTTTTCGGAATCGTATGTGTAGGGCATCGTTTTGGTTAATCCGCAAAGAGTTGATTGATGGTTGCGATCTCTTTCGCTTTGTCAGCGTCGATCGTAAGAAACTTCTGCAACTGCTCAACATTGGCCTCTGTCGTGCCAGCTTCGCGCAGTTGGTAGTAGGGTGAAAAGCCCGAATCCCGAATACGGTCGATTTCGAAATATAGGTCTTGTCGCATGGTTGGCAGAAGGCGGCGCAGCGTGTCCTCGGGCGTCATTTCACCGGCGAGACCGATCCGTAGGGCATGACCGAGCAAGAAATCGTCGTCAAATTCGCAATCAACCTCAAGCAGCGCGGTTTTGGAGCGGTCATCAAAGAAGTCGTGCAACAATTCTATATTGCCGGGATCGATGCAGACGATCATCCGGTTGCTTTCAAAATAGTCAAACAGCAGCCGCACGAGCGCGCGCCGGTGACGTGTCCGTTTAGAGAGTGACGTTTGGATGCCGCCCAGATCAGGCAGGGGCGTGCCTTCTTCGTTGAACAGGTATTCCACCGCCGGAATGCTTGTCGTTTGGCGGATTTTTTCGACCAGCCGTTTGGCGATGTGCCATTTCTTGCACAGGATAATCAGCAGTTCGCGCTCACGGCCTAGGGTGCTTTCGGCTTCCCAAAAGCGCATGGCATAGCGACGGCCAATGCGACCGCGCCCAGCGAGAAATTTGTAGAGACTTCGCCCTTCCTCGGAGATGCGGAAATTGACGTTCTTTTCGGCATAGAGACGGCCAAGCCTGTCGCGAAGCTCAACCGCTTCGGCGCTGATTTTGCGGGCGAACAGGAAGTCCTGACTGAGAAGCATATCGTAGTGATCATTGTAAAAATTGATCGGCATGCCGTAGTCTGAGAACATCAGAAACGTCAGCGTTCGCCCATTTATTTCATGCTCGGGCACCAAGTGGCGCACGAGGGTTTGAAAATAAGTTTCGTCTGGTATCCACGTCGATGAAAAGAACCGCGTCACATCGCGGCGTTTGTTTGAAAAATCGATGATCTTTTCAATCGTGCGGCGACGTAGGCACCACCATTGGCTGCCGATCATGATTTGCAGATCCTCAGGGATCTTGCGCTTCAACCCAAGGCGTTTTTGCCATTCATAGAGCGTGTAGAACCAATACTTGTGGTTGCGCTCATTGAGATAGTGCCGGTAGAAGAGCCGGTCGCCCTTCATGCCCGTCTTGATCCAATCGCTTTCGAAGTAGTCAAAGCTTTCGACATAGTCTCTGTCGTTGGAATCCAGAAACTCATGCGCATATTCGGCGGATTTGATCGACATGCAATCGCCGGACACCATGTAAAAATGCGTGGCCCGTGGAAAGGCATCCACTGCAGCCTCAATCGCGATCAACGAAGCTTTCACCAAGCTCCATTCGCCCCACCCGCATTTGATGCGCTTGCGGGCAAACGTGACGTTAGGATTGCCTTCGAGCGCGGTTTTAATCTGCTGATAATCTTCGGTCTTTGAGCGGGCGTCAAAGTGGATCGACATATAGTCACCCACAGCCGTCAACTGCCGAGCCTGCTGAACAATAGCCTCGGGGTTTTTATGACAGAGCAAGATAAAGGCGATTTTTGCCATGCGTCCGAACTGATTTGGTTTCTTGTTCTACAGTGATAGGTATGAATGCGCGTTGAATAAACCTGCATTCTCTGGTTTTCTAATCTTAATCAATTTTCCATAAGAAATCCCGAGTAAACAGGGGCAAAGAGCAGGAGTTTGCAAGTTATGGGTTTTCCCGGCACATGGATGACCGAAAGCGGTAGTGTAATTTACCGCGTCGTCCCAAAATGCGCGTGTTCGACGATTGGTCAAATACTCCATTATTCCGACCACGGCGTCTTTTTTGATGGCGACATTCACGATTCAAAACAGGGTCTTCACAAGTGGGGGCAAGAAGAAAGTCGCGAAACCATAACCCGAAGTGTGATTGGTCACGACACCTATACCTTTACCTGCGTTCGAAACCCCTACACCCGCG
>Ga0316204_10004797_pt1 | contig 23635 bp, 27 predicted proteins | sample 6monrhotite_MG_2_FD_205661 | JGI IMG/M metagenome (GOLD analysis project Ga0316204, IMG submission 205661) | Microbial mat bacterial communities from mineral coupon in-situ incubated in ocean water Damariscotta River, Maine, United States -... | ecosystem: Environmental > Aquatic > Marine >... | reverse complement strand
GGCCTGAGCCGGTAATGACGGCGACTTCGCCTTCAAAATCGCAACCCCATTTATCATCGCCCAGCGGAATATCATCCGTTGGTGCCAGGAAGGCATCGGATCCGCCCTGATACATGAGCGGGTCTGTCCAGAATGTATCCGGCATTTCAGCATTTCGTGCTTTGCGCACCAATTCCACGTGATTGACGTAGGCCGAGCCATCGGCCCACTGAAAGCTACGCGGCAAGGGCGACAGGGCTTTGGCTGTATCGAACGGGCTGGTGTCCGCATCGCCGCCATTTACTTTATCAGACAACGCTTCGAGGGCCGGTTTGCAGCGATCCCAATCATCCATCGCGGCCTGCATTGTTGGCGCGATGCCTGACGCGTCAGCGCAGCGAGAAAGGTCGCGGGCGACAACAACGAGTTGGCCATCGGGGTGGCCATTGCGGAGCGAAGCGAGTTTCATAATTCAGGCCCTTCGTCATATTTGCTTTGGCGCTTTACTAACGCGCACAGCGAACGGTTCAAGGCCTGTCTGCGGGTTCAGAAATGATCAGCGCGAATGACCTGAACGTCGGAGACCGTCACAATACCGATCTGACTGGCCACCATCGCATAGACTTCGTCCAGAACGTGCGACAGATCTTTTTCGTCAAGCACAGCGAAGAGCACGAACATACGCTGGCTCTCGCTGATTTCACCCTGACGCGACCATGAGCCGTTTTGACCGCGGCCAGATACGGCCGGCATCACTGTGTAGCCACTGACTTCAAGCTGATCCAGCCGTCGGCAGAGCCGTTTCAAAACCGGCGCTTCGATAACGATTTCAAGTCTCTTTTTGGCAGTCGTATCCATGATTATCCGCCCAGAATTTGTCCGGCCACCGCATAATAAAGCGGGATGCCAAAAATAAGATTGAAGGGAAAGGTTACGCCAAGAGACAGCGTCAGTGATATAGCGGGCTTGGCATTAGGCAGAGCCAGGCGCATGGCGGCAGGAACGGCGATGTAAGATGCACTCGCAGACAGCGTCATCAGCAAGGCACCGGTTCCCGGGTCCGCTCCAATGATCATCGCAGCGATCAGGCCAAGCGCCGCGCCAATTAACGGCATGTAGAGCCCGTGAATGATGACCGGCAATTTGATGTCCCCGGCCTGTCGCGCCAGGCCTCGCCCGGCGACCAATCCCATATCCAGCAGGAAGAGGCACAGCACGCCGCGGAAAATGTCGTAAAAGAATGGCTGAACGACTTGCTGACCGGTATCGCCTGTCGCCCATCCGATGGCGAACGCCCCGATCAACAGGACGATTGAGCCATTGAAAGCCACATCGCGGACAAGTTCCTTGTTGGATTGCCCCTCCTGTTTCCCGGCGAGCATCAGACCGGAAAAAATGGCGGGTGCTTCCATTGCGGCGGCAACTGCAACCATGAAGCCGGCGGCCGCCAATCCGAGCGCCGCGCCGGCGTCTGATGCGGCAATGAAGGTAACAATCGAGATCGAGCCGTAATGCGCGGCGATCGCGGCGGAATTTGTGCGATCGGTCTTGCTGGTCGCGCGCAACAGGCCAAAGCTGATGAATGGAATGGCAAATGATAGCAAAATGCCCGCGCCAATCGCCATCGCCGCATCTGACAGGCTGCTGCTCGCCATCTCGACGCCGCCTTTGAAGCCAATCGCCATAATCAGATATATCGATAACGACTTGGCGACCGCTTCAGGAACCACCAGATCAGAGCGAACGAGCGCAGCGCCCAGTCCTAACGCGAAGAAAAGAATGGGCGGGGAAATCAGATTTCCAGCAGCCAGTTCAAACAATCCCACCGGGCACTCCTATCAAGGTTTAGCGGCGTCTAGCAGGGCTGCGAAATACCCACAAGGCATATTCTAGTCGTGAATGACTTGTTTGAAATCACCATCAACGGTGAGCCAATCGAGCTCGCCATCTGCGATCCCGAAACGCGCTCCATGGATATGAACATTGCCTGATAAAACACGTTCCGAGATGAATGGGTAAGTCATCAGGCGTTCCATCGATCGGCGAATGGAACAGAGCTCCGTTCTCTCCGCCAGATGTTCAATTGTGTGCCCTTCAGATAATAGCTTCCGAGCGTCATCAAGAGCCTGATTGATCGGCGCTATCCACTGATCAATGAAGAGGGAATCAGGGTCCTTGTCTCCCTGAACACAAGCATTCACGCCGCCGCAATGGCGATGACCCAACACCAGCACATTGGGCACTTCCAGCTTGCGGATGGCGAATTCCAGTGCCGCTGAAACGCCGTGATGCGCACCATCCAGCTCGCAAGGCGGGACAATATTGGCGACGTTCCGCACGACGAATAATTCGCCCGGTCGTGCATCAAACACCTGAGAGGGATCAACCCGGCTATCCGAGCAGGCGATGACAATGGTGTGCGGTTTTTGTCCTTTGTCAGCGAGGGTCTCATACAGGTCGTGCTGACGCGGATAGAGCTCAGCGCGAAAGCGCTCGAACCCCGCCGTCAATTCCTCTGGCATTGAACGTTGTGGCATCTCTCACCTCGTCAAAACAAGAAGAATACGTTCCTCCGATTTTGCGCACCAATCAATGATTGAGGGCAGAAACGTCACCTATGCTCCCGGCGTTTTCCAGGAATTCACATAATCGCGATTTTCGACGCTGCTGGCACCGTCTCCGACATCCAGCGGATCGCGGGTGTCGATCATCACCGCATATTCGTCTGTGGCGTCCTTGGCCTGAACCAGCATATTCTTCAATGCCTTGGGGTGGGGGCCGTGAGTGAAGCCCGCCGGGTGGAACGTCATCATGCCGGCGTCGATATTGTCGCGGCTGAAGAAGTCGCCAGCGTGATAGAACAGCACTTCATCGAAATCGTCATTATTGTGGAAGAACGGCACTTTCAGTGCGCCCGGATCGGTTTCAAACGGTCGCGGCGCAAAGGTGCAGACCACAAAACGATCCGACATGAAGGTAGTGTGAGCGCTCGGCGGTAAGTGATAGCGGTGGCTCATCAATGGCCGGATGTGTTTGACGTTCAAACGCACGGGCGCCAACTCGCCATGCCAGCCGACGGCATCCAGTGGATTGAACGGATAGGTGATGCGGGAAACCTCGCCGCGCTTCTTCACATCTACCGTCCACTCATGATTTTCGTCATTTTGCTGGGTGATGAAGGCCTCATTGACCTTCGGTGCGTCCAGAATGGCGGGGTCAAACACGGCATGCGGACCGGCCAAGCCTCTGTCCGGCAAGGTGTAATGCGTGTTGGTGGCCTCGATCATCAGTATGGCCATCGGTTCAGACGGCGTCATGCGCCACATCGTGCCGCGTGGCAGATAGACATAATCGCCTTGGGTGACTTCGATATGGCCAAAGTCGCAGAAGAGGTCGGCCTTCCCGCGGTGAATGAACAGCAATTGGTCGCCATCGGCATTGCGCGCCAGCGCGGTCATCGGCTCCGCCAGCTTCCAGAAGCGCACATCCGTTGCGTTATTGTGCAGGACGGTGCTGGAATTCCAGGGCGAGTTTTCTGCCGCATTGAGCTTGTTGAGATCAAAAGCGCGCGGTTGCAGCGGGCCTTCAAAATTCACCCAGCCGGTCGGCGGGTTTTTGTGATGGAAAAAAGCGGCGGGCCCAAAAAAGCCCTCCTTGGACATTTCGCGCTCGAACGTGCCTTCCGGCATATCGGCATGTGCCTGACGGGAGGCATTACCTTCCACGCGAGAGGCGTAAATCCATTTGCGATTGCCCATGACTATTTCTCCTGCCGAACGGGTTTGAACGCAAACTAGTTACAAATGAAACTAAATGGAAGCCTCCTTATTCCTCATCGCCATAGATCGCGACCACGGGTTCGCGGCCCGAGCCCCAGCTGGCGCGATACATGCCCGGCGTATTGAAGCTCCATGCTGTCTCGCCGGAGGCTGACAGGACAATGACGCCGCCATCGCCGCCCAGATCGGTCAGATCGCCCTGAATGACCAAATCGGCAGCCTCCTGCGCGGCGAAAGGCCGCTCCTCTGCGCCGCGATCCGTCACCTCCATCTCATGGCAAATGCGCGCGGCGATATTCAGCCGGATAAAATATTCACCCGTTCCCGTGGCGGAGACCCCGCAAGAAGCTGTGGCGTAAGTCCCGGCACCAATGACGGGGCTATCGCCCACCCTTCCCCAGCGCTTTGCGGTCGTGCCGCCGGTCGAGGTGCCCGCAGCGACCGCCCCGGACACATCCAAGGCCACGACGCCCACCGTTCCAAAACGATGCTCCCGCTCCATCAGGTCCAGCGCGCCTTCGCGAATTTCTTCAGGCGCGGGTGCGCCTTCAGGGCGCGCAGGAAGCGGCAGACCCATATTCCCGACCGCGCGCTCCATCGAGCGCCAGCGGCGCTCTGTGAAGAAATAAGCCGGATCAACAAATTCCAGATCCTGTTCGCGCGCGAAGGCTTCTGCCCCCTCACCTGTCAGCATGACATGGCGGCTATTTTCCATCACCGCACGCGCTGCCGTAATCGGGTGGCGAATACCGCTCACGCCCGCGACAGCCCCGGCATTTAGCGTGGAGCCGTCCATGATGGAGCTATCGAGTTCGTTGCGACCCTCGGCGGTGAACACCGCCCCGCGCCCGGCATTGAACAATGGATTATCTTCCATATCGCGGATCACGGCTTCGATGGCATCCAGCGAAGAGCCGCCGCCCGACAGAATGGCCCCGCCGGTCTCCAGCGCCGCATCCAGCGCCGCGCGATAGGCGGCCTCTGTCTCGGCATCCATCGAGTCGCGCTCGATCACGCCCGCCCCGCCATGCACCACAATCGCCCAGCGCCCCTCGCCCTGCGCCATGCTGGCCGCAGTCGCCAGCCCCGCCAGAAGTGTTGCCATCAATATCCGCATGTCTGCCTCCCGTTTAACTGGCCCCATTCGGCCTGATTATGGCGGGAATGCAAGGGGGTAATATGGGCAGGTGGTGATCCGTTGCGGGCAAGGCGGCACTCGCAATGCTACCAATAGCAACCCCTCCAATTCGTCATACCGGGCTGTGTTCCACGACAGTATGAACCGTGTGATTTCGATTGCTGGGCTAACGGCGTGTTCGGGTCCGTAATGGGCAAGGTGACAACGGCAGTGTAAGCTAAATCATTGAGAGCATGAAGGATGGGTTCCTCGAATGATGGATGAAAATTACGACCCAATCGATGTGACATTGGCGTTTGGAGCGATGAGGCAGTTTCTCAACGAGTATTGGATTCGAGGAAAGCGCCAATCTGACGATATTGCCGACTTGTTGAGTTCGCTTGAGACGGGAAGGACAGCTGAACACAAATCTCTGGACCCAGCGCTCTACGACGACTGGTTGCGTGTCTGCAAACAACTGCAAAATACACGACGAAACTAACCGAGCTTTAGGATGGTGAAGAAAAGAAAGAAAATGAGTAGGAAAATTGCTACTATTTTGACCATTGCGTTTTTGCCCCTATCGTTTCTTACAATATTGATTGTTGCCGTGATCTTTGGGCCGCAGTGGTTATTGCTCCTGTGGTTAGTTCTTTGTTTTGGTGCTTGGGGGCTAAGATTGGTTTGGAAGGCCCTCGAGCGTGATGACCATACTTGATGGGGCAGGTCCGAAAAAGCGGGCGGCCGTGATTGTCAGATAGCATTGTCAGAGGAGCATTGGCAGAAGAAGCTCGGCGTTAGTGATCAGGCCGGTAATGCCCGTGTATGAACAAGAGCCCATTTCGCTGCAAGAAACAAAAGAAATGCATCGAGAATGGGATGATTGAATCATGAATATCTTATCGTTTTTTGGTGCCATAATTTTCGTTATCTCGGTTGATCTACCAACACAAAATGACTCCGGCGCAAGACCCTTAGATATTCGCGTTCAAAGTGAAATGATATACTCGAGTGATCGCGGCCCACAACAGACGTGCTGGCTAACAGCAGCGAGTGAACGCCGTTACGATCTAAATGACTACTACTTCTATTTTTATAATCAGGAGAATGATGAACCTTGCGCAGAAGAACGACCATCGGACAGAACGTATTATGCATTTAATCGACAGTTCCAGCCAGAACTAGCGGTGAGAATCATCGAAGATCTCCAAGACTGGCAGATGACAAATACAACCATGATTGACTTATCAGGTGTGCCGTCATGCCAATCTGAAGAATTCGCTCTAAGCATCGATCGAATCGAGCTTCCCGCAATCACCAGAACCAGTGAATTTTATGTCGATTTTATAATATATTGCCCTGAAATAACCGACGAAATTCGGGCTCGAGGCAGCTTTTCTTACGATTCGCAATTCACCAGGTTAATCGAGGAAAGCATGGTAGTTATTTGGCGTTAGGGCAGGTCTAGTCAGAAAAGGATGAGAAAAACCACCAAGATAAACGCGCCGATTAAGGGCACCCACGAAATTAGAGAGAAAATTCTCAGGAAGCGGGCCAACATCGCTTCGCGTGGATCAATGACAACTTTGTGGGATCGACGATAAAGCCATATACGAATCTGTGTGAATATCACAAAAGCGACCATGGCAACATTGCTGGCAATAAACCACCAAATTGCCCATTGAAATGGGACAATAGAAAATCCGCTCGCTAGATTAGGGAGGTATAGAAAAAAAGCAGACGCCACCCAAGACGATAGGACAACGATTTTAACCCAACCCCACCAACTACGATCTAACATAACTCTCTCTCACTCGTGAGCCTTGGGACACGACCTCCATTCCGGAAGTGGATCGGCAAGCGACACGACCGCCTCGCCCTGACTGATTGAATCGAGAATGCTTTTGGCAATCGGCCCTCCAAATCGTCTAGTAATCTTCTCCAAACCGTTGTGGGCAACGTCATCGGCCAATGCGTTGAAACCGCCAGACAAACCATCCGTAACATACCCATAGGAAAACTGCGAAATAGCATCAAATCCGACAGCCTTGCGGATAAGTCAGTCCTAGCTACCGCAAGCCGCTAAAAACAGGGACACACACCAAATAGCCGCTCGCCTCACGCGGCCGCCCGCGTCTGCGCGGCGTGAGAAGCCGGGCCGGCACCGGATCAGGGCCGCGGGGCCTATACGGTGCGCGCAGGCGAGACTTTGCAAACCATCACTTCGGGCGAAGTCGATTGGGCGGCCTTATCCCCTCCGCCTCGGCACCGCTTACACTTGCCGCCTGATTTCATGGCCAGTGCCCGGTTTTGCGCCGGTCGCGGTGCGGGTCGGTAGTCGAAGACTGTAGGAGACTCCCGGTGGCAGTAGGAGACAAGTTGGAGATGATTGGAGAGATGAAATTTACCGGGAACGCCTTGCCAGACAGCGAATTTCGCCTGATACCCGCCCACCTCGTCGTCGTCGTAGGAGCAGCAGTAGTAGGAGACGAAATGTCAATACTGGAGACTTTATCCACGCCGACAAAATGGCAGAGCCCTTTCGGCCTGAAATTGGCCCGATTGCCAGCGTCTGATCGCGGGCAGGACTCGCAAGAGGGGAATCCCGATTACAATCCCTGCGCACATGCGGCATAGTTGGTGAGAATAGGAGAAAATCAAGTGTTCAAAGCGATTATGGGGCTCTTTCGGCGATCTGGTGGGGGCATGGCGGCAGCGGGAAAACGCGCCGCAATGTCCGGTGCTGTCAAAGCATCGAATTCGCGTTCCCAAAGCGCCCATGCCGAGGTTTCCGAAGATGCGCGGGACATTGAAAAAGCGCTCTTCTTCAAGAGCTTTCCACGCCCCCGGATCATCGCTTTACGGGCCTCCGAAGTCGATCACGAGGCCGCTCAGGCCTATGCCGAAAAAGCTCGGCGTTTCTTTGCGCACCCGATCAACCTCTTCAATCAGAGCAATGTCTTCTATGAGGGATCGGAAGCTGAATACATTGAATCCATCTATGGAAATGAAGCCCGGTCATCGGCGCTGTCCGATGATGAGGAAGCGCCAAATGAAAAGCTGAAAACGATTGAGGTAGAGGACCGTTATTATATCGGCACTCTGACGCGGATGCGGCACACCGCCAATCAGAATACTGCCACCTATTTCATGTGGTTACTGACCGCAGGCATGATATTCGGGTTTGCGCCCTTCTTTGCGGCTTTCATCGATCATGCGCGCGGAAGCGACGTGTTTGCGGGGCTTCAAATCTTCACTGACCAGTGGATATTGCTCAGCCTGATCGGGCCGGTCCTGGGCTTTGGCTTTGCCATGTTCTCTTACTATGTGAGCTATAAAAACCAGCAGATTCGCAATACGCAAAATTTCAACGGCTATATCGAAACCCGGCTGAACCGCATCAATACGATCCGCGCCGATGCGTTGAAAGAAGCGGCCAATTCCGAGAAGGAAAAATCCAACGAGGCCGAAGTGCTCTCCTCCGCGGTTGACTGGATGCTCTGCTATCACTGGATGATCTGGCGATCCTTCCTGAACGAGCAAGGTATCCGCAATATCCTGTTCCAGATCCGGCGCAATACCGACCTGTACAAGTGGGGCAGTTTCCTCATCTTGCTGGCCGCCAATGCCGGACTTATCGCGGCAAGCTTCTCATTCGGGCTGGATTGGCCGGAGGCTGTGACCATTGCCGCGGCATCAACGGTCTGGCTGACCGTCCTGCCCTATTTCTACATCTTCCACATCTGCACCGACCCGGCCTCTCTGGTGGAGCGGAAAATGTATGCGAGCGAGTGGGCACGCTTTCACACAAGCGGCATTGATAAAGGTCTGGAAGATCAGATCCGGCGCGATAAGGGAGAAATCCTCCATTATCGCAACCGTCTGAAAAACGAGAGTTTTTAGGCGGTCAGGACGACCTTGCCTTTAACCCGGCGCTCCATCAGATCGTCAAACGCCTTGGTAACATCAGCCAAAGGGTAGCTGGCGGAAACCATCGGCTTGATCTGACCCTTGGCATAAAGCGCAAACAGCTCGGCCATATTCTTCCCGTTTTCCTGCGGGAATTGCCCGGCCCAAGCGCCCCAGAATACACCGCGAATATCGCGGCTATTTAGCAAAGCCAGATTAAGCGGCATTTTGGGAATATCACCGGCTGCAAATCCCACAACCAGAAAGCGCCCTCCCCAACCCAATGCGCGCATCGCCGGTTCAGAGAAAGGTCCACCCACCGCGTCATAAACAACGTCAGCACCCTTACCGCCCGTCAGTTCTTTCAGGCGCGCTTTCAGGTCTTCGGTTTCATAATCGACCAGCTCATCTGCCCCGGCCTGTTTGGCCGCCGCGAGCTTGTCTTCACCACGCGCACACGCGATCACGCGCGCGCCATACGCCTTGCCCAGCTGACACGCCGCCGTCCCTACTCCGCCGCCCGCGCCCAGAACGACAAGGGTCTCGCCCTCCTTCAACTCCGCCCGCTGCTTCAACGCATGAATGGTTGTCGCGTAAGTCGTGATCAAAGCCGCTGCCTCGTCAAACGGCATAGCATCCGGGATAGGCGCGACCTGAACGGCGGCGGTCGAGACCTTCTCCGCAAAACCATTCAGCAAGGTCGCCGCAACAACCCGATCACCCAGTTTGAAGCCCTGAACATTATCGCCAATTGCCGAAATCGTGCCAGAAACTTCACCACCCGGGATAAAGGGCAGCGGTGGTTTCATCTGGTATTTGCCTTCCACCAGAAGGATGTCCGGGAAATTCACACCAGCTGCCTTCACATCAATAACGACATGCCCCGCCTCGACAATGGGTTCCTCAACCTCCTCGATGGAGAGTTGCTGGTAGGGCGCAAATTCCTTGCAAACAACGGCTTTCATCAAATGTCTCTTTCTGCATTGGCGCTGGCTTCGTCGCGTATCAATTGCTCAACATAGGTTATGTGGGTTTGAAGCAAATAGACCTCGTCAAAAAAGGTCCACGGTACATTCATGGTTCGAACGTCGGCCTGAAGAGCGGAAATTTCAGCAAGCAATGCTGGAAAATCGGCAGGCTCTGGATCCACAAACACGCTTTGCTCCATCACCCTCAAATCCCGATATGACCGTTTAATCCGCCTGTGTATTTGCCATAAATAAATGGGAGGCGCTGATTTAAACAGAGGGAATAACAAGGTGATGATAGGGATTATCAAGATCCAGATCCTGTCCACCAGATTAGCCGCCCAAAACGGCAGGTAACGCTGTAGAAAAGCCGGACCGCCACGATCAAAATAGCGCGCGGCATCATTTGAGAGATCAAAGGTTACGAGATGTCGGTTTGGAAAATCTGCCGGTGCCGACAACACGGTACCACCTTTAAAATCCTCGTGCATGGCCTGCAATAGCAATGATTGAATGGCGGGGTGCAAGTCTTCCTGTATCACAGCCACCGCAGCTGCTGCGATGAGCTGAACGTCCTGTTCGGGTATGTTTGTTGCGGGATCAAGAACACCCTCATACAGCGTTACCGTGGACAAATAGGGCAGCAGCCGAACATAGGCAGGGCCGCGCTCCATGTGCATAACCGAAATAGTGGGATCTGCGACAAGATCACGAACATAAGCGCGATCGGGCGACGTCATGAAAGCGGCGACATCTGCATTGCCGGTGCGGAGTGCTGCAGCAGCTGCGCTACCCGCTTCTTCGACCCACATCACGCCCTCGACGTCGTTCAGGTCAAACAGGGCCGTCAACAGGACCCGGGTTCCAGAGCCCACATCGCCAGCTGCGATCCTCATACCAGCAAGATCGCGAATGTCGCTAACGGGCCTACCGGCGGACGTAAATATCCAGAGGGGCTCATAAAATAGAGCTCCAAGGGACTCCAACCGCCCCATAGGAGCCAACTCGGCCCCGACGCCGCCCTGCACAATTGCGACATCGGCCGTTTGCGCCATTAGCCTGTTGATATTCTCCGCCGAGCCTGCGGTGTTTATCAGCTCAACAGTAACGCCCTCACTTTCAAGAAAAGACGCGATTTGTTGCCCAGCCGCTTCATATGCGCCGCCGGAACTACCTGTGGCCAGTGTAATGGACCGCGGCGGTGCAGGATCAAGTGAAAGCGCTACCAAAACCAGAATGATGGTCGCGACGATGGATACAAATGATCCACCAATCCAGATCACTTTTTCTGTCAAACTCAAGTTTTTCCAACGCGCCATCAAACTATTCATGATCCCCCCGGGTCCCATTTCCCTGCGACTCTATACGCGAAACCCGGCGCTCCAGTGAAATGAAATCGTCACGGTTGAGAAAAACGTGCGGACGCTCTTCAATTCGTGGCGGGCTCGCATCCAACGCATCATATTGCTCTGTGACCCAGCTCGCCCATTCATCATTGGCCAGCCATTCAGCTCGGCGCGCAGTGACATCCGCCCAGTGCTGATCGACATTCGCCATAGTGATGCGAGCACCAAATTGAATCGGCGCAACGGGAGGAGATGCCTCTTCTCCCAGCAGCCTGCCCAGAATCGTCATGCCAAGTTCAGGTCGATAGTGCGAGGGCTCATAATACCAGGGGTTCAACGGATCTCCGGACACGGCAGGTGGTTCACTTTGCGAGACTTCGGAGAAGCCGGCAAAGTCCCAGACTTCCAGAGCACCGCCAGGAAAGCATGGCGCGCGCGAAGGGGAAGGATTGCGCGCTGCCGCTAGCGTGACCAGGTCCCGGCGAATTTGAAGTTCAATATCGTCGATCCCGGTGCGCCAGCGTGCTTCCTCGATACGCGAATGGATTGGGTGGATGAAAACACGCACCTGAATGCCCTTCGCCAGAAGCCCATCTATGCCGCGAAAAACAAATTCCGGGCGTTCCGCATCGTAGACAAATCCGCGATAGCTGCGGTAGCGCTTGGCGAGTTCTGTATCGAAACGCTCGCGAGAATTTTCCGGCGCATAGGCGGTTTCCCAATCGACATCCGAACCGCCCGTTGCATTATCAATGACCGTTTGAAGCGCCCGCGCAAATGCATCCAGCGAGAGCGAAGTCTGGATATGGGATTGAAGCTGTGATCCACCTGCCAGAGGCGTCAACCAATAGGTCGCATCGGCGCGCCGATAATCACCAAACTCCCGTAAATCGAGACCGATCACCGCGCACTCTATATGCTCGTTCTCGGTCGCCAGCGCGACAGCGTTTGCAATTTCAAACGCATTCGTTCCGCCCATGGCCATGTTTTCAAAGCCTCCGGGCCAATCGGGAATGTCGTGCGGAAATCCATCATGCGAACGTGAAGATCCGAACAGCACAGTTCCCGCTTGCGTTTCGACGAGCCCGTGCCCGACCGCCACGCGATAACCATCAGCATGGGCGCGGGTGCGACGCTCGTTCACGCCGGGTATCTCGCTCCACTCAGAGACGTGATACGGGTCGACGATAAAGGTGAACCCACCAAAGAGGATCAGCCACGCCGCTAGGGTCGCCACAAGGCGCAAGGCATATCCCTTCATCGTCAGGGGCGGTTTCGGCTTAGAAGTTGTAATAGATAAACTCCGCAGTGTTCCAAGCGTTTACGATAGAGAGAAAGAGCAGGAAGGCGAGCGTACCGGATATCCACGGGCGCGCCGTGAAGCGCAGACCCTTTTGCGGGATCAACTCCGCAGTTTTGATCGTGACGTCATCAAACCATTTGAAGAAGACCGACGCGGTATCCGGCAGTCCCCAGACAATCGCGAGACCGACGGCGATGGCGATAAAGGGTTCATCTCCGACGCCGGGGCCAATGCCATGCAGCCCTGCCATGCCTTGCAGCATCAACATTGCGGCATCGAATGACGTCGCCCGGAAAAAGACCCACGCGATCACGACAAAGATGAAGGTGCAAACCACAGACACCCAAGGCGCGGACGGCAAAAGTCCGTTCGGGCGGATTTTGTTGAGCCAGTTACACCAACCCAGCGCCAGCCCGTGTAAAGCGCCCCAGAATACAAACGTCCATGCCGCGCCATGCCACAACCCGCCGAGCAGCATGACGACGGCCAGATTTATGGCTCGCCGCGCCTGTCCGTGTCGGTTTCCGCCAAGTGGAATGTAGAGATAGTCCCGCAAAAACTGGGATAGTGTGATGTGCCAGCGACGCCAGAAATCAATGATGGATCGGGCGCGATACGGCGCATTGAAATTGATCGGCAATTTGTAACCGAACATCCGGGCCAAGCCGATAGCCATGTCGGAATAGCCGGAAAAATCGAAGAAGATCTGGAAGGTATAGCAAAGCGCTCCCGTCCATGCTTCCAGAAGACCGACTTCATCTCCTCTCGCCGCCGCACCGAATGCGCTGGCGGCAAAGGGCTCGAAATTATCTGCCAGCAAAACCTTCTTGGAAATGCCTATCGTGAAGATGGACAAGCCAATTCCGATATTTGCGGCCCAATCGTCTTTGCGGTCCTTGTCCTCGTATTGCGGTGCAATCTGATTGTGACGAACGATGGGCCCAGCAATCAGTTGCGGGAAGAAAGCGACAAATAGACCATGCCCCAACCAACCCGAGGGTTGGCTTTCCCGGCGGGAAACATCGACCAGAAAGCTGATCTGCTGGAAAGTAAAAAAGGATATCGCCAATGGCAGGGCGAAACCGGGCAATGGAATGTCGGTTCCTGAAGCGGCATTGATATTGCCAAGGAAAAAATCGGCATATTTGAACAGGCCGATACTGGCGAGATTGAGTACAATTCCGATGGCGAGCCAGGGCTGTGATCCGCGTTTTGCGATGATCAGGCCGAGTATGTGGTTGACGACTATCGAGCCAAGAAGCAACGGCAGGTATCGAATATCCCACCACGCATAAAAGACGAAGCTGGCAATCGTCAGCGCGACGAGCGCGGCATGGTGCGCCACCCAGCGGCGCAAAACATAATATATGCCGAGCGTCGCGGGCAGAAACAAAAACAGAAATTCAAAGGAATTGAAAAGCATTCATCCGCCCCGCGCGTGGAGGCAAATAGACTGTGCTTCACCGTGAGGGTCAATTGATGGTGGCAGGTTAGGTAAACTGCGTCGGGATTTGCCAAATCCTCCCCAAGAGGCATTGTGCACGCCACACACTTTAGGAGGATTGCATGAGCGCACTCGACAAAGCCGCTGAGACCCAAATTTCGAACATCGAATCCAAGACCGGCAAAACCCGCGCCCAGCTATCAAAGGATATTCTGGGCCTTGGCCTGTCCAAGCATGGCGAGATGGTTAGCTGGGCAAAGGAAAACCTTGGGCTTGGTCACGGCGACGCCAACACGATTGTGCATGTCGCGCGGCGATCTGTTGAGGATGCGCCTGCCTCTAGTGATCCGCTGGATGAGATTTACGCCAGCCCCAAAGCCCATCAGCGCCCCATACATGATCGCTTGATGCACGCCATTAACGGCTTTGGTGAATTCGAGACCGCAGCCAAAAAGGGCTATGTTGCTCTGCGCCGCAAAAAACAGTTCGCCATGCTGGGTCCCAAAACAAAAGACCGTTTCGAGATGGGCATCAATCTGAAAGAGGAGGCGAACCACGCCTTGATGAAACCGGTAAAGCCCGGCGGCATGTGCCAGTACATCATATCGTTGCATTCGGCAGATGAGATTGATGACGATATTATTGCTATTGCCAAACGTGCTTATGATGCGGCGGGCTAGGTTTGTCATGTGAACGGGCGGCGATCCGCGTTTTCAGCCGCCATTCAGCTTGCCAGAATGATATTCGCCGGATGAAACTGGCGTACACACGGGGAGAATTGCCATGTTGTTTCGTTTTTTGATCACCATCGGTTCAATGCTGGGCTTTGTCACAGGCGGGCTGGATCTCGCCGAACGGTTCGGTGCGCCTGTCAATCAATGGCTATCGGGCTTGCCGGATATCATCTCCGGCCTGTTCTTCCGCTTCGGGTTCTTCGTCGATGAAACTGCGGTCGCTGTTTTTGGCGAACCAGAACCGGAAATGACCGTTCGAAGTCAATCAATGGATGGCGGTGATGTCGATGCCATCGCGGCCGCCAGCCCGATGATGAGCGGGTCGCCGGATCAGGCCCTCATCGTCTCAGGCATTTTCACGCTGCTAATGCTGATCATCCTGATGATCGCCATGCGGCGCAGTGATCGGTAATTGCTGATTTTGTAAAATGGTGCCCGGGGGCGGAATTGAACCACCGACACGCGGATTTTCAATCCGCTGCTCTACCAACTGAGCTACCCGGGCGCTCGATGAACCTTTCGTAAAAGGCCGTCAGAGAGGCGGGTTTATAGGCGGGAGATTGCGGACTGTCCACGCCCTCTTGCGTTGAAAGGTCAGTCTTCTGCAGAGGGGTCGCGCGCGTCCGCCGATGCTGGATCGCCCGGTATGGCGTAATCATCGGCCAGCCAATGGCCGAGATCGGCATCCGCACAGCGTTTCGAACAAAATGGTAGCCATTTTGGCGTCGATGGCTTCTTGCAAATCGGACACTTCACCTTGGTCATTTTGACGCCGTCACCTCTACGTAATCCCGATCAACGTCCTGCCGTGATTCGAGCGTGAAGCGTGGTCCTATACGGTCGACCATGGCCGGACGCCAATCAATCGTATCCGTTTCCAGCCAGGCGGCCGTCTCGGCAGATGTCCGAAGCACCAATTTTGATGCCCGGTTGCTATGTGCCTCGGTCTGCAACAGGCGCAAGGAATCCAGCGCAAGCGTTTCAGTGGTGGGTTGTCCCTTCACATCGTTCAGCACTTCGGTGATGGAGCGCCCGGTGCGCTGACGGAGCATTTCAATCATTCCAAAATGTGACATCGGCAAGACATCAATTCTTGCCTGATCATACTTCAAGGCCCGCTTCAATGCGCCTTCAACCGCCTTGCGGTCCGGCTGGGCACGCAAATGCAAGCAATCTATGACGACATTACCGCCTATGCCGCGCAGACGCACCTGCCGAGCGATTTCGGGCATCGCCGCCAGATTAAGATCAAGCGCGAGCTTGCGTCCGGCATTTGCGGTGCGTCCCGCGCTATCAATATCAACTGCTGTCAGAGCCGATGTCGGCTCGATGACCAGAGCCCCGCCGCCCGGCACAGGAACCCGGATCGCCGTTGCCGCCTCAATTGTCGCGGAAATATCAACGCCAATCTCATCGGCCCAAACGCCTTCGGCTTCCGGGTAGCGACGCAAAAGACGCTCAGCGAGATTGGCATCGGCCTCAATCAGCTCCGGAGCATCGCCGCTTAACTCAACAGCCGACAATGCGAGGGTCGGCCCTTTTTCGCCAAAGGCTTCGCGGCTCACGCGAACGGGTATAGCTGCGCCTTCATTCAGGCCAGCCGGACGTCCCGCTTTGCCGAACGGTAGAAAACCTGGCTCGCCGCGCCCCAGATCGACAAAGGCTGCGTTTAGCGCGCCTTCGACCTTCTTCACGCGGCCCAGATAGAGTTCACCGACAAAAGCGCGGGCGCCCTGTTCACTCCAGCGATCGAAGTGCAGTTCAACGATCTGGCCGTCTTCGATAACGGCGGCTCGTGTTTCTCCGACCCATTCTTCAACGGCGATCTGGCGGTTCATGATGCCAGCACCGGATAGCCAAAGCCGCGCAGCAGATTCGCCGTCTCATAGAGCGGTAAACCCATCACACCGGAATACGACCCGCCCAGTCGCATGACGAACGCCTCAGCCATGCCTTGAATGCCATACCCCCCAGCCTTGCCTTGCCATTCTCCGCTGGCGATGTAGGCATCAATTTCTTCGGATGAGAGGCGTTTGAACGAAACCCGCGTTTCCACAACTCGTGAAGCCGTGCGGCCATCAGGCGCGATCAGCGCCACGCCTGTCCAGACACGGTGCCCCCTGCCCGAAAGAAGCCTGAGGCAAGCGCGAGCGCTTTGCTCATCCTCGGTCTTGGGAAGAATACGTCGGCCTACCGCGACAACTGTATCAGATCCCAGAATAATCGCGTCGTCGGCGTTGATTGCCGCAGCTTTAGAACGCGCCAAGCGTTCGGCTACCTGACGCGGTGTTTCACCGGGGATTTCGGATTCATCAATGTTCGCGGGACGCACAGCATCGGGCTCCACGCCAATACGGCGCAAAAGTTCAAGGCGGCGCGGAGATGCGCTGGCCAACACGAGACGAAAACCATCAGTCATGTCGGCCGCACATTCGAATTTTACTTGAAGCGATAAGTGATCCGGCCCTTGGTCAGATCATACGGCGTCATTTCGACAAGCACCTTGTCGCCGGCCAGAACCCGGATACGGTTCTTGCGCATCTTACCCGCCGTGTGGGCAATGATTTCATGGTCGTTTTCTAATTTCACGCGGAAGGTGGCATTCGGAAGCAATTCCGTCACCTCGCCGGGAAACTCTAATAATTCTTCTTTCGCCATGGGCTCCTCTTATGGCGCTGGATCAACGCTAAGCCATAATACCAATGGCCCAGCGGCGCGGTATATAGACTTGAGGACCCTAACAAGTCGAGCCCAAATCCTGTTAATACATGCGGGGATCAACTGCTGCCGGCGCGATGATGCAAGGCACCTATCAGGGTGAACAGGCGGCGTGCCGTTTCAAAATCGACATCGATCTTGCCCAGGAAGCGCTCACGCAACAGTTCAGCGCCTTCATTATGGATACCACGACGCCCCATATCGATAGCTTCTATCTGTGCCAGAGACGAATCACGAACGGCTTCATGGTAGCTTTCGCAGATCATGAAATAGTCTTTATAAATGCCGCGAAACGGCCCGAGCGAGAACATGAATGCGTGAACAGCATCGCCACCTTCTGTCATGATTTCAATGCCCAGTTTGCCATCATCAATCGACAGATTAACCGTGTAAGGGCCTAGATCTTCACCGTTGGGCGAAAAAGAATTCGTTTCCAGGAGATCGGAGATGGCAACGCGGCGTTCCCGATCGGCAGTCGTATCGCCAGTAGAAAGCCCCAGCAATTCAATCGAAATGATTTTTTCGTCGACGCTCATTTGCCGGCCTCGTGCGTCGGGCGGCTCTTTGCGGGCCAAGGGTCAGCAATATCGACCAATAACGTGTCGATGCATTCGACATAGAGCTTCAGTTCACCGTCACCTGAAAACGCGAATATAACCGAGCCTCCAGGAGCGTCCCCTGGTACGAAAGTCAGCGAAAGAAGCGATACAACTGCGTCAGGCGCACCTTGTTTCAATCGCTTGGACTGAACTTTCAGCACACCGGAAATATCCAGTGCCGAGCGAGTTCGCCAGCCTTGACGAGACTTTCCGTCTTCCCAGCGAAACCGATTGAACACAGCGGTGAACCGCCGCGCTTTTTGATCAAACGTGAAATCGCCGAGTTGCGCGACCGCATCCTGTAGCGCCGCCGAAATGATAGCGAGATCGCCTCCATCTTCTGCAGCAAGTTTGAGTGGTTGGCGTCGTGGCACAGCCCGGTCCTATTCCTTTACGCGTTCGATATCTGCGCCGCAGCCCGCGAGCTTGGCTTCCAAATGCTCGAATCCCCGATCCAGATGATAGACGCGACCGATGGTAGTTTCACCTGTGGCAACCAGTCCCGCTATTACCAGCGAAACAGAGGCCCGCAGATCGGTCGCCATCACCGGGGCACCGTGCAGCTTCTCGACGCCCGTCACGATAGCTTCATTGCCGCGCAAATCGATCGTAGCGCCCATGCGCATCAGCTCCGGAGCGTGCATGAAACGGTTCTCGAAGATCGTCTCGCGGATCACCGACCGCCCATCCGCGACACACATGGCGGCCATGAATTGAGCCTGCTCATCCGTCGGAAAGCCGGGATAAGGCCGAGTTTCCATATCGGTTGCGCTCAAGCGCCCTCCACTGGCGGTAATGCGAACGCCTGCGGCTTCTTCGGACAAGCTTGCCCCAGCGGCGCTCATTCGTTCCCAAAGCGCCGAATTATGTTTCCAGACAGCATCGCGCAGCAAAACTTCGCCGCCCGCTGTGGCGACGGCCAGCGCATACGTGCCCGTTTCAATGCGGTCAGGCACAACAGCATGGTCTCCGCCGCTCAAACGATCAACGCCTTCGATTGTGATAGTCGAGCTACCAGCTCCCGACACTTTCGCGCCCATCACATTCAGGCAATCGGCTAAGTCCCGAATTTCCGGCTCGCGCGCCGCATTCTCTAAAACCGTATCGCCCTTCGCCAGAACAGCTGCCAACATTGCGTGCTCGGTTGCGCCAACCGAAACGAAAGGAAAATCAATCTGTGCGCCAATCAGGCCCTTAACCGCTTTGGCTTCCACGTAGCCATCGGCCAATTCAATCTCGGCACCGAGAGCCTCAAGCGCTTTCAGATGGAGATCAACGGGCCTGGCTCCAATTGCGCAGCCGCCTGGCAATGAAACCCGCGCCTCACCGTTGCGGGCTAGCAATGGACCAAGCACGTTAAAACTCGCGCGCATTTTGCGAACAAGATCATACGGAGCCTCGGAGCTGGACAGTTCAGCGGTTTGCAATGTCATGCTGCTGTCGTCGCGCTCGATGTTCGTGCCAAGATGTGTCAACAGGCCAGACAGAAAACGGGTGTCCGCGAGATCCGGCATTCGCGAGAGGGTCAGCTTTTCGCTGGTCAACAATGTTGCGACCATCAGCTTCAAGGCTGAATTCTTGGCGCCAGAAATAGCCACTTCACCCCTTAAGGGATGACCGCCGCGTAATTTTATTGAATCCATGAAAACTGCCTTCGTTGTAATTTTGCGCTAATTCAACGCTGACCAATGGCCATTTCAAGGCGACTTTGCAGCCTTTGCTGCGGCTTTGCGCCGACGCAAATTCTTGCGTAGCGCATCAGCAAGGCGATCTTCGCGACTATCGTTTGATTTAGAGCGCTTTGGCGCGCCATCTGATTGATCTTTGATGTTCATGACGTCTGATGTGACGCCGCTGCACCTTCTCGTCAAGCGGACTTGGCGAGCGCGACGCCATGGGTTATACGCCGCGATCGATGGCTTTGGCCGCAGTAGCTCAGTGGTAGAGCGCATCATTGGTAATGATGAGGTCGGGAGTTCAATTCTCCCTTGCGGCACCATTCTATGATCCTTTTTCCAGAAGTCACGCCCTTCGATACCGGCTTTCACCAAACCGATGACGGCCATTCTCTGTTCTGGGAAAGGTGCGGAAAACAGGGCGGCGTTCCGATTGTCTTTCTGCATGGCGGACCGGGGTCGGGATGCACGGCTGCGCATCGGCGGTATTTTGATCCACAGGTGTTTGACGTCGTGCTGTTTGACCAGCGCGGCTGCGGGCGCTCTCGGCCATTATTTTCGCTCGAATCAAATACGACACGAAGCCAGATCGCCGACATCGAATCATTGAGAAAATCTTTTGGCTTTGAACGGTGGATCGTCATGGGGCCGTCTTGGGGCTCCACCCTTGCGCTTGCATATGCGCAAGCCCATCCCGGATCTGTTGCAGGCCTTCTGATCGAGGGTGTGTTCTTAGCATCCGATGCTGAACTTGCCTGGTGGCATATAAAGCCGGGAGCGCCGAACCTGTTTCCCGATGCCTATGAGGCATTCATCGCGAATGACGCCATACCTGAAAAGGGCCGTGCTCTCGCTTTCTTTCAATCCGCCTGCGACGGAATGAAGAGCGAGATCAAAGGCGGAATGACAACGCTTAGGGGCTTGTCCGACCCAGCGACTTCACTGAGCGAATTACGCCAATCCCTGCTCTACCGGTGGACTGAATATGAAGACCGGATTTCGTGGTTGAACGTCTCTCCGGAACACATCCGTGAGGGGCTGGCGAAACGTGGCGTAGCGTTTGTCGCATCCCACTCGCTGATCGAAGCCCATTATTTTGCGAATGGTTGTTTTTTGGAACCTGATCAATTGATCCATGACGCTCACCGCCTGGCCGACATCCCGATGGAGATTGTCCAGAGCCGATACGATATTGTTTGCCCTTCAGGCGCCGCCTTTCGCCTCTCAAAGGCCTGCCCGCACGCTCGGCTGTCGATCATCACCCAAAATGGTCATGCGATGACCGAAGCGGTCTATCCCACACTGATAGCAGCCATGGGGCGGTTGGCCAAAAACACCGCCTAATCGCGTGGCAAAGGCCGGGCTCGGTCACCAAACCACCAAAGCGTCGCCGCGCTGGCCGTAAACGCAATATTGGCAATAAAATAGCCAATGAACTCGGCTTCCACATCATCTGCGATAAACTGATCGGTCGTGCCATTCATGACTGCGAAAAACACGATCAGGTAGAGCGCCCATAAAAGTGGCGTCAAAATTGGACGAACAAGCGCACGGACGGCAGAGACCCAAGCATAGCCAGAATCAAGCGCCGCATCGCCCCTAAGGCTATCGCCCAAAGCTTCAAACCGTGCGGTTTGGCGCGCTACTTCGCGCTCACTTTCTGCTGCGGATGCGGCATTGCGAGCTCGCATTTCCTCCAGCTGCAGCTCATGCGTCCAGCGTTCACGTTCCTGACCAAGCTCTGCCCGACGTTCGAAATAACCGGTGACGCGGCCTAAGGCCGTTCCTAAGGTTCCCAGAAGCCCTCCAGAGAGCGCTGATGCGCCCAGATCTGCGAAATCCATAATCTACTCCTGTTCAAAAGCGGGTTCGAGAATGATGACAGGCGGAATTGCTGGTAGATTCGTTATTGGGTCCGCCGGTCGACCCTCGATCAACAAACGATATTCGGCATTATCCGAAGAGGCCGGAATGAAACGAATGTCCGCATTGTCTGTGACACGCACGATATCGCGCGCGCTCGATTCAAATCGATATTCCATGGTGTCGTTCCTAGAGTTCCGCACACGCGGTTGCGTGGGCGCGCGCCAGAGCAAGGCCGGAATGGGTTGCAGATTGAAAACTGGCCGCGCTTGAGCAGATCGAAAGCGGTGTTGCGGCGAGGTCCGTTCCGCCTGCATCAATTTTCCCGCTGGCGGCCGTCGCTGGCGAATAAATCGTCACAGTCGGGCTGCCACGCAATTCAACCGGAAACCTCCAATCGAAAATTGCTGTAACAGATGGACCACTCGTCGCGTTCAATAGACTTCCGAGTGTCGTAACGCTGGCCGGGGTAGTGTCATGCGGCCATGTCTTGGCGAAAACCGCTGGCAAAGGCGAAGGTTATCAGCGGCACCAAGGCGTTCGAACAGGCTGGCAACTGGTCCGCATTCCAGCTGAATATCAGCGAGATCGATGGCGACCGACGTCTCACCGCCCAAAAGGTAAAATTCAAGGCTGAGATAATGCCCGGCGCCCAGCGTCTTTCCCGTCAAACTGGTGACGGTCACGGGCACTTCAAATTTCTCCCAACCCGTTGTCAAAGCGAGCGTATCCTGAGCGATCTGATCTGTTGTCGAACCTCCGGAGCCGAAATTCCTGCGGAGCCTCGAAATCACGCTGATACTTCGAGATGCTTTTGCGTAAAAACTCAGTGTGGCCTCGCCTGGAGGGAGAGATCTGATGTTTTCTATATGCTGCTCAATCCACGGGTTTCCGCTTGCGGTACCTGTTTGACTCCAATGCAAATAGTGCGCTGGGGCACCGGGAACATCTGTTTGGCCCGGCACGAAATCTTCTTGCGAAATGTCAACCGTCATTCCGCCTGCTGACACGAAAAGCCATCGATCCAGAGTATAACTGCCCGCTGCCAAACCGACGAAACTCACACCTCGCTGAGCAATGGAAAAATCCCCATTGATGATCAGGTTGCGACGTTGCCCTGGTGAGGTGCCGTTAATTGTTGCAACCGTCAGCCCGTCTTTGGCGGGAACAGACACCCGCGTCGGCGCGATACGCAGCGACTCTTCCCAGCTCGTTCCATCGGGGCTCATTTTTAACAATAAATCATTGTCACCGACCAAGCCGAGTTCGGCACGCCCGGAGAAACCGCTCTGAAACAACAAGGACAAGACATCGTCGTCGTTTTCCTTGTTGAGCGTGTAGCGAAGATCCCCCGTGCCGCCCTCACCGGAGGTTTTTGCCGTCCATAGGACAGTATTGAGCTTGGCGGAGAAAGGGTTTGCAATGTCGGCTGCTGTTCCGATTCCTAAGAAATTGAGATTTTGAAGACTGTCCAGCGTAGCACCGGCCTCAAGCCATTCCGTGGCGTCGAAAACTACGATAGCCGCTTCATCGCTGACCCACGCTGTCATGCCTTCGAATGCTGACACTTCCGACCATTCTCCATCGCGAAATACGGAGAGGCCGTTCTCGGCCATCAACGACCAGCTATCACCGGTGCGCGATGAAGTAAGAATATAGGCATCTCCCTCGCCGGGGCTGGACGGTTCTGCATCGATTGAACGACTTAAGACGCAGGCTTGAACGACGGTATCCAGCAGCCGGAATGTCTCATTAACGGTGACATGTTTTTGTGCCTGAGCTGCCATTACATAGTCGAGCCCAATACGCGGCGAGGTTTCTGTGGTCATGCGTCGCAAAGCTCCTAAATCCGACCTGCAGGCTAGACGTCAGATCAGTCGGCGCGGATAAGTCATTGTGCTATCCATGCCCTTGCGGCTTGACCTCGAGCCTTGCCCACGCCTTTTTCTTGCCAAGACAACGGCCAGCAGGATTTCTTTGATGACCGACACACTCCACGCTCTGATTGATGGATTACCGGCCGCCGAGGCCGGGAACTGGCGCGTTCTTGCCGACAAGGCTTTGCGAGGCGCGGACTTTGACGCGACCTTGGTCCGCCAGACGGGAGATGCCTTTGCGCGCGGGCCTGTATTCTTCGATGCAGAACGCTCGGGCAATGCGGCCCCGGCGCGGACAGACGCTTATTTACCTTGGCAAATCC
>Ga0316204_10004795_pt1 | contig 23641 bp, 24 predicted proteins | sample 6monrhotite_MG_2_FD_205661 | JGI IMG/M metagenome (GOLD analysis project Ga0316204, IMG submission 205661) | Microbial mat bacterial communities from mineral coupon in-situ incubated in ocean water Damariscotta River, Maine, United States -... | ecosystem: Environmental > Aquatic > Marine >... | reverse complement strand
CCCTATGCCGATACCGTTGAAAAAATGGAGGCGTTACTACCTTGGAATGTAAAGGATCAAGTGGCACCCTTTAAAAGAAACATCAAAGCCGATTAGAAAGCAACTACGTCGTTAATTTGGCGCTTACAATAGAGCCAAGTCTTGATGTTATATTTACAATCTTTGTATTTCCTAAATAGCTTTTTGCACCCTTTAGCACTCGTAGCACGCCTACGCAGTGTAAATTAACTTGATTTATAATTTCTGTTGTTTCGATTTGCGATAGACGGGAGCCGTAGCTACCTGTACCTGCATTATTTATTATTACATCGATTTTCTTCAAATTTAAAGTATCGAGAAAGTCTTTAAATTTTATCTCGATTTCATCATTGGTGACACTATCAACTAGGTGATAATAGTATTCGGAGTCGATTTTTGGTTTATGTCTAGATACCCCTATTACTTTACTGCCATTCTCAAGATACAGATTTGCTAAAGCATAGCCCAATCCCTTAGTGGTTCCTGTAATCAGTGCGACACTCATGTTTTGTGTATTTTGTAAACGCCGCAAATCACTTGCTGGCAAAAGATGTGACGCTTTTGACTGTCAAAGTGAATTTGCCTTGTTAGCATCTTTCTCTCTTTTAAAAGTAGATTTCCACAGTTTATATAACACATAATAAAACAGAATAAAGACTAAAAATAAAAACATTATCATAACGCCAATTTCTGTTGATTGGCCTATTGGTAGCCCTAGAAAGTTTAATCCGCTATCACAGCCGGTTTTATCTCGCCACCGAATTATTTGATCAATTGGGCCATCACATGTTCCTGAAATAACAAGTGAACTTGCTATTACAAAACCTATTGCAAGCAAGATTACATTAGAAGTTAATTTTTTTACTGGTTCTTTCACGATTTCGGATGCTAACGCCAAAATCAGCGGCGCATCTTTTTTTGTCCGCTGGATTTATTTGTTAGCTTCCTGTTTGCTTTAAAAGTAATTTTGGACCAGGATTCAGTTGGGTATGAGTAGACTCACGCTCTTTTTCTCGCAGTGCCTTTACAATGCGGTTTAGATCATTATCATACTTAGCGGCGTGTTCTTTTCGATGGCGACGCACCTCTTCAACTATTGGATCTTCAATCATCGGATATTCCTCCAAGTTCTTCAGGTGAACATAACTGAGGGCATGTATACCCACAAGATTCTACAAGCTGGGTTATGGCTGCTTTAGTTTCGGCATTATTTATGTGTTTGAAATTCCAAGTAAGTAGATAATCAGCCCCTTGTGCTGCGGCAATACCAATATGCAATGCATCCTCTTCACTGCCTTTTGGAATTGCATTTTGAGACAGAAGTAATTCTGCAATCTTTGCTGCCTCATCGGAAATAGAAAGACTTGGAATATTAACCACTTTACCAATACGAAGTTTTGCTGCTTGGGGATCCCCTTGGCTAATTTCTTCCTCTACCAAAATTGATATACGAAGTTCAAATCTATGCCTATGGTTTTCCCACCAATCGTGAGAGATTGCTTGTCTTCCAGCAATAACAACGTCTCGACTTGGTCTGGATGCCAAGTAGCTTATAACTGATGATTCAATGTATACAGTAGACTTCATCTGATTATTGTCACTCCTTCTCTATATTAAAGCTAACGCTTAGTTAACCTGGATATTTTTCAATGCGCTTTTTTGTGAAATAATTGAGCACAGCGAAACCACAAAGGCGCATTGAAAAATATGTCAGGTTTAACTTTTTGTTATAATCTATTTGCATTTCGCGATTTCAACGAATGATCTTCTATTTTCAACAATTTTGGAAACAGCGTATTCTTTATAGCGTATTGAATATACATCGTTTCTCTCATCAGTACTTTTAGAATACCAATTGGGTGTAGCGTAGAAAAGCGGAGCAACCCAGCCTGTTATTTCTGAGACACTTCTATGAAAATTAACCTCAGTATTACATTCTTTGTTATTTGGGTTTGTAAGTGTAAATTTTACCTCTTCATCAACATCACAGTACATTGGAACTATAAATAACGTAAGGATTGATAAGTATATGTTACATAAACCGCCACCAGCTTCGCCATGCATACCCCTAAATTCAGGTTTCGTATCGCGATATTGATCCAATATCACATCTGGATTATTTTTTAAATCATGAAAATATCCTACTTCTTTAAATATTTTATGTTCATTGAGAGCCAAAATTAATGAGTCCATATCGCTTGGTGCACTTGGTTTCCTACCCCAACCATAATTCATACCCTTTGTGTGTTTTAACCCCAGTACAATATTTTTTAAATCTTCTGAATCACGTAAGTGTTTCTCGTTAATACTTGAAGAAGGGTATACATACATACCACCACAAGCAGTAAGGCAAAAGGATGTAATCACAAGTAAAATATAAACTCTCATAGCCTATTTACTGTTATAACGTCGCAATTAACAGGCAATTTTTTCAATGCGCGGGTTTTGCGTATTGAAAAAATTGTCCTTGTTAAATTGCCTGGTTATGTGATTTTCATAGCATAGCTTTAATGTAATCACTATATTCGTCTTTCATGGGTAATTCAAAATCAGGTTCTAAATGCCGTCTTATTGCTTTTACGTCTTGACCAGTTTTTGGGTTTATTGCGTCTTTTTCACATTCTTCCCATTGAACACCAATGCCTCGTTTTTGCCAAGTGGGTAAATCATTAAAATTTATCCCTTTTTGAAATAGTAACTCATTTTTATTTGCAACTGATACACCTGACAATTTATTTGATGCTTCTTGAGGAGTTAAGCCCTCATTTCGTAGTGTCCAGTAACAGTGTGAATTAAGTGCATTACGGTGTGCATCTTCATTCCTCCAGCGAAAATAATCAACAACTAGCGCTTGGTTTGGTAATTGACATATCCTGCAATCAAAAGCACCGATACATCCCAGAAGTAAACTGAATTTTGCGCTAGCCTCACCAGCTAATACTGAGTTTAATTTCCTCTCTTTTCGCTGAAAGATATCTTCATTAAAATCAAAAAGCAAAGATATTTCGTCACTTTGAGTATAACCATAAATGACTTTAAATCCACAATCCATAAGGTGCTTGACGGTTTCAACCATCATATCTCTAAACTTAATATCATATGGGGCATCAAATTTATGTACTTCTTTAGTTAAGCGAGTAAATGAACGCCCATCAATTCGAGCAACAATATAAATATTGGGTATTATTGTCGTGTCGCTTGCAGTTTCGAATATCCGCATTTTTAAATCTAAATCATTAAACTTCATTTTCCCACTCACTTATAATAAATTCATTATCTTTCATCGATACATAAAACAATTCATTGAAGCCTTCCTCATAGGATGGCAATTCAAGTTTGTTGTAAGTCCCTTTTACACCAGCATCAGGTATGTATTCTGCACCTTCTCTTAAGTTATTTCTTTTTAAACATTCAGATATATTTGATTGGAAATAATATCCTTTAATTTTAAATTTATTTTCTTGTAACAAAGAAATATATCTTTTACGATCACTAATGTTAGGGTTTGTATTATCAACTACAAACGATTGCTTTGCTTTAAGACATGCAGTTAAAATGATTTTTTCTCTGTTTCGAGTTTTTAGCATATCTAAACTAATACGGATGTGGGTTCTTCTAAAAAAACGTTGATAGTATGTAGATTTCCCGCTGGCTTGAATGCCTATGAATATTATTCCTTCCATTTATATCCTATTTTTTACACATAACGTTTGGCATAACCAGACAACTACAGCGTTGTTTAAATGTGGCATAATGAAGCGTAGCGTAATGAGCCGTATTTAAACAACGCTGTAGTTGGTCTGCGTTTATGCCGTTGTTATACGTGTTGCACCTCGATAATAAATTTGTGATCAAAACTATCATTTCTTTCGTCAGAGTAACCTCTGGGGTTGCATATAATTTGTGTTTCTCCAATACTATAATTGGAACTATTGTGTAAATGACCGTGAACCCAATAATTTGGTTTGTATTTCTCTATTATATTCTCCAAATTTGACGCATAAGCCGAACTAATAATGTTTTCCTTATAATGTTCGGGTACAGATTGCTTGCTAGGCGCGTGATGAGTAACTACAACACAATTTTTACAATCTGCTTTTTCTAGCTCATTGCTTAACCAAGAAATTGATTGACGATGAATGGAAGCTACATCAATTGAACGTAATTTCGAAAACTTGGGTGAAAGCCGTATTTTCTTAAAATCAGTCATTACTTGCTGGCACTCATAACCTGCTATTCTTGGATCACCAAATAATTCAAAGTCAGTCCATAGAGTGCAGCCTAGAAACTCGATACCATCAATATTTATGGCATCTTTTTCTAATATGTGAATATTGCTGCCCTTTGCCTCTTCTTTTAATTTCCCAACAAGTTTAGGATACGCTTTTCCATAAAACTCGTGATTACCTAAAACATAAATAACAGGAATATTCTTAATATTTTTCTCAGCCCAATGGTATCCATGCTCTTTGACATGGATGTCACCTGCTAATACCACTACATCAACTTCAGAAATATCTATTTGATAATCTTCGAATTCAATGTGTAAGTCGCTAAGAATTAATATTTTCATTTTTTGTTCTTAATTTTTGACGTATAACGTTGCGTCTTAAGCTGTACGCAATAAATTAAAATAATACTTCAAATTGCAGATTGATATTCGAAGCCGTTTCACTTGATGCTCGCGTTATCCTGCGTACAGTCTTGAAGCGCCTGGTTAGTGCAACCCATCGCATTTTATTTGGTGAACTGAAGCCTCCTAATCACCCACATACTAAACACACTTCAAACAACGCACTTACTTTAGACATAGCATATATTCCAGAAGGGCCGTTTACAAATGTGATTATTGTTGGCCAGCCATCACGCTAAACACTATTCTCGGAGCCGTTTCACTGGTTATTAAGTTTAATCACTTTCAAGAATTCACCATCTTGGCACGGCCTTAAACTGAATATATATAATGGCCGAGTTGACGCTCGGTGTTTCAGTTATTAATAAAATACGCCGCTGCTTCGCTGCACTAACAGTGGTTTATACAGAATGTAAAAACTCCCGACTTATTGACAGTGTGAATAAGTCAATTCGGATTTTTACCGATTTTACGCAATTATTGCAGTTGATGCCAGGTACAAATATAGTCTTTGTGTTTTGAGTAGGGGTGACTGGTGTGGCATGTTTGTAGCGAGTGTTGTTTGAAATATTCTATAATAATCAAAAAGTTGTTGTCATTTTAGCAGGGTGTGCTAGCTTTTTGTTTTCCTGCAAATTGGTGTAATTACAACGATGCCCGTGATGCGAAATACCTCGGTCTCGTGGCTGCAAATGTCGTGTTTTGTTTTTTACTTATTGATACTGTGAATATGCCCGACTTATTGACACTGTGAATAAGTCGGCGAATCCTTTTTCAGGCATAGGAGAACAGCATTAGCAGTCGCTAATGCTGAAAGGAAGCTTACGTTAAAAGCTTGCGCAGAATTTGCTCATAAATGGCGGACAAGGTATCAAGGTCAGTGGCTTTTACGCATTCGTCAATTTTGTGGATGGTGTTGTTGCAGGGGCCTAATTCCACCACTTGCGCGCCGGTGGGGGCGATAAACCGACCGTCGGAGGTACCACCAGCGGTTGACAGTTCAGTGTCGGTGCCGGTGACTTCTTTAATCGCTGCTTGAGCGGCGTCAACCAATTCGCCAGCCCTGGTAATAAACGGTTTTCCGGACAGGTTCCAATTGAGGTCAAATTTAAACGAGTATTGATTCAGTAATGCGGTTACTTGTTCCTGGAGTTGTTGGTGTGTCACTTCCGTTGAATATCGAAAATTAAACCAGGCTTCCAGTTTACCGGGTATCACATTACTGGCGCCGGTGCCGGACTGGATGTTGGTTATTTGGAAGGTGGTGGGCGGGAAGCTGTCGTTACCGTTGTCCCACTGCATCGCGCATAGTTCGGCGAGTGCCGTGGCACTAAGGTGAATTGGATTGGCGGCGTGCTGTGGGTATGCCACATGGCCCTGGGTGCCGTGCACTACCAGATGTCCTCCCAATGATCCTCGGCGGCCGTTTTTTATGACATCACCCACGTTGTTAGTGCTGGATGGTTCACCCACCAGGCAGCCTTTGATTTTCTCGCCGCGGGCTTCGAGGTGTTCAACAACTTTTACCGTGCCGTTAATTGAGGGGCCTTCTTCATCGCTGGTGATTAAAAACGCGAATGATCCTTTGTGTTCCGGGTTATTGGCAATAAAGCGTTCGCAGGCGGTTACCATGGCGGCGATGCTGCCTTTCATATCGGCCGCGCCACGGCCATACAAGTATCCATCGCGATAGCTGGGGGTGAAGGGCGGAGATTGCCATTGGTCCGCAGGGCCGGTGGGTACCACGTCGGTGTGTCCGGCAAAGGCGTATAACGGCCCGCTATCACCGCGTCGTGCCCAAATATTGTCTACATCGCCATAGCGCAGTCGTTCCGTTTTAAATCCAATGGCGGACAGGCGTTCTGCAATGATGTCCTGGCAACCGGCGTCTTCCGGGGTCACTGATTCGCGGCTGATGAGTGTTTCGGCCAGTTTGAGGGTTTCCGATGTGGTGTTCGTTGGTGTTTGTGCCATGGGGTTTTCCGCTAGTGGTTTATTCGTTAGTGGTAGTGGGCAATTTCTATCAGGTTGTTATCAGGGTCCCGGATGTAAACGGATTCCATTGCGCCTTGCGCGCCATGCCGGGTGACGGGGCCTGCTATCAGGCTTATATTTTGTTGTTCAAGTTGCGCAATGATTTCCTGAATCGGACTATCGCTGATGAAACAAAGGTCCATTGCCCCTGGGGTTGGTTTGTCAGCGGCAGGTTGAATGTTATCATCCTTTGCATGCAGATTGATTTTTTGTGCGCCAAACCCGAGGGCTTTGCGGTTGTTGCCGTATTCAATTAACGTCATGCCTAATACTTCGCGATAAAAGCGACAGGTGGTTTCCATGTCGGTGACGGTTAGCACCAGATGATCGATGTGGGTTACGTTAATTGACATTTTAAGTGTCTTTTAAGAATGAACTAACATTAATTAAACAATATTAGTCAACACTAAGGCTATGATGCTAACCCAGCAGTTGCTGATATTCATCCGCCTTAAAGCCGACGTGAATTGCGCTGCTGGTAGACAGAACAGGGCGTTTTATTATCGCCGGGTGTTGTAGCATGATGTTGATCGCCGTTGTTTCATTGATGTCGTTTTTGTCCTGCTCAGGCAGTTTGCGCCAGGTGGTGCCGCGTTTGTTCAGCAGCACTTCCCAGTTGACGCTTGTGAGCCATTTACGCAGCAGCTTTTCATCAAGTCCATCGGACCGGAAGTCGTGAAACTGATAACTGACGTCGTGTTCATCAAGCCAACGCCGGGCCTTTTTTACGGTGTCGCAGTTTTTAATGCCGTAGACCGTTATCATTCGGCTTCACGCAATAATTCGTTAATTCCCACTTTCGAGCGGGTTTTTTCGTCCACTTGTTTTACGATAACGGCGCAATAAAGGCTGTATTTACCGTTTTTGGAGGGCAGGTTGCCGGAGACCACAACAGAACCGGTGGGTATGCGTCCGTAGGTGACTTCGTCGGTTTCGCGATTGTAAATTTTGGTGCTTTGACCGATGTAAACGCCCATGGATATCACGGAACCTTCTTCAACAATGACGCCTTCGACGACTTCGGAGCGGGCGCCGATAAAACAATTGTCTTCGATAATGGTGGGGGCTGCTTGCAGGGGTTCCAGTACGCCGCCGATACCCACGCCACCTGAGAGGTGAACATTTTTGCCAATTTGCGCACATGAACCGACGGTGGCCCAGGTATCGACCATGGTGCCGCTATCGACATAGGCGCCAATATTAACGTAGGAGGGCATGAGTACTACGTTGGGAGCAATATAGGCGCCTTTGCGTGCCGCAGCAGGGGGAACTACCCGAACACCGCTGTCTCGAAAATCCCTGGAGTTATAGTCGGCGTACTTTGGCTGCACTTTGTCAAAGTAGTTGGTGAATCCGCCTTTCATGAATTCGTTGTCTTCAATGCGAAATGACAGTAACACGGCTTTTTTTAGCCATTCGTTGACCACCCAGTGGCCGTCTTTTTTCTCGGCAACTCGTAGCTCGCCGCAATCCAACAGTTTAATGGCTTCATCCACGGCGTCTTTTACATGGGTTTCCACGGTGCGTGGCGTGATTTGAGCGCGCTCTTCAAAGGCGGATTCGATAATTTTTTTTAATTCGTTCATGGATAACTCCTGTTTTAATTGGTTTTTACTAGTTCTATGATTCGTTGCGCGGCTTCCACGCATTCTTCCAGGCTGGCCACTAATGCCATGCGAACCCGGTTTTGACCGGGATTGCTGCCTTGTGATTCCCTTGATAAGTAACTACCGGGCAATACCGTTACGTTTTGTTGCGCAAAAAGCTCACGCGCAAATGTTTCGTCATCTATAGGCGTTTGCGGCCATAGGTAAAAGGCCGCTTCCGGTGCCTGTACATTGAGTACCGGGGAGAGCAATTTTAACACAGTATCAAACTTTTCCCGATACCGGGCTCGATTGAGTTTAACGTGCTGTTCGTCATTCCAGAGGCTGATGCTGGTTTGCTGGGTAATCTCCGGCATGGCGCAGCCATGGTAGGTTCGATACAACAAAAACTGTTTGATGATTTCTGCATCGCCGGCCACAAAACCGGAACGCAGGCCAGGTACATTGGAGCGTTTTGACAAGCTATGAAACACCACACAACGCTGGTAGTCGTCACGGCCCATTTCGGCCGCGGCCTGCAACAAGCCTGGAGGTGGATTGGCTTCGTCAATATAAATTTCAGAATAACATTCGTCGCTGGCAATGATGAAATCGTATTTGTCCGCCAGTGCAATGAGTTTTTGCAGGGTTGCCATCTCCATGACAGCACCGGTAGGGTTACCCGGTGAACAGATATACAGTAGTTGGCAATGTTGCCATAGATCATTGGGCACGGTGTCTACGTCAGGCAAAAAACCATTTTCTTCGGTGGTGTTCAGGTACCAGGGTGTGGCGCCTGCGAGGAGGGCGGCGCCTTCATAAATTTGATAAAACGGGTTTGGCATCATTACCACGGCGTCCTGGTTCCGATCCACGACCGCCTGGGCAAAGGAAAATAAGGCTTCACGGGTGCCATTGACGGGTAATATGTGATGCTCGGCATCTATACTGCCGGGATTTAGCTGAAACCGTTGAGTTAACCAGCTGGCGATGGTATCGCGCAACGGCGCTATTCCTTTGGTGAGGGGGTAGCTGTCGACGCGGTCCAGGTGCTGCATCATGGCCGGGCGTAAAAATTCCGGTGGCGCGTGATTGGGTTCGCCGATGGATAAGGCGATGTGGTGTTTGTTTTCCGGGGGCGTTATACCGGCTTTGAGTGCGCGCAAACGCTCAAAAGGATAGGGCTGCAGTTTTAGTAAATCAGGATTCATTTGTCTATGCTGTATTGTCGATGCTGTATTAAAGGCGAGGGAGTGACACCTTATAATTATTGTAATCTTGCCGTTGTTAGTTAGTGGTCGCCAGTGATTTGTTGTGGACTATTGTGTCGAAAACGCGAATAATTGTCATGAAAAGGCTATTAATTGAAGCGTTTATCGTCCAATGCCGAATAGTAACGTAAGCATACCAAATTAACGACCAAAATTTAACCTAATATCGGGCATAGCGGTCTTAATTCGAGTTTTTATTCTCCAGTCATTAACATGCCGGTAATGCCTGCGGTAAGCAGGCAGAGGGGTGTGCTGTGGCTGGCCATATTGTGTTGTGGCAATTGCCAGGTTGTTTGTGAGCCGATTACGTTGGGTTGTTGATAATGTAAGCCAAAAATAATGGGTAGCGATAATCGGCAGCCCTACTGGGCAACCTTTTAATGGGCAGCGACAGTCAAGCAAAAATAACGAGAACGTATAATGCAGAGTGATAGCTCATCCAATCATCAATCCACGCTTTTACCGGTAGTCAGTCTGTTGGTGACGGCGGTGCTATGGGGCATTGCCTGGTATCCATTACGAATTGCCGAAAATCACGGTTTATCTGGCTTGTGGACCACGCTTATTGTGTTTGTTGCCGCGATGCTGATTGGCCTGGCGCTGTTTTGGCGCCAACTGCCGGAGTTTCGGCAGGCACCATTGTTGTTGTTTGTTTTGGCAATGATGAATGGCTGGTTGAACGTGGCATTTGTGCTGGCGGTAATCGATGGCAACGTGGTGCGAGTCATTCTGTTGTTTTATTTGTCACCCGTGTGGTCCACGTTACTGGGGTGGTGGTGGCTGGATGAAAAGTTATCAGGCCTATCCATTGTTACCTTAGTGGTGGCTATGTTGGGGGCGATGGTAATGTTGTGGGACCCTTCGCTTGGTTTTCCCTGGCCGCAGGATTTTACCGATTGGTTGGCGATTACCTCAGGCATCGCGTTTTCAATTTCAAACGTCACCATACGGAAGCTGCAAGGTATCTCTATTCGCACCAAATCCATGGCAGCCTGGGTTGGTGTTGCCGTCGTCGCCAGTGTGTGGATTTTGTTAACGCATCATGAATTGGGTCAGGTGGCCGGGGTTGTGTATTTTTGGACTGTGCTGATTGGGGTGACGATGATTTTTATTGTGACGTTTGCGGTTCAATATGGTGTGACTCATATGCCGGTTTATCGCTCTGCAATTATCCTGTTATTTGAGTTGATTGCCGGGGCGGTGTCGTCGCAACTGTTAAGCGACGAGGTTATTGGCATGGTGGAATGGATTGGCGGTGGCATGATTATGCTGGCTGCTTATTTGTCTGCACGTTCGTTAAAGTCGTAATGGAATGCGTTCCAGCATGGCTTCGGGTATATTGTGTTTGTGTTGAATTAAATGATGTCTGAGGAAGGAAGCTAACGCGTTGAATATCAAATCCATGCCGCATGTTGGTATCATTGTCGCCGATACGGAGCTGTCATTGCGCTTTTACCGGGATGTTCTCGGGATGTGCGTCGACCCGTCCCGCCCTGATTTGAGTTATCCCGGTGCGTGGCTTACGGTGGGGGAACAACAAATTCACCTCATGGAATTACCTAACCCGGATCCTGTTGCAGGCAGGCCAGATCACGGTGGGCGTGACCGCCACATTGCACTTACCGTGAGCAATATTGACGAACTTGTCCGTTGCCTGGATCAACATGGGATTAAATACACGCGCAGTGCTTCCGGCAGAAAAGCGCTGTTTCTCCGGGACCCGGATGGCAATGCATTAGAATTTGTTCAGCTGTCGTGATTTGATGAGGGCTTCACGTTAGGGTGTCAAATTCTCGCTCGGCGACGTGCGCAATGCTTTGTCAGTATCAACTTGAAAAATCCACTCGCTGTTGGTTAAAAATGCGTCGGGGGATTTGCTGGGCACCAGTTGGGCAAAGGGTGGTTTCAACTCAGCATTATACTCGGGGGTCGGGTTAAATTCCGGCTGGGCGGCGTATTGCATAAAAAGCCCAAATAGCAACAATGACCAGGCAATACTGTGGCTTATGATTAAGCGTGCGGACCGGGTGATATGGGTGCTGTTGGATAAGTTAATATACACCAGCATAACGACCGCAATACCCATAAAGACAAATTCAAACAGTGTGGCGATGGTTCTGTCGTTTAATGTATACGCTATATAGCTACTTAACGTTGCCACTAACAGTGAGGCAATCAGCAGTAGCACTGCCGCAATGAAATGAGGCAAAAAGCTTGCGCGATGGATTATCGTTCGGCCCACAAATGTCCAGAGCCCCCCCCAGAATAACACCACAAAAAATGCTGGCAGGTTGGCGGCGACCAATTTAATCATGGTTAACGATTGTGTGCTTGCCAATTGAGCGTTGAGTATTAATAGGAACACGGCGGTGATGATGAGCGTGGTCGCGATTATTGGCCGGGATATAAAATGAGACAGCGTATTATCAACAGACAGCGTATGTGCTTCCGGCACGGTGTGCCAGGGCGAAAACAGCCGTAACCGTGTTCTGCCAATAATGATGTCATCGCCGGAATGTAATTGATTTGAGTGCGAATGCTCGGAGTGCCGTTTGAATTTCACGCCATTTTGATTGCTTTTGTCTTCAATCTGCCAACCGTTGTCTGCTTCATCGATTACCAGGTGTTCCGGGCAAACATACGCATCGGAGAGTATCAGGTCGTTGTGGTAGGCGCGACCCACTTTTATCGGTAATGAATGATAGCGGTGGCGGTGGGTAACATGCCCCAGGCGGTTGAGTTCTTCAACAATGATTTTGGTCACGAGCCTTCCCCGATCGATGGCTTTTCAGCAGGATTTGGCGATAACGGCCCGTATTGTATTGCATTAATAAATTTGTTGGTGAACGCGTCAGCTGATTCTTTATCGACCCCTGCGGCGGCCAGTTTGACGATCAGCCCCTGGTGGTTGTCGCTGACCATGGCAATGGTAACGGTGATGTCAAATAGTGAAGGGTATTTGATATAGTTTCTGGCGCAATACGCTATTTTCCAGTCTTTATGATTAAGCGCAACAAACTCTGTATGGCATTGGTAATTACTGACGGCTTCTTTGTCGGCGGAGTTAACGCGAATAGTACGACCAAAATTGGCACCATAAAGGTTATAAAAATGTACGCTGCTTAACGCTTTGTTGGCGTATAAATCATAGGTATAGGCAAATCCACCGGTGGTAAATCGTTGTGACAGGAATATACGGTCTTCGCTGAAACAATTACTGGTGGCGTGATCAATGAGTGCTTTTGGGTTGTCGTCGGAATTTCCCCAGCACTTAACCACTCCTGAAATTGCGCCGGGTAAGGTGAAGGGGCCCAATTGTGTGGTCGGCCAATCGGAGGCAACCAGTTGCTTGATGTATAAGGACTGATGCTGGCGCAGTTGTTGTTCGATACGCTGATCAAAATGGTCAATCGGTGTTTTGTCGACCGTTTCGGCGTTGTCTGTCAGGATTTTTAAATAATTGACCGGCACCAAAAAACTAAGTTGATTGCCGGCTGTGGAAACATTGATGCCCACGACGTGCCCCTGGCGATTTAATGTGGGTCCGCCGCTCATGCCTGGGTTGAGGGAGCCTGAAAAAAATATTTTATCAAACAACGATTTTTCAAGTAGCCCATTGTAAGTTCCTTCAACAATGCTTAAGCCCAGGTCATGCGGATTACCCAATGAAAATATTTTAGTGCCCTTTGACAGGTCACTACTGCCGAGTGTGAGTGGCGTTGTGTCGCGAATGTCACTGCGTACGATGGCCAGGTCATGTACGACGTCAATGTCCACTAAGCTGAGGTCACCGGTGGTGTTATCGGCTTTGACGTATTCCAGTCGGTATCGGTCCGGGTGGTGAACGCTGTTGGAGATTACATGAAAATTTGTGGCAATCAGTCCGTTACTATTGATTAGAAACCCAGAGCCGATAGAGGCTTTGTTGCCCGAGGTGAGCTCAATAACCCGGATTTGCAGAATGCTGCTTTGATGGGTATTGAACAGGCGTTGTGCTTCGTCTGCCAATCTCGGTGTTTTTGGTGCTATTTCCGCTGCTGTAATGGCTGCAGGAATCAGCGCGGTTATTAAGTAAAGTATTGACAGGTGTTTTAGCATTGATTTTAACAAAGGTTTTGACACAGGTTTTAACAAAAGTTTTGACAAAAATTTTAAAAAGGGTTTTAGCAAAGGTTTAAATAATAGCGAATGGCGTCGGGATGTCATTGTGTCTGGTTTTGTATTGGGTCTTGATTTAGGTTTTGACTTTGATTGTGAAAAAAGGTGTGTTTGCCGTTGATGCGTGAATCGGTAATGATGGCATGGTTTATTGTGGTTATGCATTTGGAATTGCCCGTAGCCGTATCGATAGGTTGTGTGCATAAACGATGGCGTTTTGATGATGAATTATCGATCTAAAAACTCGATGATTGTTTTTCGCAGTTTATTCAGCTGGTCCACGCTTTCAATAGGGTTTTTGCGTTTATTGGTGATATAAAAAATATCTTCGGCTTTTGCGCCAAACGTGGCGATTTTAGCTTTGTGAATATTGATATTACACTCTACCAGTGCTCTGGCGATGCGGGCGAGGAATCCGGGCTGATCGCGGGCAATGACCTCCATAATGGTTACCCGGTTTCGGGTATCGGTTCGAAATGTAATTTCAGTTTCCCGTGGGAAATGTTTTAATTGCCGCGACAGAGGTTTGTTGGGCTGGCTGGCGACCACATTTTCATAAGAGGGATTGGCCAGAATGCGGGTGATTTTTGTTTTTATGTCCGCGATACGATGCGGATCTAAAATGGGCTCACCATTTTTTTCCAGTAAAATAAAGGTGTCCATGGTAATGCCGTTTTTTGAGGTAATAATCCGTGCATCGGTGATGTTAAGGCCCAGCCTGGCAATCGCCGCCGTGGTGAGCGCGAAGATATAGTTTTCGTCCTGCGTGCAGATAAATAACTCTGTGCCACCGCGATGGGTTTGTTCGCGGATCAATACAAGGGGGTAGTCTTCGGGTTTGTGTTTGAAAATGGACTGAATGTGCCAGATGATTTCGTCGGCGGAGTGGCGCAAAAAATAGTCGTCGTCGAGCGCCTCCCAGAAGGTTAAAATGGTGTCTTCCGAAAACTGTTGTGCGACTAACTGGCTTAAGGCCACGGATTTGGTTTCAGCAATTCGCTCAGACTGATCGATGGGGTTTTGTAATCCGCGCCGAAATGCTCGGCTGGTGGTGTAATACAGGTCTGCAATCAGTGAATCTTTCCACGAATTCCATAATGTGGGGCTGGTTGCCCTGATATCTGCAACGGTCAACAGGTACAGGTAGTCCAGGCGTTCCTGACTGCCAATCATTTCGGCAAAGTCATTTACCACATCGGGGTCGCTGATGTCCTTGCGTTGTGCGGTCGTAGACATTACCAGGTGGTTTTGCACTAACCAGGCAATTAAATGGGTGTCGTATTGGCTAAGGCCGTGTGACTGGCCAAATTTTACGGCGTCTGCGCTGCCCAGTGTTGAGTGGTCGCCGCCGCGTCCTTTGGCGATATCGTGAAAAAAACCCGCGAGATAAAGTAATTCCTGCTTGGGGATGTTTTTGATGATTTTGCTGCAAAGCGGAAACTCGTCAGCAAATTCAGCCACCGTAAAACGGCGTAGATTCCGCACTAACATCAGCGTGTGCTCATCAACCGTGTAGGTGTGAAACAGGTCATGTTGCATTTGCCCGACGATATGGCCAAAAATCGGCAAATAGGCCGCTAATATTCCGTATCGATTCATGCGTCTTAATTCATGAGTGAGCCCATGGGGCTGCTTGAAAATTTCCATGAACAGACTTTGGCAGCGCACATCGTTACGGAATTTTTCGTCAATGCGATCGCAGTGGCTTCTGATCAGGCGGATGGTTTCAGCGCGCACACCCCGTAATTCCGGGTGTTGCTGCAGTATCAGGAATATTTCCAGTAGCGCAAACGGATAGCGTTTAAAGATATTATTGTTGGTTACTTCGACAAAACCATTGCGTGCCCGAAACCGTTTATTGATCGGGGTTACTTTTAAGTGTTTACCCTCATTCAAGGTGGCTTCTTCAAACAGTTGAAGCAACATTTCGTTAAGCCGGTTGAGTTCAAGCACCGTGCGGTAATAGGTTTTCATGAACTTTTCCACCCCGAGGCGGTGTTCATCATCAACATAGCCAAATTGCGTGGCCAGTTCGCGTTGATGGTCGAACATCAGGCGATCTTCCCGTCGGCCAGTCGCCAGGTGTAAGCCGATTCGGATACGCCAGAGAAAGTTTTGACTGTCGATGAGCGTGCGGTGCTCGTCCGGGGTTAGAAACTTGTGGGCGACCAGGTCCTTTAGGGTTGTGGCGCCAAAATGGCGCTTGGCCACCCAACCGATCACCTGAATATCGCGCAGGCCGCCCGGATTTTCTTTGATGTTGGGTTCCAGGTTGTAGGCGGTGTCGTGATAGCGATGATGGCGCTCGATTTGTTCCGCAAGTTTGGCACGGAAGAATTTTTGGCTGGACCAGATTTTTTTAGGGCCGACTTTGTCCAGGAAACTGTTGTAGAGCTGGATGGGGCCGTCGATAAGCCGGGCCTCCATCAGGTTCGTCGCCACGGTAATGTCTCTTTTGGCTTCGGTAATACATTCCTTAATCGAACGCACGCTTTGCCCAACCTCAAGGCCTATGTCCCATAAAAAGGTTAAAAAAAACTGTATGCGTTCGGCATATGCCTCATGTTGTTTCCCATCGAGCAGGATCAGCAGGTCAATATCCGACGCGGGGTGTAATTCTCCCCGGCCATAGCCACCCACCGCAATTAAGGCCACATTGGTATCAGCCGGGCCGATAAAATGTTTCCAGGCACGTTTCAGCAATTGATCCACTGTGTTGGCGCGCATATGCACCAGTTCATCAGCGCGGGCATTGTTTTTAAACTGTTGTTGTAAAATACGTTGGGTGTGTTGCAGCGTTTCACGAAACAGTGCCATTAAATCAGGCGTGCCCACCATGGCGCGATCAAGATCATTCCAGTCGTATTGGGCGATATTAATAGGTTGTGCAATAGTATTTGGCACAGTTATAAATCCTGTATTAATGACTCAGTCGATAGCGCCATGTCACCACACAGATTCAACGGATGGCCACGCTTAACGGTTCTGTTGTACTCACGCGCATTCATTTATTTAGGTGAATCTGCCATCGCCTGCCGTTGGTTTCATCCGTGTTGTTGTGGCAGGTTATCCAACAGCAGCGTGTTTGGTTAGTCTGGTCAGGCTTGTTCCTGATAATCCATTGTTGATGACTCACTTAGATGGCTCTCGGGTGAAGATTCATCGTGACAGATTATGTATTGTTACTGACCGATGCCGCTAACTATATCATATATCATCATCCGGTAATTTGGTTAATACCTCATAACCCGTATCGGTCACCAGGATAGTATGCTCCCATTGTGCCGATAAACTTCGGTCTTTGGTAATAACCGTCCATTCATCCGGTAGTAGTTTGACATTGCGTTTACCCGCATTAACCATGGGTTCAATGGTAAACGTCATTCCGGGTTCGAGAATTTCCCGAGTGCCGGGTGTTCCATAGTGCAGAACTTGAGGGTCTTCATGAAACTGGCGTCCAATACCATGGCCGCAATATTCCTGTACCACGGAGCAGTTATTTGATTCCGCATGTTTTTGTATGGCGGCACCAATATCCCCCAGATGCCTGCCGGGTGAAACCATCTCCACGCCAAGCACCAGGCACTCATGACTTATACGGCAGATGCGGTTGGCCAGGATGGAGGGCTTGCCCACAAAAAACATTTTGCTGGTATCGCCGTGAAACCCATCTTTAATAACGGTTATATCGATATTGACGATATCGCCATTTTTAAGTGATTTATTGCTGGGAATGCCATGGCAAACCTGGTGATTGACGGAGGTACAGATGGATTTTGGAAACCCTTTGTAATTTAGGGGAGCGGGAATTGCATCCTGGGTGTTTACAATATAATCATGACAGATGGTGTTCAGCTCATCCGTGGTTACGCCGGGCTGCACATGCGGTTTAATCATGCGTAGCACTTCGGCCGCCAATTGACCGGCGATGCGCATTTTTTCAACTTCCTGAGGTGTTTTAATATGTATTCCCATGTTATTGATTTCTAAGTATAAGTGTTAATAATCCAGAGTCTGGTCGTATTGGAGGCACAAAAAAATCCCGCCGCCCAGATTGTTGTAATTGCCTAATTATGGTATAAAGCCCGCGCCTTTATGGCAAACAATAACTGGTATTTTGTAATATTGACAAAATACTTCACATTCCACACATGGGCCGGCACGTATATTAGGGTGCTTGTGATGCGTCAAGACGTGTCTCAGGTTGATATATGGGGTCCATGGAGGCACAACCCAATAATTGGAGTAAATTATAATGGCATTAGTCACAATGCGTGAAATGCTGGCGGCCGGCGTACATTTCGGTCATCAGGCGCGTTTTTGGAACCCGAAAATGGCACCGTATATTTTCGGTGAACGCGATAAAATCCACATTATCAATCTTGAAAAGTCCCTGCCACATTATATTGAAGCCGCAAACTACATCGGGAAATTAACCTCAAAAAAGAAAGGTAAAATACTTTTTGTAGGTACTAAGCGGGCAGCACGTTCCATTATCCAGGAAGAAGCCAGCCGTTGCGACATGCCCTATGTTAACCATCGTTGGTTGGGTGGTATGCTTACCAACTTTAACACGGTTAAACAATCCATTAAGCGCTTAAAAGAGCTTGAAACCATGGCTACTGATGGTAGCTTTGCCAAGCTTAACAAAAAGGAAGCGCTAATGTTAACCCGCGAGTTGGAAAAGCTCGATCGCAGTCTTGGTGGTATCAAAGACATGCCCGGGTTACCGGATGCCTTGTTTGTTGTCGATGTTGGCCATGAAAAAATTGCCGTGCGCGAAGCCAAGAAGCTTGGTATCCCTGTGATTGGTGTGGTTGATACCAATAATAGTCCCGAAGGCCTGGACTATGTTATTCCCGGTAATGATGACGCTATGCGCGCCATTAAGCTGTATGTTAGCGGTATTGCTGATGCGATTAATGACGCAGCCCCCGCAGCCATTGACATGTCCGGATCTGAGGATGGGTTTGTTGAGTTGGACGAAAGTGGCGAAGTGGTTCCAAACGCCAGTGCCGTCACCAAGAAAAAGAAGGTAGCGGTAGCGCCGAAAAAACCAGCCCCAAAACCAGCGGATGAGCCAGCTCAGGATGCCACCGGGGTGTCGTGATCCCCTGGAAATCCAAGCCGTTGGTTTAAGTGATCATTGGTGGTTTTATGAAAAAAGGGGCCTAGTCCCCTTTTTTTTAAAGCGCAGTGTTGATACATAACGGGCAGAACAGCGGTAAAATCTTGACCTCCAGTACTGAGTTTTTTGAAAGTAAACGTTTGTCAAAAAAAGCGTTTGCAAAAGAAAGTGTTGTCAGAGGGCAGGTTTTCAGCGCACATATTTTTCGCGAAAGCACTGTTCGCGAAAGTACTGTTCGAGGAAGAATTGGCCGAGAAAGTATTGACCGAAAAAGAATTTCAAAGGTTATTGGCGGCGTGTTACCTGTTTAACACCGCTTCAAGATGACGCGAAGCGTCAGAAAAACGATAGTACCTTTCAGATAAAAATTATGTTGATGAGGAATAAATAATGGCAATTACAGCAGCCCTGGTAAAAGAACTTCGTGAGCGTACGCAGGCCGGCATGATGGAATGCAAAAAGGCCCTGGTGGAAACCAATGGTGACATTGATGCTGCTGCGGAATACATGCGTAAAGCCGGACTGGCCAAAGCTGATAAAAAATCCGGCCGAACCGCTGCAGAGGGACTCATTGTTATCAAAGCATCAGCTGATAACAAGATCGCGGTTATTATCGAAATAAACTGTGAAACGGATTTTGTGACTAAAGGCGACGATTTCCTGAATTTTACAACTGAAGTCGCAGAGATGGCAATTGCCAACCAACCGGATAATATCGATGCATTGTTAAGCCAGAATTTGGCATCCGGCAGTACAGTGGCCGATGCAGCGAAGGCACTCATCGCCAAAATAGGTGAAAACATAAATGTGCGCCGTTATCAAAAAATCGCATCGTCAAATGGTGTCGTCGGCAGTTACCTCCATGGCGCGCGTATTGGTGTGATTACTGAGCTTGACAGTGACAATATTGGCTTGGCGAAGGACATATCGATGCATATCGCGGCCAGTAAGCCAGTCTGCGTGAGTTCTGATGAGGTATCGCAAGATATCATTAATAAGGAAAAGGAAATTTACACCGCCCAGGCTTCGGAGAGCGGAAAGCCTGCCGAAATTGTGGAGAAAATGGTCACCGGCAGGGTTGCCAAGTTTTTAAAGGAAATTACCTTATTGGGTCAGCCTTATGTAAAAGACCCGGATACCACGGTGGAAAAACTATTAAAGCAAAACAATACCAATGTGCTGGGATTTTCCCGTTTTGAGGTTGGTGAAGGGATTGAAAAGAAACAGGAGAATTTCGCGGAAGAGGTGATGGCGCAAGTTAAAGGCAGTTAATAAAACCCTTGGGACACAATAAAATGCCTGAAAGTAAAAATGATACGATTTATAAGCGCGTTTTACTAAAACTTAGCGGAGAAGCCCTGATGGGGGATGCGGAATTTGGCATCGACCCGAAAGTGATTGATCGCATCGGTAGTGAAATTTTAGAGATGACGCAGGCGGGCATTCAGGTAGCGCTGGTGATTGGTGGTGGTAATATATTTCGTGGTGTGAGTCTGTCTGCTAAAGGCATGGACCGAGCAACGGGCGACCATATGGGGATGCTGGCAACCGTTATAAATGCCTTGGCCATCCAGGATGGCCTGGAGCGTAACGGCCTGTACGCCAGGGTAATGTCGGCGCTGACCATTAATCAGGTAGCGGAGGATTACATTCGACGCCGCGCCATACGTCATCTGGAAAAAGGCCGTGTTATCATACTGGCTGCAGGGACAGGCAGTCCGTTTTTTACCACGGATTCCGCCGCCAGCTTGCGTGGTATCGAAATTGGCGCTGACATTGTGCTAAAAGCCACAAAGGTGGATGGTGTATACTCAGCTGATCCGATGCTGGATAAGAGTGCAACACTTTACTCAAAACTAAGTTACGATGAGGTGTTGATGAAGAAATTAAATGTGATGGATGCAACTGCTATCGCATTGTGCCGGGATTATAACATGCCGGTACGGGTTTTTAATATGAACAATCCCGGATCGCTAATGCGTATCATGCGGGGTGAAAGTGAAGGGACTATTGTTGAATAAAGGCAGATACATTATTCTGCTTTATCATTGGGTCTTTAGTGGCATTCAATTGTCTTCAATGTCACCGATGCTCAGGGGAAGCTGTGTATGATAAATGAAATTAAGAAAGATGCTGAATCGCGGATGAAAAAGAGCATCGAATCACTCAAAGGTGAGCTCACAAAGTTGAGAACCGGCCGCGCGCATACGAGTTTGTTGGATCATGTCATGGTTCCTTACTATGGTAGTGATACACCATTGTCCCAGGTGGCATCCATTTCCGTCACGGACCCCAGAACACTCACAGTGTCGCCTTTTGAGGCAAGCATGGTTGCTGCGGTTGAAAAAGCCATTATGTCCTCAGGTTTAGGGTTGAACCCCGCCACCACTGGTAAAGTAATGCGGGTACCTTTGCCGCCACTGACCGAAGAAAGGCGCAAGGACATGGTTAAAGTTGTGCGCCACGAAGGGGAAAATGCCCGGATCGCCATTCGCAATATTCGGCGTGATGCCAATAGTGATTATAAGGCGCTTTTGAAGGACAAAGAGATTACTGAGGATGAAACCCGCCAGGCCGAAGAAGCAACGCAAAAATTAACGGATAAATACATAAAAGAAGTAGACGAAATTCTTGAGGCAAAAGAGAAGGATTTAATGGAGGTTTAACAAACCTCGTATACTGAATATGCAGTCAGGCAATTGGATTTCGCTAATTTTACCACTCCGGTGTAATACTCGCAGACCACCCGCGTTGATCCCCGCCGTGCTCTGGCGTCTATGCTCTCCTGGCAATTTAAGGTAGACCCTGCCATGTCCAGTGAATATAAAAAAAGTCTTTTGGCCGACAAAGCACCACCACGGCATATTGCGATCATTATGGATGGCAACGGGCGTTGGGCGAAACGTCGCTTAATGCCAAGATTTGCCGGGCACAAAGCCGGTGTGGAGGCAGTGCGGGGTGTGGTGGAAAATTGCGCCAAGTTTGGTGTTGAAGTATTAACGTTATTTACGTTTAGCAGTGAAAACTGGCGGCGACCTGCCAAAGAGGTCGGGTTGTTGATGGATCTGCTGCACTCAGCGCTTGGACGTGAAGTGAAGCGCTTGCATGATAATAACGTGCGTCTGCGTTTTATTGGTGATCGCAGCGCATTTAGCGAGAAGTTACAGTCACGGTTTAATGAAGGCGAGCTAACCACTAAAAACAACACGGGGCTAACCCTGGTTATTGCTATTAACTATGGAGGCAGGTGGGATATGACCCAGGCTGCTCGCTCGATAGCGCAAAAAGTTGAACGGGGTGAGCTCAGGTCGACGGATGTAAACCAGGATTTGTTAAGTTCCAATCTATCATTGCATGAGTTGCCTGATCCGGATTTATTCATACGTACTGGCGGTGAAAAGCGTGTCAGTAATTTCTTATTATGGCAATTGGCCTATGCTGAAATGTTTTTTACCGATACCTTATGGCCAGACTTTAATGAAGCCTCGTTAGAAGAGGCGATTAACTCGTTTGTAAGCCGGCAACGTCGATTTGGCCGAACGGGTGAACAGGTGGAGAAAGAACAAGGTGCTTAAACAGCGCCTGATGACTGCCGCGATATTGGTGCCCATCGTCATTGGCAGTATCCTGTATCTGCCGTATCCTTATTTTGCCTTCCTGCTAGCCTTGTTTGTTGCACAGGGTAGTTGGGAGTGGACAACCCTGGCTCAAATCAAATCTCCTTTGGGGCGCGTGAGCTATGTCGTGCTTATTGCGGCATTACTTTATGGTGCATGGCTTTCTTTGCATATGCCATCGCCATGGGTGTTTTATATGCTAATCGCAGCGGTGTTGTGGTGGCTCTTCGCCTTTTTTCTTGTAATGTTGTACCCGAAATATACACAACTGCGTACTAACAAAATGGTAACGTTGCTTGCGGGCGTGTTGATTCTGGTGCCAAGTTGGGTTGCGCTTATTCGTCTTCATGCCAGAGATGAACAAGGGCCGATGTATGTCATGTTTTTGCTGGTCATTATTTGGGTGGCTGATAGCGGTGCTTATTTTGGCGGGCGAAAATGGGGCAAAAATAAACTGGCACCGAACGTCAGCCCTAAAAAAACCTGGGAGGGCGTTGCTGTTGGCTTGATTGGCGTTGCAGTATTGTCCGTGGCCGGGGCGATTATGTTTGGTTATCAACATGAGGCCTGGGGCAATGTTGCCGTATTTGTGACCATTTGTGTTATCACTGTCTTATTTTCAGTATTGGGGGATTTGACCGAAAGCCTGTTTAAGCGGCAGAGTGGTGTGAAAGATAGTGGTACTCTGTTGCCAGGGCATGGCGGTGTTCTGGATCGTATTGACAGTATCACGGCAGCGGCACCGGTTTTTCTAATTTGCCTTTGGCTGTTTTTGGGGTTTGAGCTGGATTTTAAAACTAGTGCCAAGAGTGTTGATCCCACTTTACTCATCGAACCCCCCTCTCAACACGATTCCTCGTCATTACCGGGTGAGTCCACAAAATAGCGTGTCACGTAATTTGTAACACAGCGGGTATAGTTGCTTATTCTACAGAAAATATTTGCAGTTTTAAGTGAAAATTGCATGAATTAGTATGAGTCGCTTAACCTATTTTCAATAGCCATCGTAAATGAGTCAATAGCCCATGCCCAGTAAATCAGCTCAAATTTCTGCGAGTGCCGCATCGCCATTTGGCATAACGGTTTTGGGGGCTACCGGGTCCATCGGTGTCAATACGTTGGATGTCGTATCCCGTCACCCGGACCGGTTTCGTGTGATTGCTTTAACGGCCAATTCTCAAGTGGCCCGTTTGTAT